>PVMK01123706.1_pt1 | contig 16880 bp, 18 predicted proteins | sample 1853481 | NCBI WGS metagenome assembly PVMK01 (sample SAMN08533507, study PRJNA380276) | Marine sediment metagenome, whole genome shotgun sequencing project.
ATGTGGTTTCTGTTGCCACTCGCGAAAGCGGATGTCATGGACGATATTGACGAGTGCGACAGCTGCCACGGAAAAGATGGTACAAGTACCGAGAGTGATGTGCCCAGCATCGCCGGCGTCTCGCCATTCATCATCGAGGAGTACATGTTCGAATATCGTGACGAGGCGCGAATATGCCGCGAATCGAAATACCGGGCGGGCGATACCGATCGGCCCGCTACCGATATGTGTGTCATCGCCACGGAATTGAGCGAAGAGGAAATTCCGGAAATTGCCGAGCACTACGGCAGCATGGATTTTACGCCCGCCAAGCAGGAGTTCGACGCTGCGAAGGCTGCTGTCGGGTCCAAGGTGCACCGGAGAGAATGCGAAAAATGCCATGCGGACGGCGGCAGCTATGCGGACGACGATGCCAGTATTCTTGCGGGACAGTGGATGCCGTATCTCGAACAGGTGTTTGCAGACTATGCGGCCGGCGATCGCGCAATGCTGGATGAGAAAATGAAGGAGAAAACGGACCCGCTCGATGCGGAATCGATTTCAGCACTTATACATTACTACGCCAGCTTGCAGTAGTTGCGATAATCAGAAAGTACGGACCGACGTCCAGATTTGGAATTCGGCAAAGCTATAGTGCTATTAACGGAGCTTCACCATGGATGAGGGCAAAGACGGTAACGCAAAATCGAATGGCTGGTGGAGCAGCCTTTGGCGCAAGCCGCGCAAATGGTTCTTCTTCGGAATACCTGTTGGCGGTTTCGTTTTATTCGTGGCGGGCGTCATTTTCTGGACGGGATTCAACACGGCGCTCGATTACTCTAATAGCGAGACCTTTTGCATCTCTTGTCATGTGATGAAGGATAACGTCTACGTGGAATACCAGGAAACCATTCATTATTCGAACCGGACTGGCGTTCGAGCCGTTTGCGCGGATTGCCATGTACCGAAAGAGTGGTTCGCAAAAATCGGTCGGAAAATCCAGGCAACTATGCATGAAGTTCCGCACTGGGCGATGGGAACGATCGACACACGAGAAAAATTCGAGGATCGGCGCCTGTATCTCGCAGAGCGGGTCTGGGGAGATATGAAGGAATCCGACTCTAAAGAATGTCGCAACTGTCACGAGCTCGGCCATATGGACCTGGACAGACAGGAACTCAGTGCCAGCAGAAAGCACACGCTCAAGAGGCAGACTGAAAGGGGAGAAACCTGCATCGACTGTCATCAGGGGGTGGCGCACACGCTTCCCGAAGGCTGGGAAGATGTATACGATGAAATAGACGCCGCAAAACAGGGCGCCGACTGACGGGGTGACGAAGAAATGAAGACATTATCTTGGCTGGTTTCGATCACGACCCTGACGTTAATTGCGCTTACTGCGCGGCATCTGCCTGCCCAGGAAGTCGCTGCCGAAGGCGAGTCTGACGTTGCCACGCACATGCACGAGCATCTCGACCGAATCACGACAATCAAGTCGCTGATCATCATGGGCGACCTGGATGGCGTTCGCGAACCCGCGATTTGGCTGGCCGATCATGAAGCTGTATCGGGTCTGCCGGAAAATTTCGAGCCTTATGTTGGCCTGATGCGCCAATATGCTCGGGAGGTCAACAATGCAACTGATCTCAAATCCGCTGCAATGTCGGTTAGCAGTATGGCCAGAACCTGTAGCAACTGTCACCTGGTCAACGAAATCGAAATCGAATTCGGTTACGACCAGGAGCCGGGGCAATGGTCGGACACCATCTCACATATGCAGCGCCATCAGTGGGCAGCGGACCGTTTGTGGGAGGGCCTGATCGGCCCGTCGGATACTGCATGGAACCGTGGCAGCGATATGCTGATCGACGTGCCGTTACATCCGGATAATGTAATGAACGAGGATTCAGCTGACGTTGATACCGAGGCGATCGACCAGCTAGCACGTCGCATTCACCTGCTCGCCGGGCAGGGCACCAATATGAAAACGCCGAGTGCGCGCAGTGAACTTTATGGTGAAATCCTGGGATTATGTGCGGACTGCCATACGAGACTTGGCCGGGGACCGGGACTTTAGGCACTAGTCTTTGGAGGCAGTCTTCTCTCGGATTCGCTCTGCAAGATTGGCGATATCGATATCATCATCGGTGCATATTCTCAGCGCTGATTGAAGTTCGACGGCCGTAAGTTGCTCCGCGTGTCGCTGCTGATATTGCAGGACGTCCAGTCCGGCCTCGGACGCGTCATCCCCGAGATTGCTGCGTTTGCGTATTCGTTGCCGCAGAGTTTCGTCGCTACCGCAGGTCTGAACGAGAACGTACTGGCTGCCGCAGCGAGTCGCCAGCTTGTGTAAGTCGTCGCGGTCCGCGAATTTCAAATAAGCAGCGTCGACTATGATGCTGTGCCCGGCCGAAAGCACGATTTCGGCGATCGCGTGAAGCTGATTATAGGTATCTCTGTTTACGGCCTCTGAATAAATGCCTTGTGCCACACCGGATCCGCTATCGGCACGCTCATCCATGTCAAACATTCTTTTTCTCTCGATATCGGAACGGACGCGAATAGCTGGTAAGGCAGACGTAAGCTTGCTCGACAGCCAGGTCTTGCCGGAACCGGACAAGCCATGCATGGCTATCAGAGTCGGAGTCTGTTGCTGCGTCTGTCGCAGCGCCATTTCGCAATACTTGCGGACTTTTGACAAATCGCTTTTTGCTTCGTTGTCATGCTTGCGCTCCTGACTGCGGATTGCGGCGACCTTGGCGCGCACCAGGCATCGATACACGAAGTAGAGGGTGAAAACCTCCATGCTGCCGTAGTCACCGGTGAGTTCAAGGTAGCGATTGAGAAAACGATAAGCGAGGTCAGAGTGCTGCCTCGAAACAAGGTCCATCACAAGAAACGCAATGTCGCTCATGACATCGATGTTGCGAAACTCGGCGCCGAATTCGATGCAGTCGAAAGCAGTGATTCCATCTGGCAGGCGCACGAGATTAGATAAATGCAGGTCACCGTGACATTCGCGAACAAACCCGTCATCAAATCGCTGTTGTAACACCGGCTCCAGTTTGCCCAGTTGCCTGGCCGTCCACTGCCGCAGGTCATGCAGATTTTTTGCCGCCGGCTGTCCTTCAAGTGCATCCAGGTTGTCCCACATATCGTCCTTGATATGCGCCAGTTTCTTATCGCGTCCGGCGGGTCCCATGACATGCGTTGACCGATGCTGCCGCGCAATGTTGTTCGCGAGTTCATCCATGTCGTCGTCAGACAGCTTGTTTGCATCCAGCTGCAAATCGAGGCGTTGATCCTGGCCGAACTGATGCATACGGACCGCGTAGTCGATAGCCGGGCCATCCCCGTCAACGAGAGCCCGGCCGGCGCTTACGGTTATCGGCACTACGTCGATGTAGATTTCGGGCGCCCAGTCCTGGTTAAGCCTGAGCTCCTCCTGGCAATAGAAGAGCCGACTTTCCAGGGTGCGAAAATCCAGGAAGCCGAGTTTGACCGGTTTCTTGAGCTTGTACGCGAAGGGACCGGTAAGAAACACCCAGGAAATATGGGTTTCTATCATTTCAATCGACTGAGTCGGATGCGGGTATGCCTCCGGATTCAACAGGCATTCGATCAGACCGGTATCAAGCCGTTTAGCGCGTGAGCTGGCGATAGTCAAAATTCCCTCGTCCCGACGAGTCACAGGGACACGATGGCCAGTTCAGATTGTCGAATTGACGGTGCGACCACAATGCGTAATGGCCGCAAAGGAGCTGCCGATTTATTGGTCGGTTTTTGTGAAGAGCTAAACTCGGCCGGTGAAGATTACGCGTCAAGATCCGGTATGAGTTCGCTTTCCATCCGTACGATCATGTCTTTAAGGACCAGTCGCCGTTTCTTCAGCCTGCGGATTCGCAATTGATCGACCATCGGGTCATGAGACAGGCTGTCTATCAGATAATCGAGGTCTCGGTGACTTACGCGCAATTCCCGGAGCCGCGCGAACTCCTTAAAGGACTCGGTATCTACTTTTTCGCTCATCAATTTAGGGCATTAACTCCAGCGTTTTTTTCCCGATATCCGTCTCGCTCATACTAGCGCAGTTACTATCAAATATTTAGTCATTATTGCCGATGATTTTCAGCCAGTCATGGTCCATCGGGCCTGCGACCAGAAAATAGGGATTCAGGATGTCGGACTTGTTGTTATATGAGAGCGGATTTCCGTCCAGTTCCAGTACTACGCCGCCTGCCTGCTCCACTACGGCCTGAGCAGCCGCTGTATCCCATTCCGAGGTTAGCCCGAGGCGTGGGTAGACGTCGGCTGCACCCTCGGCGATCAGGCAGAACTTGAGGGAGCTGCCGGTCGGATGCATCTCGAAATCACCGAGATTTTGCAAAAACTGATCAAGGCTCGCACCGCGATGCGAGCGGCTGCCCACCACGCGTACCGGGGTCGCGCTTTCGCGGGCGACGCCGATCGGTCTTGGTTCCTCACCGTTTGTACGGAGCTCGGCACCCACGCCGCGGCAGCCCGAATAGGTGCTATTCCTGACCGGCACATGGACGACGCCGAAGACCGCCTGATGATTCTCGATGAGTGCGATATTCACCGTGAATTCGCCGTTGCGTTTGACGAACTCCTTGGTGCCGTCCAGCGGATCGATCAGCCAGTACGGGTTCCACTGGCCGCGCTCGTCGAAGCCGGGTAGCCCGGCTTCCTCCGAAATCACCGGGATGTCGGGTGTCAGTTCGGCGAGCCCCTGCATGATCACGCGGTGAGATGCCAGATCGGCTTGCGTGAGCGGTGACTGGTCATCCTTTTCTTGTACATCGAAGTCGGTGGCGTAAACTTCAAGGATTGCCTTGCCCGCCTCGGCAGCTAACGAAACGACCGGATCTATGAGTTGTGGAAGGTTCATCCGAGCATCATAAATCAATTGCAGCGCTAAACGACTGCGATACCCTGATGCTGGACATGGATGGCACATTGCTCGATCTCGCCTATGACAACTACATGTGGCTCGAGCACATTCCGGCGGAGTACGCACGGCAGAATTCGATCAATGAGGCGGACGCGCGTGAGCTGCTTGCAGCAAAATTTCGCAACGAGGAGGGCAAGCTTCAGTGGTATTGCCTCGATCACTGGAGCGAGGTGCTGGACCTGGATGTCAAGGAGTTGCACCGCAGGGAAAACGAACGCATCGACTATCTGCCGGGCGCAAAAGATTTCCTGGAGTCAGTACTGCAACACGAAGTCCGCTTGTTACTGGTTACAAATTCACATCTCGACACGCTGGCGATCAAGACCGAAGTGACGGGAATTGCCGATTTTTTTGATGCCATTTACACCTCGCACGAGCTTGGGCACGCCAAAGAAGACCAGCCATTCTGGCATGCGCTGCACGAAGCGGAGGGATTCGACCGGGAAACGACGCTATTCATCGATGACAATCCGCTGGTGCTTGAGAGTGCCCGGACCTTCGGCATCAGCATGCTATTGAACATAACGCGGCCGGATACGAGTGCTCCGGTCCGGGCACACCATAATTTTCCTGCAATCGAGAGCGTTGCGCATCTGCTGGCGTAGGAGCGCGCCCCAGCGCGCGATATTCTGTTGTTAGGAGTGGTCGATTCATCCTTGGCAAACATTGCGGGATATGTTGAAAACGTGCCCCGCAATGTTTGTCGCCCGGTGGGCCGGGCTCCTACGTGCCTTATCTACGTGCTTTATCTACGTGCCCTGCGACCTGAGGAACGCTGCCTGCCACCCGGTTTGCCGTGTTGACCCGGCTTACCTCTGGGCTTTCTGCGCGCCGGTTTTTTCAATTCCGGCAGTAAAGCGGGATCAAATGTCGCCACCGGAATTTTGTGGCCGATGAAATCCTCGATATCCGGCAGCGAGATCGCGTAGGTTTCACAGCCGAAACTGATGGCGTCCCCGGAGGCGCCGATACGTGCAGTGCGACCGATTCGGTGCACGTAATCTTCCCGATCCTGTGGCAGGTCGTAATTAATAACGCACTGCACGTCCGGAATATGCAGTCCGCGCGAGGCGACATCGGTGCCGATTAGCACAGCCAGCTCACCTTTTTGGAAACGCAGTAGCATGCTGAGGCGTTTATTCTGCGGAACATCCCCCGATATGGCGCTCGCGTCGACGCCGTTCGCCTCAAGGTAGGCTTCAACCCGTTCCGCTTCGCGCTTGGTATTGACAAATACCATGATGCGGCCTGCGCCCATTTCCCTGATCAGGCCAACCAGCAGAGGAATTTTTTCGGGGTTTGAAGGAAAGAAGATGGCTTGCCGGACGCGGTCGGCGGTTATTTTATCGGGTTCGACGCGGAGCAGTTCCGGCTCGTTCATGTGCTCATAGGCGAGCTCCATGACGCGTTGTGACAAGGTCGCAGAGAACAGCATGTTCAGGCGCTTGTCGGGTGGCGGCAGGCGTCGCAGCAGATAGCGAATGTCCTTGATAAAGCCGAGGTCGAACATGCGGTCGGCCTCATCGAGTACCGCGACCTGTACCTCGCTCAGTTTGAACACGCCCTGCTTGAAGTAATCAATGATGCGGCCAGGAGTGCCGATCAGCAGGTCGATGCCATCCTGAATGGTGCGGCGCTGCTGTTCATAGCCGGTGCCTCCGAACGCCAGGCCGACTTTGAATCCAGTATGTTTGCCGAGCAATTCTGCGTCATTTGCGATTTGTACGGCGAGTTCGCGGGTCGGAGCGAGGATGAATATCCGCGGCTGCCGGGGGCCGCCGTCATCGGATACCGGCGGCAGATTCAGCAAGCGCTGGTAGGCGGCGATCAAAAAAGCCGCCGTTTTGCCGGTGCCGGTCTGCGCCTGCCCGGCCACGTCCCGCTGATCCAGTGCGATCGGCAGAGTCAGGGCCTGTATGGGCGTACAAAACTCGAAGCCTGCGTCCCGGATACCGGCGCGCAGGTGCTCGTCGAGCGTTAAAGAGTCGAATCTGAGCTCACTCAAATGGCTATCGGTCATGAAGTTCTATTCAGAAAATGTGGGTCAGGGGCTTGCAATATGCTTCGTGAAGGGGTCAAATTGGCGCAACATCGACGCGACAACCGTCGCACCAGCAATTTTCGCCACCATTGAAATCCAAGAGAAGCCGCGTCAAAGCTGCGACATATTGCCTGATTGAAGAGGCAGCGTCATCCATTTTCAAATGTTCGTTCGGCGGATAAGTTCCTGACGGGCAAAATCAATACTGAATCACAGTCTTAATTCGTGTGGAGGTAAGAGCCGGTGAGCGACAAGATCGTGCACACCAACGATGACAATTTCGAAGCGGACGTTCTGCAGTCCGAGAAACCGGTACTCCTGGATTTCTGGGCGGAATGGTGCGGCCCGTGCAAGATGATTGCACCCTTACTGGACGAGGCTGCAGACGAATACGCCGACCGGGTAAAGTTCGCCAAATTGAATATTGACGAGAATCCGAACACGCCGCCAAAGTTCGGCATTCGCAGCATTCCCACACTAATGCTTTTCAAAGACGGCGCGGTGCATGCACAAAAACTGGGCGCCATGTCGAAATCTCAACTAACTGAATTTCTGGAATCTAATCTGTGAGAGGGTACTTGGGTAATCAAACTAGAAGTCGTCCAAAACAGTCGACTAAATCAAAAAGTTCAAACGGCCAGGGCAACCGCCGCCGCCGCAGAAGGCCTCAATCCGAGGTCTATCCGGACGACGATGGCAATCTGGAAGTCATTCCTGCCGAAGAGCTGGAGTTGAGCAAGAACGCGATGAACCTGACGGAGCTGAAAACCCGTCCGGCAGCCGCTTTGGTCGAACTGGGTGAAACACTCGGTCTCGATAACCTCGCTCGCTCGCGCAAACAGGACATCATATTCTCCATTCTGAAGGCGCACGCCAAGAATGGCGAAAACGTCTATGGCGACGGCGTTCTGGAAATTCTTCAGGACGGCTTCGGTTTCCTGCGTTCCTCCGACAGCTCTTACCTGGCGGGCCCTGACGACATTTACGTCTCGCCCAGCCAGATACGACGCTTCAGTCTGCGGACCGGGGACACGGTTTCCGGCCTGATCCGGCCGCCCAAGGACGGAGAGCGCTATTTCGCATTGCTCAAGGTCGGCGAGATCAATCATGACGCGCCGGAGAATGCGAAAAGCAAAGTACTCTTCGAAAACCTGACGCCACTCTTCCCGCATAAACGTCTCGTGCTGGAACAGGGCAACGGCAGTACCGAGGATCTGACCGCCCGTATCATCGACATGGTTGCGCCGGTCGGCAAAGGCCAACGCGGCCTGATTGTATCGCCGCCGAAGGCCGGCAAGACGATGTTGTTGCAAAACATTGCATCGTCGATTGCGGCCAATAACCCGGATGTCGAGCTCATCGTGCTACTGATCGACGAGCGGCCGGAGGAAGTGACCGAGATGTCGCGCACCGTGCGCGGTGAAGTCGTTTCATCGACCTTCGATGAGCCGGCCAGTCGTCACGTGCAGGTCGCCGAAATGGTCATTGAGAAGGCCAAGCGTCTCACGGAACACAAACTCGATGTTGTTATCCTGCTGGACTCGATTACGCGTCTCGCAAGAGCCTACAACACGGTCGTACCGTCCTCGGGCAAGGTGCTTACGGGTGGTGTCGACGCGAACGCGTTGCATCGACCGAAACGATTTTTCGGTGCAGCGAGAAACATCGAGGAGGGCGGCAGCCTGACGATTCTCGCGACTGCACTCGTCGACACCGGATCCAAAATGGACGAAGTCATCTACGAGGAATTCAAAGGCACCGGTAACTGGGAGATCCACCTGGACCGGCGCATTTCCGAGAAGCGTGTCTTCCCGTCAATCAACATCAATCGCTCGGGGACACGCAAGGAAGAATATCTCACCGAACCGGAAGAATTGCAGAAAATGTGGGTGCTGCGAAAAGTCCTGCATCCGATGGACGAGCTGGCCGCGGTTGAGTTCCTGTTGAACAAGCTTCAGGACACCAAGACCAACGCCAAGTTTTTCGAAGCAATGAAGAGATAGGCCGAAACAGCATCAGCGCTTGCGAGACTTCGTTGAGGACCTGCTCGCAATGCTCATGTATTGTTCATACACTCCGCTTATTTGGACAGGATGTCCTTATGTCGCGGAGCCCATGGATGGGCGAGAGCGACGAGCGCAGAACCTCGTCTCGCAAACGCTGACGACGTTTCGCCGTTATCTCTACAGATAAAAAAGGCCCTTCGATTGAAGGGCCTTTCGTTTGGCGATTGGTTCGTTGTCTAGTCCTTGCCGACGCCCCAGATGCCACTGCCTTTTGCCGAGATGTACAGGAAAACCAAGGCGTACAGTGCTGCGGCATCGCCACGATTCATGATCGGAAGATAGCTCTCTGCGCTGAAGTGTCCCAGCCAGTAGGCCGCCGCCGCCATGCCGCTGGCCACGAACGCGGCCGGTGACGTAAAGAGACCGATCATGATTAACGCGCCGCCGACCAACTCGATCGGCATGGCGACATAAGCCATCCGTGCAGGTAGCTCGCCAAAATTCATTAACTTCTGGGCGCCGTGACTGAGAAATGCAAAGCCTGACAGGATGCGCAGCAGCGCATAGGTCTGGTTTTCGTACTGTTTCATAAATGAAACCATTGATAGTCCCCCTTTCCTTAGTTTGATCAGGCCTGATAACTGGCCAGTTATTATTTATTCTTTGAACTGACGTCTATTAGCCTACCATGTTTAAATGACAAAAAAACGAGGAGAGCACGTGTCTACTGAGCTGCAACAGACTGAACGCACCACCATCAGCCGTCACGATGAAAGAGGGTCATACGATCGCGAGGTCGCGTATGCCATCCTGGATGAGGGCCTGGTGGCTCACGTTGGTGTCGACACGGGCAAGGGCGTGATGGTTATTCCGATGACTTACGCACGCATTGGCGATGAACTTATTTTGCATGGCGCGGTTGCGAGCCGCTGGCTGAGCAGTTTCGAAGCAGGCAGGGCGGTCAGCGTTTGTGTCACCATTCTCGATGGACTGGTTCTGGCCCAGTCGGCATTTTCCCACTCGATGAACTACCGGTCCGTTGTCGCGTTCGGCGAAGCCAGGGTAGTAACGGACATGGAAAAGAAAGATGCAGCGTTCAAAGCGTTGCTTGACCATCTTATTCCCGGTCGCTGGGAGGATTCGCGGCAACCGGACCAAAAGGAAAAGGTTGCGACGACCGTGCTTGCGATGCCGATTGCTGAAGCCAGCGTCAAGATTCGTAGCGGTCCGCCGAAAGACGCAGCCAAAGATCTCGAGCTACCCTACTGGACGGGGGTTATTCCGTTACGCCTGACCTCAGGTGCGGCGATCCCGGACCCGGTAATGAAAGAAGAGCGGTCAGTCCCGAACTATGCCGTTCGCTACTCGCGCCCGGCACGGTCTAAGGATTGATCCAGCGATGCAGTGGCACGGTGGACCCGGCCGGAAACTCGTTTCGTTCAAGCGCCAGTTCAACGTAGCCGTCGGTGCCGGACAATGACGCAAAATCGCCCGAGGTATTCGTCGGCACTGGTGTGGCAACGACGCGCCCGTCGTCCGCACTATCTGTACGCACTGGCAGGAAGCAGGTCAATTTCGGATTGAAGGTGACGTCTTCTGCCAGCACCGCAGTTACCGCGAGCGGTCTCTCGCGGCCGCTGGCCTGCAACAGGGCCGGTAGCACGTATTGGCGGCAGCAGACGAGCGACGACACCGGGTTTCCCGGCAAGGCGAACACTGCCTGCTTTTCAGGTCCGATGCCGAACCACATCGGCTTTCCCGGTCGTTGGCTGATTTTGTGAAAAACCATTTCTACGCCGAGTTCTTCCAATACTTGCGGTACGTAATCTGCTTTACCCATGGAAACGCCGCCACTGAGGATGAGCACGCTCGCCTCGTCGAGGATTTCGGCAAGTCGTTCACGCAACAGCGCCGGTTCATCGACCAGGTGTTCATCCGCTGTCTGCTCAAATCCCTGCTGCTGTAGCATGGCAACCAGCGCAGGGCCATTCGATAGCCTCACCTGGTGTGGTTCGACCGGCTTGCCAGGCGGCACCAATTCGTTGCCGGTTGAAATGATGCATACGATCGGCTGACTGCTGGCCTGTACGTTTTCAAGCCCGCAGGACGCAATGATGGCGATGTCCATCGGCGTCATCATTCGACCGCAACTCAATACCTCATGCCCGGCCGGAAAGTCGGAAGCCTGCGGATGAACGAACTGCAATCGCTCTGCTTTGTAATCATCCTCGATGGTTGCAATACCGTCCTGAACATCAATCCGTTCCACCGGAATCACGCAATCGCTTTTTGCCGGAAGGACAGCGCCGGTCATGATCTCGATCGCGTTATCGGCGCCGGTGAGCGTCTGCACCGGGTCGCCGGCATGTTGCGTTCCCTGGATTGCAAAACGTCGATTGCCGCTGGCAAGGGAATCATACTGGAGGGCCACGCCGTCCATCGTCACGCGGTCGAACGGTGGCTGATCGCGCTCGGCCAGGACCGCTTGCTGCAGAACCCGGCCGGTGGCCCGTGCCAGTGGCACAGATTCAGTCGCGAACGTTGGCAGCGCGGCGCTGATCGCCTGTGTTGCTTCTGCCGTCGTAATCATCGTTTTGTCAGTTCTGTTCGCGTGCGATGGCACGATGGCCAATATCGTGGCGGAAATAGACTTTGTTCCAGTTGATGTTATTCACCTGGGCGTAGGCTACATCACGCGCGATGGCCACCGAATCTCCGAGGCCCACAACGCAGAGCACGCGCCCGCCGCTGGTGACGATATCGTCCTCGCTCAGTGCGGTGCCAGCATGAAACACTTTGCAGGCATCGCTTGCGGATTCCGGGAGACCGTCAATCTTCTCGCCTTTCCCATAGGCGGATGGATAGCCGCCGGCTGCCATAACGACACCGAGTGCCGCGCGCGGATCCCAATCCGCCTGCTGACCCGCCAGGCGCCCGTCAATCGTCGCCTCGCACAGTGACACCAGGTCTGACTTCAGTCGCGCCATGATGGGCTGCGTTTCAGGATCGCCCATGCGGCAATTGAATTCGATGACATTTGGCGTGCCATCGGCGCTGATCATAAGCCCCGCATAGAGAAAGCCTGTGTAATTGATGCCGTCCTGGCGCAAGCCGGCCAGCGTCGGATTAATCACCCGCTCGAGAATTTTCTGTTCGATGTCGGCAGTGACGACAGGCGCCGGCGAATACGCGCCCATGCCGCCGGTGTTGGGCCCGATGTCGCCATCGTCACGCGCTTTGTGGTCTTGCGAACTGGCAAGGGGCAACACGCTCTTGCCGTCAGTTATCACAATAAAACTGGCTTCCTCGCCTTCAAGGAATTCCTCGACGACGATGCGATTACCGGCATCGCCGAACGCGCCGGCACCTAACATATCGGTCGCGGCTGCTTCGGCTTCCTTGAGCGTCATGGCAACGATAACGCCTTTGCCTGCGGCAAGTCCGTCAGCCTTGATAACGATCGGGTGCACCGCATTCGCGTATGTACTCGAGCGCGGGCTCGAGCAGTTCGAAATTGCGATACTCCGCCGTCGGGATATTGTGTCTCTTCAGGAAATCTTTCGTAAATGCCTTCGAGCCTTCGAGTTGCGCGGCAGCGGCGGATGGTCCGAAACAGGCAAGGCCGCGTTCCTGGAATCTATCGACAATTCCGGCGACGAGCGGTACCTCGGGTCCGATAATGGTCAGATTAATCGCTTGTGTTTCGGCGAGATCAATCAGCCCGTCAATGTCTTCCGCAGCAACCGGCACATTGCGCACTCCGGGTTCGATAGCGGTGCCTGCATTGCCAGGCGCCACCAGGACTTCGTCAACTTCGGCAGATTGGGCACACTTCCATGCCAGGGCGTGTTCACGCTACGCGCTGCGACGACCAATATTTTCATCATTTATTCGCGGCGGGACGCCGCTCCTGCCAATTGTCTATTAGTGCGAAATGCCGCATGCCGGTGAACACCATCGCCAGGCCATGCTCATTGGCGGCGGCGATCACCTCGTCATCGCGCATTGATCCGCCCGGCTGGATGATTGCTGATATTCCGTGTTCGGCGGCACTGTCGATGCCGTCACGGAATGGAAAGAACGCATCAGAAGCCATCACTGAATCCTTTACAGAAAGGCCCTCGTCTGCCGCCTTGATGGCAGCGATTTTTGTGCTGTAAACTGCGGCTCATCTGGCCGGCGCCGATGCCGATCGTCATACCGTCCTTGCAAAAAACGATCGCATTCGATTTTACAAATTTTGCGACCTTCCAGGCGAATAACAGGTCCCTGATCTGTCCGGCATCCGGCGTCTTCTCCGATACGATCGTCAAGTCAGCTTCGGTTATGATGCCCGTGTCCGATCCTTGCACCAGCAGTCCGCCAGATACCTTCTTGAAGTCGAAGGTGGCCTCAGCGGATTGTGGCCATTCGCCGACGCTCAGCACCCTCACATTTTTCTTTTCCGCCAGCACCGGTAGCGCATCTTCATCGATTTCCGGTGCAACGATTACTTCAACGAACTGCTTGTCGATGATCGCCCGCGCTGTGGCGCTGTCAAGATTGTGATTGAAAGCAATGATGCCGCCAAACGCCGAAGTTGGATCCGTCGCAAACGCCTTTTCATAAGCGTCCAGAGTATTCTCGCTGACCGCAACGCCACAGGGATTCGCGTGTTTGACAATGACACAAGCTGGCTGTGAGAACTGCTTGACGCATTCCAGCGCCGCATCGCTGTCGGCGATGTTATTGTAAGAGAGCGCTTTGCCTTGCAATTGGTGCGCGCCTGCCAGGGAGCCGCGCACTGGATCCTGATCTCGATAGAACGCAGCTTCCTGATGCGGGTTCTCGCCGTAACGGAGTTCCTCAATTCTGCTGCCCGAATACAGAATGCGTTCGCCGAGCCGCTTATCGCCACTCCGCTGCAAGATACCGGGTTATTGCTGTGTCGTAGCTTGCGGTATGCGCATAGGCTTTTGCCGCCAGGCCACGGCGATATTCTTCAGTCAATTGTTCGGACTCGAGTGCTTCGAGGATCGCGTCGTAATCATCCGGATCGACGACGACGGCAACTCCATCATGATTCTTGGACGCGGCCCTGATCATTGCGGGCCCCCCGATATCAATATTCTCGATGGCGTCCGCAAGCGTTACATCGGCTTTGCTGACGGTTTCCTCGAACGGATAGAGGTTAACAGCCAGCAGGTCGATCGGTTCGATGCCGTGCTCGGACATGACATCATCGTCGATGCCGCGCCGTGCCAACAGTCCGCCATGAATGATCGGGTGCAGTGTTTTTACACGGCCGCCCATAATCTCGGGAAATCCGGTTTTTGATGATACCTCGACGGCGTCGATTCCCGCTTCGCCAAGTTGTCGCCGGGTTCCGCCGGTTGACAGAATTTCGATACCCAGGCGCTGTAGCCCCTGCGCAAACGGAATCAAATTACGCTTGTCAGAAACGCTGACAAGCGCGCGTCGCACTTTGAACATTAAGTTTCTTTACTGAATAAGCGAATAGGTCTTGAGTTTTTTTCGCAGGGTGCCCCGATTAATGCCAAGAATGCCCGCCGCCTGACTCTGGTTACCATGCGTGTAATCCATAACGGCTTTGAATAACGGCTCTTCAACTTCACCCAAAACGAGATCATACAGATCGCCGGGGCGATCCCCGTTCAGGCTATTGAAATAACGGTTTAGTGCTTCTTCGGTGTGTTTCCTGAGTGGCTTCTTGTGATTCAGGGAATTTAAATCATTCTTTTTGTTAGTGTTTTTCTGGGCCACTTTTCCGACTCATCCTGGAGAGACGTTTCAAGAAACTCCCGGGATGTTGTCTTACGCGGCTAGCGAATTCCCTGAGCCTGCTGGCCAAAGAATTCCCGCGTCAGACGAACTTGCTCGGAAGCACTATCGACACGCACCACCCGCGACCGGAATTCTTGTGAATTCTTCAAACCGGCGCAATACCAGGTAAGGTGCTTGCGAGCCACCCGAACGCCAGTCGCTTCTCCATAAAACTGGTACAGGTCGCCAAGGTGGTCGAGCATAATATCACGGACTTCGTTTTTAGCCAGCGGCGAGTGCCTGAGTACCGGTGTCGAAGAATTGATTTAGTTCGCGGAAAATCCACGGACGCCCTTGCGCACCGCGTCCAATCATCAAGCCATCAGCACAGCTTAGACGCAGAACTTCAAGCGACTTCTCCGGAGTTGTAATGTCACCGTTCGCAATGACCGGTATTGAAATTTCATTCTTGATTTGCGCAATTGTTTCGTATTCTGCCGCACCTTTGAAACGTCACGCTCGAGTGCGCCCGTGTACGGCGATCGCCGTGACCCCGGATGCCTCCGCCATTTTCGCGATTTCAACGCCATTGCGATGACTTGCGTCCCATCCGGTGCGTATTTTCAGTGTTACGGGCACAGCGACCGAGCTGACGACGGATTCGAGGATGCGGGACACCAGTCTTGTGTCTTGCAGCAGGGCGGAACCGGCCAGCTTGTTGCAGACTTTCCTGGCCGGGCATCCCATGTTGATATCAATTATCTGGGCACCGCGTGCAACGCACAGTGAGGCAGCGGTGGCTAGCTCAATCGGATCCGCGCCCACAATCTGCACAACCCTTGGCTCGGCATCCATATCGAGGTCCAGTCTGTGGCGCGATTTATCTGTGTTCCACAGACTGATATCGGCAGTCGTCATTTCCGAGGTAGTCATACCAGCGCCAAATCGGCGGCAAAGTCTGCGAAAAGGCGCGTCGGTAATGCCGACCATGGGTGCGAGCAAAAACGGGCTGTTCAATTCGTAAGGGCCGATCTGCAACATGAAGCTCAGTTCTTGAAGTCTTCGGTGGCGCAGCGCACTCGACCCGGGCTTACCCGGTAACAAACGTTGACTTTGAAGCCGGTAGCGTCGACAGATGGTTCCTCAACCGTTATGACTGCTGTGAAATTGTCTCCGGGTACCACCGGCTTGCTTGGATCGAGATCGCCGGCAAGATACTCGTTCGGCTCGAGTACGCGACTACCGATTATTTCTTCCCAGCGGTCGGTCAGTGACACGTGCACCAGGGGATACGGTAGTGGTTGCTCCGAGCGGTTGCCGATGCGGGAGGAGATTGTCAACACGTTCTCGCCTTCGGCGACACTGCCATTCGTTGCTTCAAACTGCCAGCCCTTGATGTCCCACTCGGGTGTTACGGGATTACCGAGCATGCGATATATCGGTCCGAACGTTTGATTGAAAAGGTCGTTTGTCGAAAGCTCTTCACGATAGGCGTGGACGACCTGCACAAGCAGCAGCAACACGAGCAATGTGGATCCGGCAATCATTCCATATCCAACCGGATCCGTGCTGCGCCAGCCACCTCGTACAGCCCTGTTGGCTGCATAGGAATCGATAAGGTTGCCGGCGTTGTCAAATCGAGCGAGTGCCCGCTCTCGTTTTTCCTTCTCCCGTTCTCTCTCCATTGCGCCACGGACGACGTCGCCTTCCATGATAATTGTTTCAACATCCGCCGAGCTTTCGTCAAACGGATCGCTTGGATCCTCGAGACCGATAATCGTCGCCCTTAAGTCCTGGTCCTGAGCTGCCGCAGCCAGCAGTTCCTGGTCAATCTGCTGATTGATGGTCATCTCTTCCTCGGACTGCTCGGGCACCTCATCGCCAGTCGAGTGTTCGGGTTCCGCCGCAGATTCGGGTTCTGTCGCAGATTCGGGTTCTGTCGCAAATTCGGGTTCTGCCGCAGATTCGGGTTCTGCCGCAGGTTCCGGTTCTTCCCGCGCATCGCCAGCGGATTCCGCAAGCGACAGGTGTATCATTTCATCGAGTTCCCGTTCCTGAGCTGCTGTGAGAGCATCTTCAGCTGACATTTCTTCTTCGTCTTCGACCTCGTCTGCATCCT
>PVMK01120263.1_pt1 | contig 16879 bp, 12 predicted proteins | sample 1853481 | NCBI WGS metagenome assembly PVMK01 (sample SAMN08533507, study PRJNA380276) | Marine sediment metagenome, whole genome shotgun sequencing project.
AGAGAGCGCTGCCCCAAAATAGTGGCACTATCCTCCTTGTTGAAGACGAAGAAATAGTCAGAGATGTAAGCCGGGCACTATTAGAAAGGTTGGGTTGCCGTGTTTTGGCGGCTGTGAACGGGCAGGAAGCAGTTAATATCGCTAAAAGTTATGATGGAAATATTGATTTAGCCCTGCTCGATATTATTCTGCCTGATATAGAGGGAAAGGAAGTTTATCCGCAACTCATGGAGGCTCGTCCGAATCTGAAAGTCATCGTTTGCAGCGGATATTCCATCGATGGTCCTGCCCGGCAGATCTTGGATGCAGGTGCTCAAGGTTTTATCCAAAAGCCGTTTAACCTTACAGCGTTACTGGAAAAATTAGAGGAGGTGCTCAACAATTAATCGGAGACCGTCAAGCAGTTGCGCCCGACCGCTTTACTTTTAAACATCAGCTCATCCGCCCGTTTGACAAGCTCTTCCACGGTGTCATCCGTTTTTGCCATGGTTCCCCCTGCAGAAACCGTGACACTGATCTTTTTTTGATCAATGGCTACATACTAGGTATCAACGATGGCACTTTCACATCTACTTGAATTTGCATCATTTTCTATCCTGCACTACGGACAACTGACAATTATCAACGGACATTGCCCCGAAGCGAATCAATCGGAACATATTTATAGTAACTTCTATAATCCCGCAAATCAACTTTGCTCGTTGTTCGATTTGCGTAGTGAGTAATGTCTTAAGCAGTCCTGGAACCACTCGCGCATGTCGGCGGTAAAACTGGACCAGCGCGTCCCCAGGGCCTGCCCGCGCGCTGTGTCGGCGTTGCCTTCTCCTATTTTACCATCTATGGGTGCAATGTCAATCTGGCAGCGCACCGGGATGCGTTGGCGCAAGTCGGGCTGCTGGGTAGAGATCAGCTCCAAAGCGGCCAGGCCGCCTCTTTTGAGAAGATCCAGAAAAGCAGCATGGCCCCCGACGGTATTGACCATGACTTCTTTTATGGGAGTAAGGCGTACAGCTTCGAGCACGCCGGTATGCTTGTTGGAAATGTTGTCGGAACCGACATAACTGACCCCTTCCTCGGTCAGGGCCAACTGAAAAATTGTGGCATATATGCACTCTGATTGTATGCCCCGCCTGGTGAGGCGATAGTGAACTCTAAGGCCCCAGGCCCCGAAGTCGATATGCTCGCAGAATACAGGATCATAGCGCTTGGAAAAATACTCTTCATAGCGCCGAATGGCCTCTTCAAGGTTGGCCTGCATGCCGGCGCGATCCAGGCTTCTCTCTTGGGCCCCGTCGGTATGGACAGCCCCGGTCTTTAAAAGGTGCTGCCGGAGTGCTTCGCGATCGTCGCCGGTTCCATAGCGATCCTTGAGCGTTTCCAAATCCAACCACATGTATTGTTTGCGGTAGTAAGGGTCGGCTGAAAACAGGGAAAAGATCCATAAAAGCTCGTCAAGCCGACGGTCATCATGCGGATCCAAATCCAGGTGTATGGGTTGAATTTCCAGAGCATCCCCGGTGACCTTGGAAAGGTCGGGGACAAAATACCCTCTGTCCGTAAGCGAGATCCGGAACCCACCCACACCGCTGCCGCCTGTAACCGGCTTTACAAAGAAGCGGCGCGTATTCCATTCGCCGGAAAATTTATCGACATTATCCAAAATAGAAGCAACCACCCGGGATGTGTTCATCTGCGATGCCGGCACGGTTACATACCGTGCCAGCAGGTCTTCTTGCCCTGCATCTTGCAGCATCTGGTAGGTCAACCCCTTGTTGGAGAAGATGGACCCCGGCGCCGTGACCCGACCGGGCAGTACAACAACTCCCATTTGTTCGAGATTTTCCAGAACTTCAAGGTTGTATGCCCCAGAGTCGACACACTCGCTTATAACCAGGGTTGAGCCAGGGTTCGCATTCACGGCTTCCATCAGTTCCGGTCTTGTGTTCACTAATAAACAACGGGCTTTGATATCTGACCGGGCGATTTCATCCTTAAGCACCCGAAAGGATTCAGGGCCGGTTGGAAGCCTGTCGTTGGAGGCATCAATCAAGACCACGGTGTCGGGAAAATGGACGGCCGGCGGAAGATCCAAAGCGTATTTTGAAAGTTCTTGGTCTGCTTGCGCCTGCTTGTTGAAGGCATATATCAGTTCTGCTCCGAGTTTGCCCGGTTCACCGTCAAAGCCCAGGGCGTGCAGATAAAAAGGGGCCTCGTTTGCGGGCCCCTCGTGGCCCAGCGTGTACAGCTCTACAAGTCGTTTTATATCGTTAGTTTCCAACGCAGATTGTTTCATGCACTACCTCCATATCGATTGATGATTGCTTGGATTGATGATTGATGATTGACGATTGGCGATTGACGATTGTTGATTGGCGATTGTTGATTGTTGATTGGCAATTTGTGGAATCACTGCGCCCTTTAAATTGTTGATTGTTGATTGTTGATTGATGATTGATGATTTGTGGAATCGCTGCGCCCTTTCAATTGTTGATTGATGATTGGCGATTGGCGATTTGTGGAATCGCTGCGCCCTTTCAATTGTTGATTGATGATTGGCGATTGGCGATTTGTGGAATCGCTGCGCCCTATTTTTTATAAAATTGGCAAAATACCTTCAATCGACAATCAACAATCAACAATCCAAACAATCATCAGTCACCAATCCAAAACTCTGAAGTGCTTTTACAAAAGCCGCGGCATAGGACCCTAATTGTTGCAAATTGCCGTCAAGAATACTTGCGTTTGTTTGTATCATGGCCAAACGGGCTTCGTGACGGATTTCCGTCGCCTGCAGGGGCAAATTGCCCAGGATACACCATTCATCGGGGCTTTCCACGTCTCGGTAGGTTGTTCCGCTTCGCACCCATTCGACGGCGTTATCTGCAAGGGTATAGACGCCCGCTTTCAAATTTTGTTCCATACAAAAGGGCTTGTCTTTTAAGCTGTGGATAATCAAGTGGGCGCCTGCATACGGTGCCCGGTACATCCTTTGCAGTTGTTCTAAGAACTCTGCAGAGAATGCTTCCATAAGGCCCATGAACTGCATCACATGCAGCGCTGCCAAAGGTATTTCTCCCCTGTCTGCCTGTAGTAAAGACAGCAGCATGGTTGACCCCTGAAACCGCGGGTTGATCTCCAGCGCCAGGACTTCGTCGCCGTTTAAGAGGAAATCCATGCCAAAGATTCCCAGAAAGCCCTTGCTGCCCATGTAAAGACCTACCTTTTCCATAATGGTGCAGATTTCCTCTATCACATATTCGGGTACCCTGCCGGCGGCTGAAAAATCATTCCCGCAGTAAATTTCAGCACGGTTGGTGCATCCGCGGGCGCCCACAATCTGAACCGATGGGCAGACCGCAATGGAACGCAATCCGGAATTTGTACGCAGTACGATGCAATGCCCGTTTAAAGACGGCACCGGTATGTATTTGGACAGCTTTACCCATTGCCCGGGGCCAAGCGTATCCATGACAACTTCGAATGCGGCCTCACTGCTTACAAAGTAAGTGTTTTCCCCGGAAGAGCCCACCGGGGGTTGAACGACAAAGGGTCCGTCCAGTCTGTCGCCGGCCTCTGCAAAGGTTATTTCATCCAGCCGGCAGACCAGGGTCGCCGGGGTCTTTACACCCAGCCGGGAAAACAGTTGCAATTGTCGCAACTTATCGTCAAACAGATCTTTAAGCGCCAGGGAGGGCGCCAGAACCCGAAAGCGCCTGTCATTTTCTAAAGCCGTAAGAGAGCGGTAGCAGACCGTGTAGATGGGAGCATTGGCAGCGTCAATGTATGTTTCGATCCGTTTGCGGAGCGACCCTTCCCACAGTTTTTCAAGATCTCGGTTCCCCCAGTTTTCTCGTCTTGTAAGATTCTTTTCAACAGAAAACAGGCGCTCCGCGGCGCAAAGACCGGCATACTCCGCACCAAAGTCGCAACAGAACACCGTTTCTACGGGAACAAAGTCAAACACTGTATAGGCATCAATGCCCCTCTGGCCTACCCAGGCCCAGGTCCCCTGATATTTACTTAAGGCATCCTTCAGCTGGTACAGATTATTTATCATCGTTCATTTCCAACGGGAAAACCCATTTCGAGGTATTTACAAAACCGTCTTGTACCAGTTTTTCCATTACTTGTACATGTTTGAAAGCTATTTTCCCACCCATAAGCATTGCCAGATCGTTCCCGCGGTGAAGATACGACCTAATCTTATCAGGACCGGTAAAATAATGGAATTCCTTGGTAAGCGCACCTGCATGGGCAGTGTCGCACAGCCCCCTTTTTATCCGCTCGACGATAGCATAGGCGGTCTTTTCATCAAAATAGTCCCGCAACTCTTCAAAGACTTCTGCAAAACCGGCTGATAGCGAGAGGTATACCGCCAGGCAGCGTCCTGCATATATCTTCTTTTGAAAAGGATAGAGGTGCCCGGACCGGTGTTCCAGGTAGACCGCCAGCCCCTCTTCGGCTTCCCTGTATCCGGCCGTGCCCATGGAGAAAATGCCCCACGGCAGGCAAGAGCCGTTGTGAATGCGAACAGCGTGGGTGTCGACTTCATGTACCAAAAGGCGCTGTATCTGTTGCGGTGCAAACAAGGCCTTCTTGTTCAGACAGATTGTGTGCGAGGCGGCGTCTACCGAAATCCTGGTCGCCATGGAAGAGAGCAGCGTAATTTTCATAGAAATACCGAGTTCCTCTAAACGAGTCCTTAGTATTTTGGCAAATTCTCTTGCGGAGCTGCTTCCTTCCAGAGGGGTAACATGGGCGAGCCTTACAAGTACCTCACGGGCCTTCCCGGCATCCTCAGCGGTTGGGGCACCAAAAATTTCAATGGCACGCCGGGTAAACTTGTCGCTGCCGACCGCAGCAAACATCTCTTTCGTAAGATCCAGCTCGTGCTGCTTCTGCTGATAGATTTCAACTACTTCATCCGGAGCATCTAAGGTCTCAAGAGGTAAAACCGGATCAAAGCCGGCATATTTTAAAGGGGAGTTTTCATATTGAAACACAGGAGATTTTCTCCTGCGCGGGAAACGAGGATGCAAAAAGGCTGCTCTTTCCTCATGCAGGTTTGCCGGCTTGACCGCTGAACTCAGGTTGAGCCGCCGCAGCAAACTTCTAAGCCTGGTATCTATGATGTTCATGAAAAATTCGGACTCAGCGTTGATCCATGGGGATATAATCCGTAATAGAAGGCCCGGTATAGACCTGACGCGGCCGTCCCAGCTTCCACATGGGATCGTCCATGCTCTCTTTCCATTGCGCGATCCATCCGGGCAGCCTGCCGATGGCAAACATGACCGTAAACATGTTGGTGGGAATTCCCATGGCCCGCAGCACAATACCGCTGTAAAAGTCGACGTTGGGATAAAGATTTTTTTCAATAAAATAATCATCCGTTAAGGCGACTTCTTCCAGTTCCTTGGCCAGGTCGAGCAACGGATCACTGATATCAAGCTCTTTAAGGATCTTGTCACACATTTTCTTAATTATTTTGGCGCGGGGATCATAGGCCTTGTAGACCCGGTGGCCGAACCCCATCAGCCGGAAGGGGTCTTTTTTGTCCTTGGCCTTCTCAACAGCCCGCTGATGATTACCGCCGTCTCTTTGAATATCTTCCAGCATTTCAATAACGGCCTGGTTGGCGCCACCGTGCAGCGGCCCCCAGAGAGCGGCGATCCCGGCTGAAATAGCAGCGTAAAGATTGACCCTGCCGCTGCCCACCAGCCTTACGGTGGAAGTCGAACAGTTCTGCTCATGATCAGCATGCAGGAGCCAAAAAACGTCTAATGCTTTCACCAGCGTTTCATTGATCTGATAAGGCCTGACCGGCGTATCAAACATCATGTGCATAAAATTGGCCGAGTACTTGTAATCGGGACGGGGGTAAACGACCTTGTGACCTCGGGATATCTTGTATGACATGGCCGCCATGGTGCGTACCTTGGAAAGCAGCCTGGTAACGGTAATGTTGATCTCTTCTTCAATTGTATGCAGCTCCGGATAAAAGCTTCTTAAAGCGTTTACCATGGATGAAAGGATACCCATGGGGTGCGCGCCCCTGGGAAAATTCTGATAAAAAAACTGCATGTCCTCATGCACCAGGGAATGATCATTGAACAGAATCGAAACTTCCTTGAGTTCCTTTCCGGTGGGCAGCCTGCCGTTAATTAAAAGGTGGGCAGTCTCGATAAAACTGGAATGCTCGGCCAGTTGTTCGACCGGAATACCGCGATAGCGCAATATCCCTTCTTCCCCATCCATAAAGGTAATGGAACTTTTACAACTGCCGGTGTTGGCATAGCCCGGATCGAGCGTAATCAGTCCGGTCTTGGAGCGCAGTTGCGATATATCGATGGCCTTTTCACCTTCGGTACCTGTAACAACCGGGAACTGATAAGTTTTGCCCTCATATTCAAGTTTGACATATTCACTCATGTTATATCCTTTTTTTAAAAAAAATCCCTATCCGTCGAACAGTATTCTTTCCTGGCGACGTTAACCTAGCTTTTTTTTATTTTGTACCAAAAAGTGAGGTGGCCGTGTTAACTAAACCGGGAAGGTTTCTTAGTCCAGAATGCGGTAAATTGTTTTTATACATAATGATAGCACTTTGGTCAAGAGACCAAAATCCACCGCCTAATTTTATGATGGTGGCTTTAGGAATTGATAGTGTGGTTTACTCGCTGATGGCATTGTGGTAAATGTTAAACAAAACGTCCTTTGCGAAGATAGGGGGCACGATGTCTTTTAAAGAAAATCTTTTAAAGAAAATCAAAATCAACCGCCTGGCAAGACAGGTAATCGCAACCATCGGACCGCCGGACAGCGGCCGCAAGGTAGATAGGAATATCATGCGCAGCCTGCTTGAAATGAGTACTTATACCCATAGAAAAGAGCGGGATCTTGATCTATATTTGCAAGATGCCGCTGCCGCACAGACCAATATTCTGGTGCTCGACAATGATCTGGCCATTTACAACACCTTTGTCGAGGACGTGGCTTTGCGCAAAAGCCCTACGGTTAAAGAGATGATCAGCATCCGCAATGTTCTCAAAATATTAAATGACAGCGATGTGGTCATCAGCAAAAAGGAAGATTCGGTCAAAACCATTCAGCTAGAATGTATCGAAAAGCTGGATCTTAGCTTTGACGAGTCCGATCTTGACGAAATTGTCAAAGACGGCTGCGCGTCACTGGAACGTGACTATGCCGACGGCGTTATCGAATCGCTGGAACTTTTCGCCGAAATTCTGGGGTACGAACCGGCCCCCAAAGCCTTTAAAATAAGTCATCATAAGGGGTTCGGCGTTTTGAGCCGCAAAGAGAGCAAAGAAGTTGTCTTCGGTCCCATGGTCATTTACAGCCTGATCCACAACGCTTTGAATTTAATCGACCGGCAGGTTGGCAGTTTTGACAAGGATAAAATTGAATTCATCCACAAAGTAGCATCGCAAAAGGAAAAAGCCGACGCTGAAGGACCCGACGTCTTGGAGCACCTCAAACAAAAGGCTCTCCGGCTAATAACGTAACATCCCGGAACTAAAAATAGATTTGCCACCAAGGCACAAAGACACAAAGAAGGGGGATAAAAAAGATCGCTTCGCTTAAGGATCGCTTCGCTTAAGGGGGAAAAAGTCTTTTTATCGGTATCCCTCAAGGCCGCCAGGCCGCTCCTCAAACGAAGTGCTCCTCAAGCGTAGCGATCCAATGACAAATGACTTTTACGTATAATAATCTTAGTGTCTTGGTGTCTTAGTGGCAATAAAAAAAGTTTTGCTATCTACTTTAAAACCAGATTAACAATTTCCGGTAATTCATCCATGGCATAAATTTTAAGATCTTTTTTGATGCCGGCGGGTATATCCTGGATATCCGCTTCGTTTTTGCCCGGAAAAATAACCGTCTTCACCCCGGCGCGATGTGCCGCCAAAACCTTTTCTTTGACACCGCCCACCGGCAGGATTCTACCGCTCAGTGTCAATTCACCGGTCAGTGCCACATCCCTTCTACCCGGGCGATCGGTCAGCAGAGAGATCAGCGCAATGGCGATGGTCACACCCGCAGAGGGGCCGTCTTTGGGAATGGCCCCGGCCGGAACGTGAATATGGATATCATGCTGATCAAAGATATCTTCAGAGATGTTGAATAATTCGGTATGGCTGCGGATGTAGCTCATGGCCGCCTGGGCTGATTCTTTCATCACATCGCCCAGAGAACCGGTCAGGGTCAGATTATTTTTCCCTTTCATTTTGCAGCTTCGATGAATATGATCTGCCCGCCGGCTTCGGTCCACGCCAGACCGGTGGCAACACCGACCCTGTCTTTGGCTTCCGTAACTTCAAAATGAAACTTTCTGGGACCCAGAAGCTGTTCCACCACCTCGGGAGTGATGCTGCCAGACTTATCTTTGCTTTTACCGGCCAAGGTGTTTCTGGCAATTTTGCGGCAGACCGCAGCGATCTGTCGTTGCAGATTTCTAAGGCCTGCTTCGCGCGTATATCCTCTGATGATCTTGCGAATTGCTTCGGGAGTAAACACCGGAGGGTCATCGGCAAGGCCGGCTTCTTCTACTTCCCTGGCTATTAAATAGTTAAAGGCGATATTCTCTTTTTCTTCTTCGGTATACCCTGCAAGGTTGATAACCTCCAAACGATCCAGCAGCGGGCCGGGAATCGGATCGATGGTGTTGGCCGTAGCAATAAACATAACCCGCGATAGATCAAAAGGAACATCAAGATAATGATCAACAAAATGCGTATTCTGCTCCGGATCGAGAACTTCCAGCAACGCCGCGGCCGGGTCGCCTTTGAAGTCCTGACCGATTTTATCGATTTCATCCAGCATAATAACCGGATTTCTTGTTTCGGCCCGGCGCACTTCCTGTATGATTCTACCGGGCAAAGCACCCACATAGCTCTTACGATGTCCCCTGATTTCCGCTTCATCCTTCATACCGGCCAAAGACATGCGCACGAATTTTCGTTCCAGGCTCCGGGCGATGGATTTCCCTAAAGAAGTCTTGCCGGTACCGGGAGGACCGGAAAAGCAAAGCACGGGGCCTTTGGGTTCCAGGCGATCTTTTTTCTTGAACAACGCCTTGGAGATAGTGGCCCGGATTTCATTCAGCTTTAACGGTTTGGCTAAAAAGTGATAAGAGCCCTTTTTCATGGCTTCTATCGCTGTCGGTACCGTAGCGTATCCGGTGATTATAATGACCTCGGTACTAGGATCCTTGGCTTTGGCATGATCTAAAACATCCATGCCGTCGACCTTTTCCATTTTAAGGTCCGTTACAACGACATCAAAGGCGTTCTCTTGCAAAAGGTCCAGCGCTTCAATGCCGCTGCCGGCAGTTGCGACCAAATACCCGTCTTTTGTAAAAACATGCTCCAGGTTCCGGCGAGTCATTTTTTCGTCATCCACAACCAGGATGTTATACTGGCGGGTCATCTTCAATATGCGAACTGCCAGATGCTCCAGGATACGATCCTTGATGTCGGACAGTCCAAAATGTTCTTCATCTAAAATTGACTCGGCCCGCCTGATATCAAGGTTATCTTCGGTCATTCTGATCCAGGGAAGACTAACCAGATAATCGATATAATTAATGCCGATGGTATATTCCGCACTGGAAGGGCTGGTTTTCGCGAGTCTTTCGATTTCTTTGAAAGCAATTTTTTCCACCGCTTCCGACATACCGGCATGAATCACCGATTCCTTTAATTCTTCTATTTCAGAGAGCAGTTCTTTGTCCGGTCCTTTTTTAAATAAGCGCATAGTGTGATCCTATCAAGGTTTTGTTCCCACTATAAAACAGATCCGGCGTTTTTCGCAACGATATTTTTCCTGCAAGCAGGAAAAGTCATTCTTGTGTATAATATATTGAAACTGCTTTATAAAAGGTATATTTTTAAAATTCTCTCGCAAAGGCGCAAAGCTCGCAAACTAAAAAGATCAAATTTAGCGTCTTTGCGCCTTTGCGAGAGACAACCTTATTAAAAAACTAAAAAACCTTATGAATTCCAACCCAACTTTTGCGTTGCCCTATTCCTTAAGACCGTTCCCCGATGTCCCCAACGCCACAATCGAAAAATGTTGCAATATGCAATACATCTGCGCTGTTTTTGCAATATACCATAACACCTTTAATTTAAATTAAATATTTGCCGAGCTGCAAAAACTATTGCAAATTGTAACACTCAGGGCAAATGTCGTTACCGGCCCGTATTTTACATAAACACCATATTTTTAACGTGTTATAGATTTTTGTCCATGATGGCACGCAACTTGCTGTTACTCAGCATAAAGGCAAATTTAACAAACACTTTTCCAAGGAGGAATTACCATGTTTAGTTTAAAGAACCTGATCAATACCGTGGACCGCTGGATGGCGGCGATTACTTTTGCCCAAGCCGGCGAAGACGAAACCGCTCTGGATATCTTGCACGATAAACCGGAGAGGGAAAAGCAGCAACGGACCGAAATCAGAACCCCGCGCCGCGAAGAGCAACGGCCGGACTTGAGAATGTAGAGGGATAAAAGCATGCAAAAAGTTTTGTTAGCCATTGATGGAATTAATCCGGACCGCAAGGTTTTCGAATATGCGGTGCAGCTTTGCCAACGGATCAAGGCGGATTTGAGTATTTTTCAGGTTATTAACCCGCGCAGATACAAAGAATATCTGAAAACCATACGAAAAAGGGCTGATAATGCCCGCAAATACTTTGAAGGTACCATGGTGGCGGCGACTTTTGCCGAAGCCGGAGAGCATGAGACCGCCCGGGAAATAATGTCAAAGGCACTGGAAAATATCAATCGCCTGCTGCCGGAGTCGGAAAAAGCAGGCGTTCAATGTCACTTTGCCGTTAAAACGGGAAATCCGGCCAAAGAGATAATTAATTATGTCAATGTCCATCGAGACGTTGTGCTTACCATTTATGATGCATCTTTTGAAGACCGCAAGGGAACGCAAAGTACCAAAAGACAGCAAGGGGTGTCCGGGAAAATAAAGCAAAAACTTGCGGTTCCGCTTGTGGTTGTCCAGCATTAAAGACGAAAAAATTTTTTTACTGATATAAGGAGGAGAGAAAAAATGGCAGGTATTTTAGGAAAATTAAAACAAAAGGTTCTTGGAATCAGTGGTAAAATGGACCAGTATCAGGAAGCGATCACGTTTGCCGAAGCAGGAGAATCGGAACATGCCCGGGAAGTATTGCAAATGCAACCCAAATCCAAAGAGACTGAAAAACTTCTGGTTGTTGGGCAGGAGGGTACTTTTTCGCGAGAGATGATCGATTATGCCCTGGATATGGCCAACCGGATGTCCTATGAGATCGTGGCGTTAAATACTGCGCCGCTTTCCTGCGACACGTTTAAATTGTTTGCCTCATCTCGCGATCAGCTTTGCGCGGATTTTAAAGAGCTTGCAACAAAGAATGCCGATATTTTTCAAAAAGAAGCATCCCGGGAAGGAATCTCCTTTTCCCATGTGATCAAGTTCAGTGAAATTGATGAGGCCATTGCATCCGTTTGTAAAGAGCTTGGTGAGGTCGCTTTTGTGGTTTCGGAATCACAAGAACAGCAGGCTGACAGCCGCATAAAACAGGGTGAGAGATTGCAGCAAAAACTCTTTGTTTATTCAGTAGTATAATATTGTTAAACAGGTATCTTTTAAGCAGAAGTCCGGTTGCTTTTTTCAAGCTTTAGAAAAAGCAGATCGGATTTTCTGCTTTTTTTTTGGGGAATAAATCTGTTTTTATGTATTCGTAAAAAGTGAAATGTGAAATGTGAAACGACTACATTTAGGATGTTAAGAGATAATATTACACAACATATGGACTTTTCACGATTAACTTTTTACTTTTTACGGAACTATCAGTTTTACATCTTGCCAAAAAACCACTTTTATGTACTATATACCCGTTTCATATTTTCGATACTTGAATATACAGCACACCGTGATTGCGCAAGGATCGGAAGCGTCCTGGTTTCAAGGCTTCTTCATTTTGTTCGCGCTCAATTGACACAGTGCCACTCAAGTATTAGATATTTATCGTAAGCATTGGCAGGGGTGCCTTTATAGATTTTCATTATTTTAACTTGAACCAACCGGACAACCGAGTTTGGGTATAGTTAAGGAGGATGGCATGGACGCACATTTCTTTTTTGGGCTGGCTTTAGTCGGTTTTATATTTTTTTTATGCTTTTGGTTTAGAAAAAAGGGTCAGGGGAAATGAGAACCGACGACTTATAGCCAGGTTTAATATAGAGTGTGGGCATTATAAGCTGTTGATTTTAAGCGCATTATGGATGGAATGCGAGCGAGTCAACTGATCCGGAGGAGAAAGGGGTATTGTAGATGACACCTGAGATGATTATGACCATGATCGTGCTGGTTTTTGCGATCGTGCTTTTTATTTTTGAGTGGGTAAGGGTCGATGTTGTCGGTATTATCATGATGGTTATGCTGCCGTTGATCGGGCTTGTATCGCCCCAAGAGGCCTTTGTCGGCCTGAGCAGTAACGCCGTCTGCTCCATCATTGCCGTCATTATCATCGGAGCCGGGCTGGATAAGACCGGGGTGATGAACAAAGTGGCCGGGCCCATCATCAAACTGGCCGGCAACAGTGAAAAGAAAGTGATTACACTGATATCCGGCACCGTTGGAATAATCTCCAGTATGATGCAGAATATCGGGGCGGCGGCATTGTTTCTGCCCGCAGCCCAACGCATTGCCAAGAGAATGGGGGTTCCCATATCACGCATCCTGATGCCCATGGGATTTTGCGCCATCATCGGCGGCACCATCACGCTGGTGGGAGCCAGCCCCACCATTTTGTTGAACGATCTGATGATATTGGGCGGTGAAAAACTGGAACCCTTCGGGCTCTTTACCCAGACACCCATCGGCATATGTTTACTTGCAACGGCGATTATATACTTTCTCATTTTCGGTAAATTGGTCCTGCCGGCGGCTGAAGGCGCAGACGACGAAGGCGTCACCGCCATGCTGATGGACGAATATGAGGGGCTTGAACATAGTTTTGAACTGCACGTTCCCGACAGTTTTCCAAATCCGAGAAGCCTGGAGGACCTGGCCGTCAGATTAAAATTTTTGGTGACCGTGGTCGCCATCAATTTTGCCGAAAAAAAACAGAAAAACTTTACTCCGCGCAGTACCGATATGATTTCAGCCGGCGATGACCTTGCCGTGATCGGCCAAGAAAAAAAGGTTCGCAAACTGGCCGAGGAATACGGCTGGGAGATCAAGGACGGCCTGGACGAGTTTGCCGAAGGCCTTTCCATGACCAATGCCGGCATGGCAGAAACGGTTGTATCGCCCCGATCGGAATTGATCGGGAAAACCATGAGTGAAGTCAATTTTAAGGAACACTACGAAGTAAACCCTGTCGCCCTGTATACCGGCAACAAGGTTTTTTACAGCGGCCTTACCCATATCCGGCTGAGAATGGGCGATACCCTGCTGCTGCATGGACCCTGGGAAAAATTTCACATTCTAAGAAACAAACCGCAGCCGCGGGCACTCTCTTTTGCCACGGCCCTGGAAGGCGAAATTATGCGTCCGGAAAAGGCCAAGCTGGCCATTGCGTGGCTGGCCGTGGCCCTTTTGCAGATTTTAGTCTTCAAGACCCAGCTTTCAGTGGCCTTGATGTCAGGGGCTTTAGGGATGATCATCACCGGGGTACTTTCCGTGGATGAAGCATACCTCGCCGTGGATTGGATGACCGTTTTTCTGCTGGCCGGACTGATACCCCTGGGCATGGCCTTTGAGAAAACCGGAACGGCGGCCTTTATTGCCAAGTTTGTTTTAGGGTTAATAGGTCAGCCTTCACCCATTGTGCTTTTGGCTGCCGTCGGCATTATGACCTCCTTTTTCACCCTGGTGGTTTCCAATGTGGGCGCCACGGTCCTGCTGGTTCCCCTGTGCATGAACATGGCGGTCATGGCCGGCGGAGATCCCCGTATGGCCGCGCTGGTCGTGGGATTGTCGGCCTCCAACACCTTTGTTTTGCCGACCCACCAGGTAAACGCCTTGATCATGAGGCCGGGCGGCTATCGTACGGTGGATTATGCCAAGGCCGGTATTATTATGACGGTCCTCTTTTTGGCGGTAGAACTGACCATTTTATACTTCTTTTACGGCATTCAATAAGGATGAAATCAAAAGAAAATATTTATCACGAAAGCACGAAATTTCGAAAACACGAAAAAAATCTATAAATCTTGTTTAAATTTCGTGCTTTCCTTCTTTCGTGGTTTCGTGTTTGCTATTTATCTCCAAATTATAACATACCAACATTGTTATTAAAAGTGCGTGCCAAGGAGACATCGATATGGCGATTATAACGATTTCACGGGGAAGCTTCAGCTATGGCAAGAAGATCGCTGAAACCGTCGCCGAAAAGCTAGGATATGAATGCATTAGCAGAGAAGTGCTGATTGAAGCTTCCCAACTTTTTAATATTTCTGAAAAAAAATTAATTAAATCCCTCCATGACGCTCCTAACATCCTAAAGCGAATCACCCAGGGAAAGGAAAAATATCTGTCATACATTCAGGCTGCACTTCTGGAACGTATCAAAAAAGATAATGTGATATACCATGGCCATGCCGGCCACCTGCTGCTTGCCGAAGTACCTCAGGTGATCAAAGTGCGCGTGATTGCCGATCTTGCGGATCGAGTTGCCTTACTGCAACAGAGACAGAATATTTCTAAAGACGAGGCCTTAACCGTAATTAAAAATGGAGATAAACACCGGGCTCAATGGACCCGCTACCTTTATAAAATGGATTTGAACGATCCACGACTATATGATATCGTAATTAATATAGGCCGATTAACGGTCCAGGATGCCTGCGATATCTTATGTGCTGCAGTAAAAAGCAAGACCTATAAAATAACGCCGGAATCAAAAAAGGCTATTAATGACTTGGCCATCGTCAGCCGCGTTCAAGCGTCGCTTAAAGAGGTATGCGAAGCCGAGGTCAGTTCAAATGATGGGAGCGTTCATATAAAGGTAGCGGCTCAAAAGATCCGCAAGACCGGTCAGTCCAGTCCGGCGCTGCGGATGCATATCTTCGCAACAATTAAGGAGGATTTAACCAAACAAATCCTGGCAATTGTGCAGAAAATTCCAGGTGTAAAAGACGTAATTTGCGATGTTAATTTACCGTATTATTGAAGCTCCCTGCAGCCCCGTTGAAGAGCGGAATTTCAGGCTACGCTCCCACCCCGGTATGAGGGATCTACGCTTCGCTTCGACCCCGATGAATCGGGATTTCCGCTTTGCTTCAGCAAGCTGGCTGCGGGAATGCGCTCGCTTTGCAGTTCATAATACCTATACCGAGATCAAGAGATAGTGCCTTAGAAAAGGCCAAACAACATGAAAATCAGTATCAGAAAAAAAGTCATCCTATCATTTGCGATATTTATCGGCATCAGCGCCATCATATGGTTTCGAAGCTATCACAGCCAGTACATTCTCCATCAAAAACTCCAGATCATAGAAAGAAAAAACAGTCTATTTAACACTATCCTGGAAGCCCGCCGATACGAAAAAAACTTTTTTTTGTCTCTGGACAAAAAGAATGTTGATCAAGCACTCGATTATATTCATGAAGCCGAGGATATTTTAAGTAATCTTACGTCTGAATACGGTAAGTATACACTGGCTAAAAATCTCCCCGAGCGGCTGATCGAACTGCAAGCATATAAAAAATCGCTTTTAGAGCTATTGAAGTTGCAAAAAAGCGGTACTTTATTGATCCCCCGGGAAACCATCGTATTTATTCAGCAGCAGGGCCACAAAATTACCACCGAACTGGAAAAAATCGTTAAAAAAGAAGGCAAGTACACTCAAGATCTGGTTGGAAAAACTAAAACAATTCATTATATCGCCCTGGTGCCCGTTTTTATTCTATCCATACTGATCGCTATTTTCTTAATCTTTAATGTCAACCGGCCCTTAAAAACAATTGAAAATGCTATAAAAAAAATTGCGAAAGGGGATTTTAAAAACATACCCGATATATCCACCGGAGACGAATTTGAATCCCTGGTGGATAGCCTCAACAATATGATCGATGAACTGAACAGCCGCAATGAACAGCTTATTCAGGCCAAAAAGCTGGCATCTCTGGGGAGATTAACTTCGGGTGTGGCGCATGAATTGAATAATCCCCTCAATAATATCTCCACTTCATTGCAGATTTTGATTGAAGAATTGGAAGAAGAGAATCTGGAATACAAACGAGATCTTTTGATCGGCGCAGAACAAGAGGTGGTTAGGGGAAAGAATATTGTCAGGGCACTTTTAGAATTTTCGAGGGAAAGATCTTTCGAGATGAAATGGATAAATTTTAAGGATCTGGTTCATAATGCCATCAAACGGATCAAAGCGATGCTGCCGGATAATGTTACTATAAAAGTAGATGTTCCCGATGATATTCAGGTCTACGGCGGCCCGGATCCGATTGAACGGGTGCTAATCAATCTTTTCGATAATGCCGTCCAGGCCATGGAAGACGGCGGTGAAATAACGATTACGGCGTTTCCTCGCGAGGCTACTAACGACGGGCTATTTTTACAGGTACAGGATAATGGCAGCGGTATCCCTGAAGAAGATCTTGGCAGGATCTTCGATCCTTTTTATAGTACCAAAGAGGTGGGCAAAGGATCCGGGTTGGGCCTTTCTATTGTTTACGGTATTATCGAACAGCACGGCGGTGAGATCAGTGTTGCCAGCGAGGAAGGAAAGGGCACAACCTTTTCGGTTTACTTGCCGAACAGGCCACTTTGATCTCCAGCCGGTTAGAAATGAGCGCAATGCCGGATCGTCATCCTGGAAGATTGCCCATAACT
>PVMK01144777.1_pt1 | contig 16879 bp, 24 predicted proteins | sample 1853481 | NCBI WGS metagenome assembly PVMK01 (sample SAMN08533507, study PRJNA380276) | Marine sediment metagenome, whole genome shotgun sequencing project.
TGGATCATCTTTTTTCTTTTCACCCATCTTTTCAGAAATCATTTTTCGCAGCTCATCATCTGATTTTTCCACGTTCACTCCCATTGATTTGGCCATGGTTTCTAACTTTTCTCGTTCAGTTCCTACTGGTCCTGTAATTTTTGGTGATTGTTCTTCTCCTATCTTCATCTGTTCTTGAATTTCGTTTTTTGCTTTGTTGTATTCATTAACAGCTTTTCCAAGTTTTTTTGCAGCACCAGGAAGCTTTCCTGTTCCTAAAATCAAAACTATTGCAACAAAAATAATGATCATCCATTCGCTTCCAGCTATATTCAATGAATGATCAAACATATCTCTGGTATACTCTAATTTGAAATTAAACGTAATGTTCGAGTCTTGTGCCTAAACAATCAATTTCATCTTTGGATTCTTTGTGGCTCTAGTTTCTTTCTTGACATTATAGCAAACAGTGTAACTCCTATTCCTATTACACAAAATATCAGATATGGTGTTTCATCTCCAAATGATTCCGTGATTGGACCGCCAATAATTGGTCCTATTGCCCAACCTATTCCAAAAACTGTTTCATATGCACCAATTAATCTTCCTGAAATTTCTTTTCTAGTTTTGCTCAAAATTATTTCTAATGTCAAGGGGAAAAATATGCTAAACCCGAATCCCATTAGAATCAATGAAACTGCAAAACCAATGATTGAATCTGCAACAACTGATACGGCTAATCCAATTGATACTGCCATTGTTGCAGCAATCAAAGTCTGACTTGAATATTTTGCAAACTTTCCAACTAATGCAAGAGATACAACACGTGATATTCCAAAAACAAAATACAATAACAAAATCTCCGTAGCTCCCATTCCATTGTCATTTAGAAATGCTGGATAAATTGTGAGAATTATTCCAAAAGATGATGTACAGAAAATCAATAAGATTATTACTTCTGGAAATCTTTTCATCTCCTTAATTGATGAAAAAGATAATCGCTCGTGATGAGTTCTAACTCTTTTTCTTGAAATTATGAGTGCAGAGATTATTGCAGTAGCCATAATAAACGCTGTAATCTGGAATAGAATTCTGTAGGTAATATCAAGACCCTCAAGGAATACTGTACCAAGTAATGGACCTACCATAAATCCAATAACAAAAAACATTGTAAACCAGGAAATGTTTTTGACTCTGTTTTTATCTGTGCTCTCATCAGCAATGATAGCTTGACATGGTGGCCAAAAAAATGCATGAGCTACCCCTGTCATTATTCTGAATCCCATTATTTCTGGAACTGATTGTGCGATTGATAGAAGGTAGATTGATGCAGAATTGATAGCAGCTCCTAACGCAAGTAGGTATCCACTGTTAAACCTATCAAGAAGAATTCCTACAAAAAGTGGAATAAACATGTAAGGGAATGAAATTGGTTAATCCAATTAATCCAAGTTCAGAATATGTAGCACCAATGACATTTTTTGCAAAAATGGGTAGAATTGGTCCGTGTAGTCCGTATGAAATTCCAATGATTAAAGCAGTAATGTTGACTAGAATCAGAACTCTCTTCATTTGAATGCCGCAACCATTATTGCTCCACCCATAAGATCTTTCTCAAATTCTACTCTAGAAAATTTTTCTAGTAGCAATCCTTCAAGCTTTTTGTTTTGAGGCCATCTTTTGTATGTACCATATAATTTTCCAAACTTTAATCCCAATCTTCCTCCTGCAATAAATGCAAGAATGGGAAGAATGCATCTTAGATAAAATGAAACACCTGCTCTGATGAATGCTTCATCTGGTTTTCCCTAAATCAACAATAACAAATCTTCCATCTTTTTTCAATACTCTATGAATTTCAGAAATTGCAATTCTCAAATTGATTGCATCTCTTAATGAATATCCACACAAAACTGCATCAAACTCTTCATCTCTAAATGGAATATGCTCAAAAACTCCATTTGCCATGTCTGGTGATTTTTCAAAGTGCATGCTTGTGTTTTTGAGCATGGGAATTAGAGGATCAAAGAGTGTGATTGAAATTTTTCCATTAGTCTGCTTTAGTGCAGTCTTTGACATGTTACCAAAACCAGAACCTGCATCTAGAATTTTATTACCTGGAAATACTCTTTGTGAAATTCCGCGATTTCTGTGTTCACCATCTTTACCCAGTGAAATAATAGAATTTACTTTATCATAAACAGGAATAATCTCTTCTAGTACTTTCATTACTTCTCCCCAATAACTTCCTAAACCCATAATCTATCGTCTCTGAATACTTGTTTGAATAGTTTTCAAATCTAAAACTTTTATTCTGAAGCAAACTTTGATGCGTTTTGAGAATAATTCTTTAAATCAGATTCAGAAACGTTTCTCGAAAAACTTTTGTTTCAGTTGTAATCTTTGCCATTTTAATGTCATTGATTCCATCTTTTTGCTCATCTTTTAGATTAATTGCAGAAATAGCTAAAGCTGCTGCATCATCTATACTCATGTCTTGATTGTAATGTTTTTCCAAAAATTCATTTACATCATCAGAACCTGCTCCAATTGCAACTGCTGCATATTGAACATAAGTTCCACTAGGATCAGTTACATAGATTGATTCTCCTTTTTGATCAATACCTGCAATTATCAAAGAAACTCCGTTTGGACGTACTCCTGAATATTGTGTAAATTGATGAGATTGATCTGCTAAATGTTTGGCAACTGTTGCAATTTCAACAGATTCATCATATGTCATTCTATTTCCTTGTGAAAAGAATCTTGCATTATCTACTTGAATACGTGCATCTGGGATATATCCTGCTGCAGCAACTCCAATATGAAAATCTACTTGGAAAATTTTTTGTGTTACATTTGTAGTCTGTAATGTTCGAGCTTTTTCTTCTACTGCTATGATGACTCCTTCTTTACTGCAAATACCAATTGCTAAAGTCCCTCTTTTTACAGTCTCCATGGCATATTCTACTTGGTAAATTCTACCATCTGGAGAATACATGGTAGGCGTCATATCGTAACCGCGTGATGTCATCATAATATCACGAGTTCATTCTCAGTCAATTTAAGGGTAATTATCATGCTTGAATATGGAAAAGATCTGGAAATAGGGTTTTAAGCAAAATTGACTTTATTTTCTTTAGTAATATGACAAATCAACTACTAGAATTCAAAGAAATCATTAGATCAAAACAAACTTCTGCACAAAGAAAACCAGACAAGCAGACTAGAAAGCTGTTACTTTACTTGTTTACAAGTACCAGAGGTGGATTTACACGATTACGTATCATAATGCACTTGCTTGATCAACCATACAATACTCATCAACTAACAAAGAAACTTGGTCTTGATTACAAAGCAGTTCAACACCACATGAAAGTACTAGAAAAAAACAACATGGTCTCAAAAATTGGCGAAAAATATGGAGCAATCTTTTCACTTTGTCAACTTTCCTTGAAATTAATATCGGTGCTCTTGATGAAGCAATTGACAACTAGATAGAAAGATGAATTACAAAAAGGTCTATCTATAATTTCATATTCTTAACTGCGATCATCGATTTTCAACCAAAAACATATAATCTGAGACCATTAATTACGATCAACTTGTTCAAGCATGATCCTTTTGCAAATGCAACAAAACAGGTTAATGATGCATGTGATATTCTTGGGATTAAAGACAAAGGATTGCGTGAATATCTTGCAATGCCAAACAAAGTTTTGAGAGTAAAGATTCCAGTAATAATGGATAATGGTAAAATTAGAATTTTCACAGGTTTTAGAAGTCAACATAACAATGACAGAGGTCCATACAAAGGAGGTATTCGTTACTTTAATCCAGAAGGTGGAGTTGAATACATGGAACGTGAAGTTATGGCACTTTCTTCATGGATGACATGGAAATGTGCAATTGTTGATATTCCATTAGGTGGAGGAAAAGGTGGAATCTATGTTAATCCTAAAACAGAAAAAATTAGCGATGCAGAATTAGAGAGATTAACAAGAGGATTTGCATTCAAAATTTCTGAAATTATTGGACCTCAAAAAGATATTCCAGCTCCTGATGTTTACACAACAGGTAGAGAGATGACTCAAATCATGGACACATTTAGCAAACTAAACGGTAACAAATCTACTCCAGGTGTAATTACTGGAAAGCCAATTTCAATGGGAGGCTCCCTTGCAAGAAATGTTGCAACTGGATTAGGAGCAGCATATTGTGTGAGAGAAGCTGCAAAGCAATTGAAAATAAATCTAAAAGGTGCCAAAGTTGTTTTGCAAGGATTTGGAAATGCATCAACATTTTCAGGAGAGTATCTTGAAAAGATGGGTGCAAAAGTCATTGGAGTTAGTGATTCCAAAGGTTCTATTTCGATTCCAAATGGTGCAAAGGTTAGTAAAATTTTAGAACACAAACAAAAGAAAGGCTCTGTCGTTGGATTTCCTGGAAGTAAAAAGATCTCAACTGAACAATTACTTACTACTAAATGTGACATTTTAGTTCCTGCTGCACTAGAAAATCAAATCAATGCAAAGATTGCCAAAAATCTCAAATGTAAAATTATTGCAGAAGCTGCAAATGGTCCAACATTGCCAGAAGCTGATCCAATTATTTACAAAAAGAAAATTTTGGTTATTCCTGATATTTTAGCAAACTCTGGTGGTGTTTGTATTTCGTACCTAGAATGGGTACAAAATAACATGGGTTACTATTGGACATTTGATGAGGTTGCAAACAAGATGGAAGCAACATCACAAAGGGATTCAAAGATGCACTATGCCATGTCCAAGAAACATAAAATCGACATGAGAAAAGCTGCTATGGCTTTGGCTGTTGAAAGAGTAGTAGAAGCCTTTAATCAAAAAGGTATTTGGCCATAAACTCAGACTAGGTACGATTCATAACAAACTAGTTGTTCAATAAACATTATTTTGCCTTTAGTAATTTCTCGAAGTCTTTTTTTGAAAGAAAGATCTATTTTCGTTCTTCTTTGTAATAGTTGAATTGTTTTCCCAGTTAACGTTCTACCTTTTTTGTCTCTGTCAAAAAGAATAATCAATCTTTTATGTTTTGAAACTGAATCAGCAAAGTCAATCATTCCTCCAAATTTATGAAATTCTAAAACTTTACCAGAATAACCAAGTTTTTTTAATGCAATAGAATCTCTTTTTCCCCTCAACTACTACTACACTATCTTTCATAGAGTTTAACTCAAAAATAAAATTCTTTAACTCTATAATTTCTTGTTCTGTAACAAGCATACTGTTTAATTCATTTTAACATATTAATCACTTTTCTCAATAGAAAATAATGTCTGATGTTTTGCTTGTACAAAATACCAAAAGTGAAGGTTCTGGATATTTGGGTGATCTTCTCAAAAATGATGGATTTGAAATTACTTTAATTAATGCACAACATGAATCACTTCCTAAGAACAATTTTTCCCTAGTTGTAATTTTAGGAGCACCTGAAAGTGCAAATGATAATTTATCTTATCTTCAAGCAGAACAACAACTCATCAAAGACTGTGTTGAAAAAAATATACCTGTATTGGGAATCTGTTTGGGTTCTCAACTAATTGCTAAAACTTTTGGTGCTAAAGTATACAGTGGACCACGAAAGGAAATTGGATTTTACAATGATTTGAAAATTTACAACGATACATCATTTTTTTCTGGTTTCAAAAATCCCTTTACTGTCTTTCATTGGCATGGTGATACTTTTGATTTGCCTGAGGGCGCAGTTAGATTAGCCTCATCTGAGCATTATCTGAATCAAGCCTTTCAATACAAAAGTGCAGTAGGATTACAATTTCATTTGGAGGTAAATGAAGAAATGATAAATTTGTGGCTTGATAATGCAGAGGAAAAACTACAAAAAATTCCTTATATTGATCCGCAAAAAATTCGCTCAGATATCAATGAAAATATTTCAACTGTAAAATCAAATATGAAGAATTTTTACAACAACTTCAAATCATCTTTCGCTCTTTGACCAAAGTTTAATATACTTAGTTTTGATTTTATCGATCGAACCATGGTTGTAGTAAAGCAAATTTTTGAAGAAGTTATTCAAACTAAACACAAAGTTATCACCGAAGAATTATCAAAGTCTATTCTCAAAACTTATGGTGTTAAAGTTCCACCTTTTGCACTTGTAACCTCTGCTGAAGATGCAGCAAAACAAGCAAAAAAGATTGGCTTTCCACTTGTAATGAAAGTAGTATCTCCACAAATTTTACACAAAACTGATGTTGGTGGTGTTAAAGTTGGATTAGATAATGTCAATGATGTAAAAAAGACATTCAATGACATGTATGGTCGTCTTTCTAAAAAGAAAGGAGTCGATGTTAAAGGAATTCTTCTTGAAAAGATGGTTCCAAAAGGTGTTGAACTAATTGTTGGTCTTCAAAATGATTCACAATTTGGTCCTGTAATTATGGTCGGACTAGGTGGTATAATGACTGAAGTTATGAAAGATGTTGCATTTAGAATGCTACCAATTACAACTTCAGATGCAAAATCAATGATAAATGAACTCAAAGGTTCTAAACTTCTCAAAGGATTCAGAGGAAGTGCACCAATTGATCTTAACATGGTTGCAAAAATGTTGGTAGACATTGGAAAACTAGGCGTTGATAATGCTGACTATTTCAACAGCATTGACTTTAACCCCGTAATTGTTTATCCAAAATCTCATTATGTTGTAGATGCAAAAATTCTTCTTAATGATAAAGTAAAGAAAAATTCTATCTCAAAAGATAAACCAAACATTACATCCATGGAGTCATTCTTTACTCCAAAATCTGTTGCACTAGTTGGCGCATCTGCAACACCCGGAAAGATTGGAAATTCTATCTTAGATGCACTTGCAAAACAAGATTACAAAGGTAAAGTGTATCCAATTAATCCTAAACAAAAGTCAATTCTTGGAATCAAATGTTATCCATCAGTTTCAGCAGTTCCAGGCAAAGTTGATCTTGTTGTAATTTCAGTAGATTTGTCTATGACTCCTCCTGTCTTAGAAGATTGTGCAAAGAAAGGAGTTCACAGTGTAGTAATTGTTTCAGGTGGAGGAAAAGAGCTTGGCGGAGAACGTGCAGCATATGAAGCTGAAGTTGCAAGATTATCTAAGAAACACAAAATCAGAATTATTGGTCCTAACTGTATTGGAATGTTCAATGCTGCTAATCGTCTTGATTGTGCATTCCAAGGACAAGAAAGAATGCTACGTTCAAAATTAGGTCTGTTGCATTTTTCTCTCAAAGTGGAACAATGGGAATTAGTATGTTAGAAAGTGCTGATGTATTTGGTTTATCCAAGATGATTAGTTTTGGTAATCGTTCTGATGTTGATGAAGCAGATATGATATGGTATGCTGCAAATGATCCACAAACAAAAGTAATTGGATTATACGTTGAAGGATTTGGTGATGGACGAAAATTCATCAATACTGCCAAACGTGTTATGAAAGAAACAAAGAAACCAATAGTTATTTGGAAGAGTGGAAGAACTGCAATAGGTGCAAAACAAGCTGCATCACACACAGGTTCACTTGGAGGCTCAAATGCAATCATTATGGGTGCATTCAAACAAGCAGGAATTATTTCAGTTGACAGTTATCAACAACTAGCTGGAGTCTTAAAGGCACTAGCATGGCAACCAGCTGCAAAGGGAAGTCGTGTTGCTATGACTAGTAATGGTGCTGGTCCAATGATTGGTGGAATGGATCTATTAGAAAAATTTGGTCTTACAATAGGAAAGTTATCACCAGAACGTGTCAAAAAAATGAAGGCTCATTTTCCAATAGCTGTTCCTATTCATAGTGGTAATCCAGCAGATGTAGGTGGCGGTGCAACTGCAGAAGATTATAAATTTGTCATTCAACATTTCATGGAAGAAAAAAATATTGATATTGCAATGCCATGGTTTGTCTTCCAAGATGATCCACTTGAAGAAATAATTGTTGATTATCTTGCTGATTTCCAAAAGAAAAGAAAGAAACCACTTTTAGTTGGATGTAATGGTGGTCCCATATACTGAAAAAATGGTAAAATTGATTGAGAAACATAATGTTCCAGTTTACCAAGACCTTCGAACTTGGGTTGAAGCTGCAGGTGCATTAGTTCAATTGGGCAAAATACAAGGAAAATAGATAACATTTAAGTTTCTCATAACTTGGCAAATTACCATGTCACTAGTTACCACATCTACTTCTGATGGCATTTGTACAGTCAAAATTAACAGACCTGACAAACTCAATGCTATGAATACTGATGTTGCAAAAGAACTAATCAAAACTTTTGAAGCACTCAACCATGATGATAATGTCAAAGTTATCATTTTGACAGGTGAAGGAGAAAAGGCATTTTCTGCTGGTGCAGATATTGAATACATGTCAAAAATCTCTGCAGACGAATCAGTTGAGTATGCAAAAACTGGTCAACTTGTTACTTCAACTGTTGAGCTAGTAAAACAACCAACTATTGCTGCTGTCAATGGCTTTGCTTTAGGTGGAGGTTGTGAACTTGCAATGTCTTGTGATATTAGAATTGCTGCAGATACTGCAAGAATGGGTCAACCAGAAGTAACAATTGGAATTCCACCTGGATGGGGCGGAACACAAAGATTGATGAGAATTGTGGGAATAGCAAAGGCAAAAGAACTTGTTTACACCGGTAGAATGGTCAAAGCAGATGAAGCAAAAGAGATTGGTCTTGTAAATCAAGTAGTTCCTCTTGCATCATTACAAGAAGAAGCTTTGAAAATGGCACAACGAATAGCTGGAAACTCTACAATGGGTGTTCAAATGTCTAAAGTAGCAATCAACAAGGGAAGAAATGCAGACCTTGATACTGGTCTTTCAATAGAATTACTTGCTTGGAGAAATTGCTTTACTCATCCTGACAGAGAAGAACGAATGACAGCATTTGTTAACAAGTCAAAGAAATAGCTATTTCCAACTTTTTTATTTTATTCAACTTACTACTGTAACTATAGAAAAATAGGCTGATCTCTTAAATCCCTAGTGGGCTGGGTAGCAAAAGCTTATTATAATTTGAATCAGCTTTTTTCTTTATAATGGCAACCGAACAAACACAAAAGATAATCACAATCACTGCAAAAGCAGCTGAAAAAATCAAAGAATTCATGAAAGAAGAAGCAGAAGCCCCAGAATATCTTAGAGTATATGTTCAAGGTGGCGGTTGTTCTGGTCTATCTTATGGAATGGGCTTTGAAAAAGCACCAGAAGAAGACGATGTCGTCATGGAGGAAAATGGAGTAAAATTCCTAGTTGATAGTTACAGCATTGATCATCTTCAAGGTGCAAATGTAGACTATATTGAAAGCCTAATGGGATCTGGATTTAAAATTAACAATCCAAATGTTACAAAATCCTGTTCATGTGGTTCTTCTTTTAGTACAGAATAAACAACAAAATTTTTCATTTTTAGATTTCCATAGCGATTGCTATGCGAGCAGGCTTGAAAAATTTCATGTTTTCAGTACAAATTTTTGCGATACCCTCATATATCGAAAGCAGAAACCCAAATTATGAATATTAAGGAGATGAATAGTTTATGCCTCAATCAGGAATTGTCAAATATCATGTTAAACTTTCCTATGAAGTCGATGGACTCGTTGAAAGAGCAGATATAATCGGCGCAATCTTTGGCCAAACAGAAGGACTGTTAGGCCCAGAGATGAATCTGAATGAACTGCAACGAGTTTCTAAAGTAGGTCGTATTGAAGTTAATGCAAAATCTACATCCAACACTACATCTGGTGACTGCTTTAATCCCAATGAGTACTGATATTGATACTTGTGCATTTGATTGCTGCAGGAATTGAAAGCATTGACAAAGTAGGTCCATTTGATTGCAAATTCAAATTAGATGCAATTGATGATGTAAGAGCTGCAAAGAAGAGAGATATTGAAAGACGTGCTATAGAAATCAAGCAAAAATGGGCAACAAAAACCGTTAGTGAAGGAGAAAGCTATGCTAAATGATGTTCACCGAGGTGATGCTGGAAAACTATCAACATATGGACCATCAAAACTTACATGCAGTTCTGGTGTCTTTGATTCTTCTTGGGTAATTCTAGTAGAAGGAAGAGCAGATGTAATCAATCTTCTAAGAGCAGGATATGATAATGCTCTTGCAATTGAGGGTGCAAAAATTGATGAATCTATCAAAGAACTATGTAGTTCTAAAGATACTGTTGTTGCCTTCCTTGATGGAGATAGAGCCGGTGGATTTATCCTCAAAGAACTCACATCTGTTGTTTCAGTAGACTATGAACTTCAGAGCAGATAACGATGTTGAAGTTGAAGAATTAACTCCACAAAGAATTGATGAGATTCTAAGTCCTGTTGCTGAGGAAATTAAAAGTGGAAAACCAACACCATCAATCAAAAGTGAAGACGATAAACCAATTGCAGATGTGGCATCAAAGGTTTTCCCAAATCTTAATGAAACACTTGAAGCAGTTGCATTAGATAGTGATCAAAATGAAATTTTCAAAGTTCCAATCAGTGAAGTTGTCAGCAAACTGTCAACACAATCAGGAATCAAATACCTTCTACTAGATGGAATTATCACTCAAAGACTAATAGAAGCTGCCAAAAATGCAGGCATTGAATGTGTTATTGGACATAGAGTTGCTAAACTATCCAACTCTGATGGAATGACGCTTAAAACATTTAGTGACTTAGGCATATGCATAGGATTTCTAGATGACTGAACTAAAAATTCAGCACCTCTTAACTCTCTCTTATCTTCTATCTAAAGGGAGCAAAACACAACTATGTTACTATCACTACTTCATCACTTGGAAAGAATATCAAAAAATCACAACAAGCTGCATCAAAACATCTACTTGAATTAGAACAAAATCTATTCATTGAAAGAATAGTCAGTGGAAGAAACATTTCAGTAAAAATTACTTCAAAAGGTTTTTCTGAAATGGTTAAACTCTCAGCCATTTTACAAAAAAGTTTGGATTCTTCTCCTTCATCATGTTGATCTAAAAGGGAACTTTGGTTTCTGGAATGGGTGAAGGTGCATACTATATGGGATTAAAAGGATATACAAAACAGTTCAAACCAAAAATTGGATACATTCCATTTCCCAGGAACTCTTAATGTTAGATTAGATCAAAAAATTCACCAAGAAGCAATTAAACAATTTGAAATTTTGGAGGGTATCAAAATTAATAGCTTTTCAGATGGCAAAAGAACCTATGGATGGGTAAAATGCTTTCCAGCCAAACTTAACAATTCAATTAATTGTGAATTAATCATACTTGAGCGAACTCATCACGATGATACTATAATTGAGTTGATATCAAAAGTCTGTATAAGAAAAACTGCAAAAATCAAAGATGGCTCAAAAATTTCAATCAAGATTCCAATAACTTCCTAAATTCCATGAATATCTTTCCCATACTCTTTTTCTATTTTAGAGCTAGAGCTTTCAGGAATTGGAGATTGTAATCTTGCAACTTTTGCATCAAGCTTAATCTTCTTACATCCATCTGTGATGAATTTCTCTTGATGAACTTGATCATAACCTAATGCAATAATTTGTGGCCTTACACGATTAACTGTCTTAAAAATATCCTCTTCTTGTCCAACTAAACAAAGATCTACCATTGAAAGTGAATTTACTAATTCTTGTCTCTGTTCTTGAGTATGTAGTGGTTTTCTTTTCTTCATCTTTTCAGATGTGTTATCTGTTGCTACCACCACCACTAGTACATCTCCTAATGCTTTTGCAGCATTAAGTGTGTGAATGTGACCAGGATGTATAATATCAAAAACTCCTCCAGCTAACACTACATGTAATGAGCTTCGTCCAACTTCAGTAAGCGTATTTCTATCCTCGTTTACAAGTTGGTTTTTTATTAATCCATCAATCTTTGAGTTAATTGCATCTACTGAAAGCATACTTTTTTTCCTAATTAGATCAATTGGTGATTTTCCGTCAATTTGGCATATATACATGGCAGAAAGAATTGCCTTTTCACTTAATTCCAATATTTTTTCTATTTCTAGACCCTCTCTTTAATTCATCGCTAAAGATTACATTTTTGGATCAAGGCCTTTTGCCATTCTCAATGCATCTACAAGACCATCTGCATATCCAATACTCAAAATTGCCACCTCATCTTGACCATCTTCTAGGAATTTCTCTGCATCTCGAATGTATAATTCTGTATTTTCCAAAATTTTTTGAAATTCTTTTTGATCTTTATAGTATGGTTCAACTTCTTCAAGTGCCTCTCTAACCATTGGAACATATTTTTCTATCATTTGAACTGAAATCTTTTTTGTTTTTTCAGAATTATCAAATGGCTCATCAATACATTTTCCTAATATCTTCAAGGCATCTGATTCAGTAAAGTGCAATCTGCCTGGAATGATTACAGTATGCGGTGGCTTTCCAAAATCTTTTTTCATCAAACTAGATATTTTGCCTGAAATAATCAATTGATCCTTAAATCCTATTCTTGATGCAACTATGGCATAAGTATTTGAGCTTATTACATTTCTTCTTTGGTCTTCTTCTGTTTTTAATAATCCATTTAACGCATCTTTTGGATCCAAGAAAAAATCCTTGTCTTGATTGTACTCTAAAAGAAGTATTGTGTGATTTCCTTCGATAATATTTTTGTAAATTATATAGTATGGTGTTGTAAGTGATTTCATTTCATTCATTATTGTTGCAATTCTTCCAACTTTGTAAAAATGTAAACCACATTCTCCAATCATTGAAGTAAGTGATGATGAAGCATGAATGGAATACGTCTTTATTTTTTCACCAATTGCTCTTGTCCTTAATTCAATGTGTGTTGTTGCAATGTATGGATCTCCATATGAAAGTAAAACTACTTTTTTCTTCTTTGCATTTTGTAAAATCTCTTTTCCATCTTCCACTAACCACCTTTTTGCAGGTTTGAATTCTCCTTTTGTTATGTTTTTGATTTTAACTAAATCAGATTTTCCAATTGGGCTTGTAAACTGTTCAAGATATACAATATCTGCCTTTGATAAAATGTCTAGCGCCTCACTAGGAATTGATTTGAATCCAGAAATTCCTAAACCTACAAACCAAAGCATTACTGCATCTTTTTATCATGAAGTCTTTTTAAATGCTGAAGAGTTTTCTTGAGAATCTCTATTCCTCTTAGATACTCATCAATTGAAACCTTCTCATCAATTGTATGGGCTTCATGGGGATCTCCTGGACCATATGTAACAACAGGAATCTTCCACTGATTTCCAAGAACGTTCATGTCTCCCGTACCTGTTTTTCTGATTAGAGTTGGTCTTGAATGTTCTACCTCAATAATCCCAAGAGTAAATGCCCTAACTAATGGTGAATTATGAGGTGCTTCAAATGGCTCTGTTTCATCAAGAATTGAATAAAATGCCTCCACTCCTCGTTTCTCTGCAATTTCTTTTACCAGTGTTGCAATTTTTTGTTCAGTAGTTTTACAGTTCATGTCTACGGGAATTCTAATATCAAAAGTAGTTTCACATTCTTTTGGAGTAACATTGTGACTAATTCCTCCTTTAATTTCAGTCATTGTTGCAGTCAGTAACATTCCTTTAGTTCTACCCTCCTGACCTGCTTCTAATCCTTCTTTGAGTTCTTTTGCAAAAATCATTGATTCCTGAATTGCATTTTTTGAAAGCCATGGCGCACTTGCATGAGAGCTATCCTCAACACTAACTTTGAGATTAATTGCTAACCTTCCTTTGTATGCAATTGTGACTTGTTTAACTCCACTTGGCTCTCCAAAAATTGCATAATCAATACCCATATCTTTTTTTACTAGATTTTTTATTCCTGTAGCACTTCCTTCTTCATCTACAGCTGCCACAAAAATTATAGTTCCATTGTTATTTTGAATTGCTGCTGCAGCAAATAACATTGCAATTAATGGTGCTTTTGCATCTGATGCCCCACGTCCATAAAGTGAATCTCCTTCTTTTCTAACTTTGACTTTTCCTGGAACAACATCCATGTGTCCACATAACATAATTTTTGGTGAACCTGTTCCTTTCTTAGCAATTAAATTTCCTACCTCATCAATTTTAATATCTTCAAATCCCAAATCATCACATTTATCAGCTAAAAAATCTGTCATTGGTTTTTCACTGAGAGATGGTGTGTAAAGTCTAAGTGCTTTCTCAAGTGTCTTCACTGCAAAACTTGGTGTTACTGTAAAATGAGAATTCAATTCTTACTTGCCTATCTTTATTGCATAATCCAGCATTAAGGAAGGAATGTCTACTTCACATACTCTAACTGTATTCTTGTATTCCGTTGTATTGTTAACCTCATGGACAACTAGTCCTTTTTCATCACTTTCCATCAAATCTACACCTACGATATCCCCCTGAACTGCATTTTTTGCCTTAATACACATTTCTTCCATTTCTGGTGTAACCTTGCATGGTTCTGCTACTCCTCCAAGTGCCATATTCGTTTTCCAATTTCCATTTCCAGAAGTTCTGTAAATTGCTGCAACTATTTTGTCTCCTACCATTATAGCTCTAATGTCTCTTGGTGGTCTTTTTACAAATTCTTCTAGATAATGGATTTGGTGAATTGGGTACATATTTTCTCTACTTTCAATAATTCCATCAGCTGCTTCTTTGTCGTTTAATTTTGAAATTAATCTGCCCCAACTACCAACTGTTGGTTTGATTACTCTAGGGAATCCCTGTGTTTCTAATGCTTGTAAAGCAGCTTCTTTTGAAAAAGCAACTGTTGCATCAGGTGTTGGCACTCCAAATTTCTTTAGTAACATATGTGTGAATAATTTATTTCCTGCAAAAATACCTGTATTGAGACAATTAATTACCTTGACTCCAAGTCCTTCTAAGGCTGCAGTTGAATGCAAGTTTCTATAGTAACTCACACATCTTTGAATAACTATCCCATAATCTTCAGGTTTTTTTTCTAAATTTATTGCTAGTTTCTTACAATTAACCATCTGAACGTTGATGTTGTTTTTTTTACCAGCTTCTAGTAGAGCTTTTTCTTCCCAACGGATGTTATCGTAAAGAATAGTAACGTCAGGACTCACTGTCCCCAATCCTCGCCGACCGTTTGGGCAGGCTTTAGATCAAAACCATCTGAACCTTTTGCTAATTCAAAACTTGCGCCACATTCTGGACATGTTACAATTTCTCCTTCAAGTGCATCACTTGGTATGGAAATATCTGCATCACATTCTTCACATTTTGACATATTTTCTCCTCTCTTCCCCTCTTTATTTATCATTAATTATCTTTTTTTCAAGTCTGTCTTCAAGTGGAATCTCAATAAGATCCCCCATTCTGAGATTCTTCAATCCAGCTGCAACTGCTTTTGCACTTTCATCGTCTTTTTCAAGACCTAATAATGACATTAGATACGCAGCTCCTGTCTTTCCTGCCAATTCTCCAAATACAATTCTTCTTCTGTTTCCAACTGCTCTTGGTGGTATGGGCTCATAGGCCGCAGGGTTTCTAAGAATTGCTGCTAGATGTGTTCCTGCTTTGTGTTTGTATGCAGACGATCCTACAATTGGTTTTGAGTCATATGGTTTGATTGATGTATAGTCCTCAATTAATCTAGACAGATCCAGTAACATATCTAATCTGAAATCGTTTGGTGATTTGTATAGATAAGTAAGTGCTACTGCAACTTCTGCAAGAGGTGGAATCCCTGTTCTTTCTCCAATACCATCAATAGTAGTATGAATCTGATCCGCCCCTGCATCACATGCTGAAAATGCATTTGCTACTGCAAATCCGATATCATTGTGAACGTGCGCATCTAATGGTATGTTTACTACCTCCCTAACTTTCTTAACAAAATTATACATTCCAATTGGACGTAAAATTCCAACTGTATCTGGAAGACTGATTCTATCAACACCTGCTTCTTCAATTGCCTTGCAAACTTTGAGTAAAAATTCAGGTTCTGCTCTACTTCCATCTTCTACTGTAAATCTAATTTTAAGACCATGAGATTTTGCATACTCTACAGTTTCTACAGCTCTGTTAAGCGCTTCTTCTCTTGAAATATGTAGTTTATCTTTTAGATGAATGTCTGAAATTCCTAAATATGCAGCACACCATTTTGCATCACAATCTAATGAAATATCAATGTCTGCTTTAAGAGCACGTCCATGAGAAACAATATCTGCCTTTAATCCTTGTTTAATGATTGTCTTAGTTGCCTCTTTATGATCATTTGATATAACTGGTGAGATTTCAATTTGATCTACTCCAAAATAATCTAGCATCCATGCAATCTGAATTCTTTGTTTGTTTGTAAATGAAACACCTGGGTGTTGTTCTCCTTCTCTTAAAGTACTGTCTAGAACTCTAATCTTCTTTTGATTTTTGTTATATGCGTTGTAGATGTTTGCATAGTGATTCGGATCTTTCATTACTAAAATCGTTGGTCTAAATTGAGAATATAAACATATTCGTACTAGGTTCGTTGAAAAAAACTAATAATGATCCTAATTTAGTTTTGAATTAAAATTATGAAACGAAAGTCGTTTTAGACTACTTTTTTCAAAATAATCACAGTATTTGTATCAACTACACCTGGAATCTTTCTTAATGCATCAATACTATTATTAATTTCAGCAATTGTTGCTGCACTAATAATTACTGTAATGTCGTATTGACCTGTAATTTCATAAACTGTTTTTACTCCATCTAATTTAGTAAGTTTTAGAGAAACTTTAGATGTGTCTGTTGCAGAATCTACTGAAACTAAAACAATTGCACTCGTAGCATTTTCTTCACCTAGTTCTAAAGTAAATTTTTTGATTACTCCACTACCTAATAGATTTTTTACACGTCTTCTTACTGCTGATTCAGAAAG
>PVMK01128143.1_pt1 | contig 16871 bp, 21 predicted proteins | sample 1853481 | NCBI WGS metagenome assembly PVMK01 (sample SAMN08533507, study PRJNA380276) | Marine sediment metagenome, whole genome shotgun sequencing project.
ACAAAAAGGCTTTGAACTGGGAAGAAAGGGGCTCCCCTATAAGCCGGTTTGTCCTCTGCAACTTGAAAAGGACTTTAGAGCCGGCTACCAAAATGGCATGCAATTGTACTGCTCTGAAGAAAATGGCTATGAGTTGGGACGTCAGGGTCGAGCATACCGGTATGTTTGTCCACCCGAGTTTGAACCGGGTTTTCGAATCGGCTACCGAAAAGGAAAAGAGCTTTACCAATATGAGTCCAAAATCGTCTCCCTCCAAAGACGCCTGAAAAAAATAGAGCGAAAAATAAACAAAAAAGAAGAGGAGCTGTATTCGAATAATCTGAGTGACGAGCAAAGGACCAAAATTCGTTCTGACCTGAAATCGCTGGATTTGGAATACAGAGATGTTTCGCGTGAATTAAAATACCTGGGAAAAACTAAGCCGATAGCTCAAGTTTACTAACCAGGATTTTGTCCGCACCCGATGCTAAATGGCGGGTCTTTTTTACGCGGGCCAAGATTCCTGGAATTCCTCTCTACCTGGGACTGCGCGAGCCTTATTTCTATCCCAGGCCCGAGTTTCCCGACCTCCCCATATTCCTGAATGAATTTATTACCTGACCAAGAAAGGCTAAATAAAGATGTCTAAATTAGGTGTTACTGGTTTCCTTTTTATAATCGCGGCCTTCTTTCTTTTGTGTTACCAGCTCATATCAGCGACCTTAAAGTTAGGCCGATCTAATGATTTTGTTTTTAGAAATATCCGTCTTAATGATGTACTGGATCAAAAATATTTTGATTGGATTGACACTATTCCATCGGTATACATTCAACGCATGGCTGAATTCCTCATAGCTGCGCCTTTATTTTTCTGGTTGCTTGGCATCGCATTAATCTTTTTTGGTATACAAGCCTTCAAGCGCGTAAAATAGACATTAGCAAAACAAGATCTTTATATTTTTGAAGTAAAGTAAATAAATCATAAGCATATGTCGTTTTAATCATTATGATTAATAGTCAAGTAATGGAACTGATTTGACAGTATCAGCTTCTTTAGATGGAGCCGGGCCATAGGCTTTGGCCGGTATTTGCTCCAACTGCTCCCGGTTGAGGCTGTCGGCAAGCGGTGAATAGTAAAAGGCCAGCTTGTATTCCCTGACGGAATCTTTCATTTTTAGTTTTATTTTCACATCTGCGACTTTCCAGCGATAAACTAATTGCCGGCCTGCATCTTTGTATGTAATTTTGGGTTTTCCATGTTTCTCAGAAAATTTCTGCGCCAAATGGGAGAATTGGTCGACCGAGCGCAGCTTGATGAATGCTGCATATAATTGATTCCGATAAAAACCATAAGAAACCCGGGAAACCGACTGGTTGGCAGTATGATAGAGCGTGTTGGATTTAACATAAAAGGCGGCTTGGTTTTTTTTATGCACCTGGATTAACCCATCGTAATCTGAGATGGAGCTGCCCCATTTCATTCCATGTATACCTTGATGAATATAGAAGGCCTGAGCCGATGCACCAAAAAGGATAATAAGCCCAACGCTAAGAAAAATTCTAAAATGATTCATGGTTATAGCCTCCCATGAGCTTCAACAGTTCTAATCTCGATCTCCAAGACACTGGATTTAATGACGCTTACGATAAATAGTGATCACAAATAAAGGGTTGTCAACCATAAAGGGCAAAACCAAAGGGCTTACCAGAAAGGAATTTGAATTTACATTGAACGATACACAAAAAGTGCAAAAGGTGATCGCTGAATTCTGTGTCCATCCGATAGAAAAGATAAGGCATAAAATAGAGTATGGTGAGTTTCTATGGGAAGTTGATGAATACAAAGGGGAAAACGAGGGCCTGGTTATCGCGGAAGTCGAATTCGAGCACGAAGAAAATTATCGCAAGATGTTGGATCTTGGCAAACCACCCTGGGTTGGTAAAGAAATAACCGGCGATACCTGGCAGTACACCAATGCCCGTTTGTCCGTTCGACCATTTTTGATGTGGCCTGCGGAGGAGAAAAGCGAGATGCTAAGCCACGCCGCCGCCAAGGCGCCTGCCTGTCTAAAATGACTGGAATTAGTTCATCCAGGCCGCGAAATCCAACGAATCTGCCGCACATTACGATCACTTCTCGTTTATGGGTTTATCCTATGCCTCAGCAAAATCAAGGTCCGCATTATCGATCTTAAGCTTAATATGCTGACCGGGATAATCTTTAATCTTTAAAGGGCGACCCCGGGTCCTTGTCAGGTAAGCGAGTTGACTTAAGTCAAAGAACAAAAACATCTTGCAGTGTTATAAAAAGCCATAATGGATAGAAATTCTGAATCAAATGTAACCCAGATAAAAATAGGCACACACAGATTCGGTATTGTGGGCCTTAAAAAAGCGTTCGAGAACATGGCGCAGGCCTATGCGGAACAGGCTGATGACGTAGTGGCTGAAGAATTATTAAACCGGCTGTCAAAAAAGAATTACATCCCTGAAAATGTGCAAAAAAAATACGGGCGTGCATTTGTCAGGGAGTTCAGAAGATTTCTCGGTCAGCCTTTTGATGATGAAAACTCTCAAGGACTGGAGATTAAAGTTCTGGGAGCGGGCTGCGTTGTTTGTGATAGCCTCGAAAATAAGGTCATGGAAGCGTTGACTGAAATGAGCCTGGCTGCTGAACTTGAACACATCAGAGATGGTGGCCAAATTGCTGAATACAAGGTCAAGGGGACCCCGGCTTTGATAATCAACGGCAAAGTGATGTGTTCGGGCATAACGCCGTCAAAAAATGAAGTTATAAAATGGCTGGAAGAAACCGGCTGCTGTAAAAAATCAGGAGAAATTATGGACAAACCGGAACCGGTATTTATAAAGAACATTACTTTATCAAACGTTCATAATCTTGCTGAACTGGTGGAGTACGAGGAAGGGCGCGTCGTCAGCAGGACATTTGCTCAAAATTCGTCTCTCAGTCTAACCCTTTTTGCCTTTGACATAGGAGAAGGCGTCAGTACACATACAGCGCCGGGTGATGCAATGTTACAGGTCCTGGATGGTGAGGCGGCGGTTGATATCGACGGCCAAGAGATGACCGTGTGTGCCGGACAGGTCGTGGTGATGCCGGCCAACGTCCCTCACTCTGTCACCGGTGTTAAGCGGTTTAAAATGCTTCTAACTGTAGTTAAAATACATAAGTGATAAATTGGAGGTTATATTATGGGAGAATGTGGTAACTGTGGAGGCGGAGCCGATCCCTTCTCAGAAGGCAGAGAACTTGTTGAGTTTGTATATAGTGCCCATGGTGGAGCGGTAAAAGACCAACTTATTCCCAATGGTGGTTTGAACACTTATTGCCAGGGATGCGGTTCCGAGTTTACCTTGGCCACGTTTATCGGCAAATGTCCTGAATGTGCGGGAGTGCATGCAGTCTCCCCACCACAGTGTCATGATGCCTCAAACATCCAGTTTGCCGGCAAGGATTACAAACTTCCAGATTGATGATCTCTGCCGGCCACTATTGACTGTACCCGGGATCAAAGCCTGACGGGCTGTTGCCCGTCAAATAGTGAATGTACGATATTTATAAGATTTGAACTTTAATTCACAACTCTGGCTTTGACCCCCATAGCCCTAATCCGGATAAACCGGAAATTCCAAAACACAAATACCAAATTCCAAATGGTTCGACAGGCTCACCACCCTGAGCCCAGTCGAAGGGTAAATCACAATGACCAAAATAGTTTGTGCTTGGGTATTGGTTTTTGCATAAAGTGTGCGGGTGGCCATGAGTGCCGACTGGCCGACCGCTCCACACATGTTGTGGTTTCTTTTTGCTTGACTCACATGGGGTGCTTCTTTATAGTCCTTGCCTGGAGAAGCAAGTTCTTATCAACTTATTTTTATTCCAGAGGGAATCAAAGACACTGTTTTCGGAGGGATTCGGGCGGTGCCTTAATTATCGGTAAAAATCATTAAAAAGGAGATTTGAAAATGACGACAAGCGACGCAACGAAAAAAAAGCCTCTCTGGTTGTTAATCGAGGAGAATATCCTTGAGCTCGGTTCGCAGGACCTCTCAGGGGAAAATCTGGAGGCATCGATTCAACGGATTGCGGGTGAACTTGACAATGCGGGTTACAATGTTTCGCATCACGGGGGCAATATGCTTCAATTGAGATGGGCAGTCAATGAAATGCGCAAAGTCGGAAGGCCCCTTATGAAGGATTTCAACGCTGCGATCGCGGCATTTACACTGGAGGACGTGGCTGATCCTTATATTGCAACGAATAAGCTCATCGGCGACATCGGAAAGACCTGGCCAAGACTCAAGGGATCCGAGCGCAGACCGGAGGTGATACGGATTGTCGAGGAGACAAAACTCGATCTGCTCATTACCAAGGCAAAAGGCCTGTCCGACGATGAGGGTATCCGCCTACTCATTGAGGAACAAGTGGCCCCCGAAGTGCTCACCAACGCGCTGGACATTACCGGGGAGAAGTTGGAACAGGTGAACACCGAGATGGAAAAGGAACGCACAGAGAGGGCCAGAGTAGAAACGCTGCTCGAGGCGGTAGAGGGCAAGTCCAACGAGGAAAAGGTGAAGCACCTTTTTGAGAATAACGTCTCTGAAGAATTGATCATCGAGATGGCGAAAGTTGACCAGGGCGCGATCGATGGTGTCAAGCAGGCAATGGAAGCGGAGCTAAAGGAAAAACAAAGGCTGGAAGAAGAGGCTGCCGCACGGAAAAAGGAAGAGGCTGCAGGACCTTCGCTGGAAAATATTCCGCCGGATGAGATGCTCGAACACATCGAGGCCATTCGCGAAATCCTGGAATTCAGTGATCAGGAGAAAGAAATCAGAGTTATGTGTGAGCAGAGTTCCATCCCCAAGTCCCTTGTGGACATTGCTGTTTCGGAACCTGACAGACTGGATGAGCTCGAAAAAGAGGCGGAGGGATAACAGGTATATTCGTAATGGAAGAACCAAGGGTCACATCTTAAATATTAAATGTTGATTTCGGATATTTAATATTTAAGATGTGACCCTTTTCTTTTTTTGTAAGGTCCAAGGCCTTCGTTGTCTATTCCGAGGACTTTGATAGCGAAGAATTGAGTTGGGGCTCCTTGTCGTTCAGTCTATACTAAGTGACGATAGTGAACAACGTCACCGAGTTCCCGCCGATGATAAATCGTAATACCCAGGTTAATCATTTTATCTTTTTGAATTTTATGCCAAAACCCTCTTGGTTTAACCATACAACTTGACCGATGCCCTCTACCGTTTCACCGTCTTTAAGGGGAAAGTTCAGCTTTAATGTCTGTCCAACTTCTAATTTTTCATCTGAAGCAATAAAAACTCCAGAGACACTAATGTTTTTGGTGGTGCCATCAGAAATTCCTTTGTGGGTGTCAAATCGTATGGTTCGGCAGAAAGGTTTTCTTGGATGCTTTCGCATATTTTTTGATTTCTTTGCATCATTGGCGTCCAAATCCTGTTTGATTGAATCAGAAACGAAATGGATTCCATACCCGTATTTAAAGAGAGATCGTTTGAAATTTTTTCGCCAAATCACCTCCCCTTTATAATATTCAAAAACGCGGGATGAGATGGAATATGGAGAGTTTTGTATACCGATGTAAATCGGGGTGCCCTTTTCGAAGACACCATCTGATTCGAAATAGATACCACTATTACTGTAGTTGACCATTCTGGCTTCATATATTTCGCCAGATTGTAGATCCTTAACCTGAAGTAGTGTAATATTATCAGTTCGTTCGGCACCTCTGTTTTCAGAATTCTCTATCATTAAATCTTTTTCCTATTATGACACTTCCGGTTCGCAAGTTACATTCAACACAATTAGAATATCGGTCAGATTCAGAAAAAGCTTTAATCGGCCGGCAAATGGGAGGTGGAATTGTTCTTGCATCGGTCATTCAATATTGAGGGTTGTCCGGGTAGCAGAATCTAACTCACCTGAATCTGGCAGCCCTTTCTGGATCTGAAATTTTTTCAAGGCTTTTTTTGAATTCGGTCCAAACACGCCATCTTCGGATCTCCTCACAATGGGCTTTTTTTAACACAAGTTGGTCAATGGTGTCATCAGCATCCGATGCAAATGGCCGGTTTTTTTATGCGGGCAAAGAGTCCTGAAATTATATAAGATGAGGTCAGCCCTTGGCATCACGCTTTTTATACGACCGGCCTGGGGATTACGGTTGCAGGCAAGGCGCACAATCCCTGGTTTACCGTGGCCAAAGGGTTTATTTCGACTGCATTTCTGAAAGTCGTGGCCACCCTGACACTCGTGCTATTGGGTGTGGGGATACTGATCTGGTGGGTTGAGCATAAGAAAAATCCCCAGCAGTTCAAATGCATTGAATACTTTGACTTGCGAATTGATGTACCTGGAATGTCGGAAATGCAGCATATTGGCGATATGATCGGCCGATTCTTTATCTTTTTGTTTCACCGAAAGCTTCAATAGATTTGTCATTAACGTTATTGATCAGATGTACCAATCTGTCCTTTTGCCCTTTAGTCAGGGTCCTGTATTTTAAACCGCGACGCCTAAAATTAAAGACACTAAAGGTTTCCGATTCTTCATCCACGTTAATATCATAAACGACTCTGCACGATAGTCCCGGTAAAAAGATACCCTTATGTTTATCAGAAAATATACCTATATCTTCCAGATCGACTTGCTGTTTCTCAACGGCAATATATTCATAAGACAAACCATGGTGGCTTATATCCTTAAGCCACCCGATAGTGTTGTTATTTTGACGAATTAGCTGAAACTCATCCTCTGACACTTGAAATCGGACAAATCGTCTGTCATGGAACATAGGCACCTCGATTAAGATTTGTAATCGATTCTGTGCAATAAAATTTGGCTAAAATTCCGCTTGATTAATGAAAGATAATCTTTTATAAGCTATTCCCATACAATATATTGTGTGTCAAGTAAAAAAAAGTACAATTTATAGTGTAGCGGATGGACTGTTACAAAGGCAGATACTGTCAACCCACTATTTCCTAAAAAAATTATGAAATACCATCAAAGGGAAAATTCTTGACCTTAAATCTACCTCGAAACATTAGAGATCATCGCTATAAATGTGAAGTGGATATTTCGCATGATAATGTCATACCTGATATCCATTACGATGGTATTATCTCTAATTTGAGCGATGGAGGCGTTTATTTCGAATCTAATGAATCGATTTTTCCAGGGGATGAAATTTCTGTTACGGTTAAGAAGCTAAATGAGGAGAAGATAACATTTGACATCTACATTATTTGGAAAAAAGATCTTCCTAACCCGCCTTTCCGTTTCGGTTATGGAGCTAAGACGGTCAGCCCAGAGGAGTCCGTAGTTCAAATCCATGATCAAGATGTTAATCGGATAACTGAAGCTGGAGATAAGCGGGAGTATCAAAGAAAAATTTTCAATATGCAGATCCGGTTTAAGAATCATAATCAGAGCTATAATGGGCGAATTATTGATATCAGCCACGGAGGGGCTTTTATTGAAACTGATTCAATCTTTCCTGCCGGGAAAAAGATTGTGTTAACCATATCCGGAAAAACGGCCCGGAAGAGCTTTAAGCTTACAGGGTGGATTGTGCGAAAGAATAACGAAGGATTCGGAGTTTCATTTGATCGACGATCCGGCGTGGAAAGAAGATATGACATTGACCGCCGCAAAGACCCGGACCGCAGAAATAGGAAACGAACGAAATAAAATAGCTACACAGCCATCCCCCTCAATTGTCGCTTCCCAGAACCCCTTTAACCCTTAATAAATCATTATATTACCTATATGTTGGGGAAAAAATCGACTTTTATACCATATGGAGTGGTTTTTACTTGACAAAAAACGGATATGGACATAAGCAAGAATCGCTGCCGTATACAGAACAGTAAAACAAAGGGTCGTAGAACAAAATTATAAGCGCAAAAACCTCATTTAAATCCGGCTTATGACATTTAAAAAAAAAGGGGGACAGCAATGATCATCAGTTTTGTAAACCAGAAGGGCGGAGTTGGAAAAACCACGACGGCTATTAATCTTGCTATTGGTTTAAAGAAAAAGAATTACAATTTGGTGTTTATCGATGCGGATCCTCAGGGAAGCGCTGTCCAATGGCACGCTATTGAAGGCAATAAATCATTTGAAATATTGCACCATCCTAGTCCGATCCACGCAACCGACATTAGACAGCTTTCTATGAATTATGACTACGTTATTATTGATGCACCTCCTGCTATTGGCGACATATCAAAAGCAATTCTAGCTGTAACCGACCTTGCTATTATCCCATTGTCCCCAAGTGCCCTGGACGTCTGGTCTTGCTGGGGAACGCTGAAAATGATCGATGAAATCCGACCATTAAATTCTGATATAGAAGTCAAACTCTTGATCAATCGGAAAATACCCGGAACTAAAATAGGCCGCGATTCTCGCGCGGCAATGAACCAATTTCAAACGGATGTATTTAATACCGAGTTGTGCCAGCGAGTGGCTTTTATTGATGCAATGACTTCCGGCGTTTCAGTAATGCAATATGCACCGCACAGCAAGGCCGCTGGTGAAATTGAGAGTCTATGTGAGGAAATCATTCCTCAGGTGTCAATGGAAGCATCTCAACCGCAGGTTAATAATCAATATTTGGATTATTCCAGAGAAAAAATAGAATATTTTGGATGAGATACTTACCATACCCATAAAAAAATTATTTCAGAATCTTCAGCAGTAAAATAATATCGAACAGGACCCTGATCGGGCGAATTTTTTGAACTTTCTTATACCGATAAGGAGAGATTAGATGGCCAAATTGAAAAAGAGAAAACTTAGATGGTACGCTTCCAGCTCTCCTCAGGTTATAGGATATAAACTTTACTGGTCCGAAGGGGGCGATGTAAATTATGATTCCAATCAAGCATCACTGGGCAATGTGACCGAAATTGTTTTACCCGACGATGTTGATTCTTTCAAACCCGGTGATGGTCAGATCGAATTCGGAATTACTTCGATTGATGAACTGGGGAACGAATCCGACATGATAACATTGAAAGCACCTTATCAGTTCAGTGTTCCTAAAGCTCCACAGGATCTTAAAATGGAGAAAATAGAGCAGTTTCACACCACCCATTTTACTGAAGGTGACCCTGAAGGTGACCCCGACCAAATGGAAGCTATTGAACTTCTCGAGGCCATTGCGTCAAAACAAAATCCGAAATCATTTTCATCAAACTAGCAACAAGGCGACAAAGCTGTTATTTCACGCATGAATGATTTTCATCTTATGGAGGAAGAGTTGGAGGGTTGACATCAATAAAACTCCAATTTATTAATCTCATGTTCAAAAAATTATCGATGACGATCCTTCCGATTTAATAAGAATTCGGAATAATAGACACATTGGAGCTGCGGTTCTGCAAATTGCGAGTTTCGCCATCTCTGTGATACCAACTGCGCATAAATTAAATTAGGAGAAATAAATGCCAATTGTCGAACCAGAGACCATAAAGGCAGGGGAAAAAGAGCTTTTGTCTTCTATACTCGCGTCTTTCGATGAGTATCAAATCGAAAAACTATTCCAAGAAACTCACAGCTTAATATTAAAAGAAAAAATGCAGTTTAAGCGGGGCAAAGCTTTAGTTTTCAACAACCAGATTGCATATCAATTCGATTACTGCTCTGTTGCCGCATTTCCGGTGTTGATGAATGAAATGGGAAATTTTATGGGATTCGCAAATCCAAACGATTTTCACAATTTAGATGCGGAAGAAACCGAACCTTACGATACGATCTTGGACCCTGGGATTATAAATGTAAGAAAAGCAGAGTTTATTGATTCGCTATCTGCATCGATTGATGTTGAAACGATCACTGAATTATTTAAAAAAATATATAAGCTAAAGACTATCGGTAAAGTGATTTACAGTCTAGGCGATATTAGAGTTTTAAGTGGTCATGTCATTTATCAGCTCGTCTATGATATTGAAGTATTTTTTTCTATCTTAATAGACCGAGAAGGAAATTATATCAGTAGCTTAATAAAAGATAATGGGTCGACAATAGCAGCTAAAGGATATTCGGAGAAAACTGAGATACAGCAATTGGAGGCATAATTAATAATAAGAGAGAGATGATAATGAACAGGTTATGAACACATTATGAACATAAATTTATATTCGAATCTCAGCGAAAGGTAAGAAATTTTGCGTCACTAAAAAACAGTGGATCAATGGATATTTTTTCCAAAAGTTCTTGCAATTTCAAAACTGCCCCCGTATTAAATCATAGTCTTATTTCATATTAACAATGACCTCACTGGCAATGACTATTCCCACAAACTGGCCTCACTTCAACAGTCCAGATCCAGGTCAAAATTCAGACTAACGAAAAAGGATTGAACCTTCATTACTATATTCTTTAACAACATATTTTTTATTCTTAAACAGTCTCTTTCTTCTCTCTATAATTAATTCTGCTTCAGCGATATCTTCGTGTTCAAATTGATAAGTAATGTACTCTGAATAATTAAAAGTCTTCCCAATATCAGCATAGATTCCAACTTTCCAAATGCCGGAAAATTCCTGTGGAACAAATTTACTATTCCGACAAACAATTCTGAATTTTGGATTCGGAAAAACTAATTTTTTAAGAATTTGTATCATAATCTTTTTATAAGGTTTATGAAAGACCGGTCAGGTATAATTGAGTTGCAGCAAGAGGTATGCCAAATACTCTGTGAAAGATATAAAACAATAATTTCAGTAAAATAGGGAATTAAGGATTTATGTAAGTGCCAAAAATTATGAAAAACAATGCCTAAAATTGTGAAAATTATTTCATAGAGTTACCTGTTCCTAGCCGTGGCCGGTATTCTATTTGAGCATGCGTTAGCTTTGATAAAATAAATCTTGTATTTTCAACCTGAAGGTACAAGGGTCAAAGCTTGAATAGTGAATAATATTTACAATTAAATGACAAAGGTACAAGGCGCACAGCTAATATAGGATAAATTCCAATAATCTTGACCAAAGGGCGACAGTAATGAATGAGCTTGATGTCTTTTCATCTATATCTACCGAGGGTCTATGAGCCCCTGAAGTAATAATGATTCCCGTGATCGGAATTATAGTGGTGATATTAATTGGCAAGTTCGGCCCAAGGTTTATCAAACTTCTCGCCAGGATCAGGAGCAGAATTTGGTCAAGGCTTGTTTAGGGCATAAAGTACCTTTTCTGATTTCCTATTTGTTTTCTAATTCCGTTCCAATATATCTTGCATGATGTCCCCAGAGCACCCTTACATATCTCCGCTTCTGTTATACTTTGTGATTATCATTTCATGCCGGCAAGACCAACTATCAGGACCAAACTTGCTTTCGGACACGTCCCCGGTCGAGTCTGATGCTGCGGACCCTGATCAGGAATTCATCCAACACCTGTCGATACAGGTCCCATTTTTAAAAGGAGACAGCCAATGAGTCAGCGAGCCAAAGACCTATCCAAACGAATCGAATCATTCAAAGATGATGTAATCGCGTATGTGGACGCTTTATCCGGCGAAGAATGGAACGCGGAATGTGACTGGGAAGAATGGACCGCGGGCGTTACAGCGCGTCACTCGGACTGCACTAAGGACGAAGCCCTGGAAGCCTGATGGAAGCTTTATAGCTTCCAGATGGATGCTCTTGTTGGCGGCGTATGAGTTAGTACAAAGAATTAGCGATATAAAGATAATCAGAGCGACAAAGCAAATCCTGATCGGTCTACTCATATTCAGGTCTCTCCTTCTCTCGCAATGGGCAAAAATTTAATTTTCAGTCGGTGGCAATCAAGTAATATTTTTTGGGGCGTTTATTCCACCATGGTTGTTTGTAAACTTATAATCTTAAGCACGTCCCCAAAGTTCATCTCTTTTTAACTCGTCAAAGTATTCAAATACAACCTCCTCAAGCAATCTAAAATCTTTAAGGGACCACGTTGTGTGATGGTGAAGATATATATTTCATACGTTAAATTTGAGTAATCAAGCCGTCGGCCTAAGTGTTTCCACTCGCCAGTTTGCTCAAGTTCATGTAAATTTAATACTCCATTAATTATTCCCTTTAATGCATCATCATGAATTTTTTGAAGAACTTCCTCGTTTTGATGTCTCCACTGCTCCGGGCTTTGTTGGTTGAAAGGAGTTATTTCCCCCATATTCGTCTCCTAAGGAACCAGCCCCCAGTGAAATTTAACAAGCCAGTTTTCACCTTCGTATTTGGCGATGGCGAGTATTTCTTGTGAAGGAGCAACGTTATAGTTGGATATTGCTTCGCAGGCAGCCTTGTCAATGGGGAAAAAGCCTTTTAGTTCATCCAAGCTGCGAAATCCAACGAATCTGCCGCACATTACGATCATTCCCGTTTATGGGTTAATTCTATTAAGTGGGATTTTGTTAGGGTCATGAAGGGGGCTCCGTTAAGTTGAACGTGATGGTTCTCGTTACAGGTGCGCCAATTGTCGGGTCAAGTTAACGTTTATGATATGTTTTTGTCAAGGAAATCTGATAGTTCCTCGAATTTGCCCTTAAATAATCACCAACTATAAAGTTATAATTTTAGGGACGGTCCCCAAGATTCGTCCCTGTCAGCATAAAAAAGCCGGAATCAGCTATTGAAATTCACTGCATCTGGCTATACCTTCTTAAATAAATAATTGGAGCAAAGACACCCGTGACGAATCGATATCAATACCATTTAAAAGTTCAAACAAAGGAAAATAAATAATGAATAATATCAGTGAAATATCCGCATCAGAAGAAAGACATCGCATGACTGAAACCGCCGCCTACTATCGGGCTGAAAAAAGGGGGTTTTCTGGTGGTGATCCGGTAAAGGATTGGCTCGAGGCCGAAGGGGAAATCGAAGCCTCATTTAAGCACCCGGATGAAGCGGATTCCAGCAGGCAAGAACGTGCGGCCTACCAGAGGATGCGCGCCGAGTTTAAAAAGATCCTGGCCGGTGCTCAAGATACGATCAACGCCGACACAATCAGGCAGGCCTTCGATCGGTCGGGCAGAGAGCTCAAGGAATTGGGGAAATTTGTTCCCGCGACGGTTGACCGCGCCGGTAAAAAACTCAAGCAGGAGGTGGCTGCCGCAGTTGAAAAAATGGGTCCCCGGTGGGAAGCCTTTTCGGAGAAGAGCCACGGACTTTTTGAGATCTGGAAGGACAAAAGGGGCAAGTTCGTCAACCAGGCCCACACTGCTTTAAACAGCTGGGTGAGTCGCTATCGTGATAAAAACGGGAGGAAAAAAATGAACACCAAAATCGATTATGATTTGGGGTAAAATAAGTGTCAAATTTTGATTAGTGAGTTAACGCGATTAAGCTTCTTCTGCAGTCTGATGTTTTTCTGAGTAAATCTTTGAGAATGCCAATCCTGCGGCATACTGCCGAATAGGTTTAGCTCAACTTTTTATCAAGCAGTTGGTTGATAAGTAGCTCTACAGTAAGTTAACTCAGTCAACAACGAGTTTTCGTGACAAAAAGACTATAGGATGTCCCCAAAGTTCCGCAATACCCATTCCGATGACCTATTGGTCATCCGAGAAAGGAGGTGGCGTCGAAGATTTTTCTGCTTTTTGATACAGCTTACGAATTACATCGGTCAGCCGGCTACGAAAGCCATAGCTGTCGATAAATTGGAGTAGAATGGCGGACAGCTTATGTTCTATTTCGAGTACAATGACCTCTGGTTTCATGGTGGTCGAATTCAATGCGGGCTGTAGGACATTAGTTATTTTTTTCCGCATTTTCATCCTGTCGACCTTGCTGAGCCGGGGAATCATAAGAAGTTCGTTGTCAAAAAGCTGGATGACTTTCTGGATATCTCTACTTCTTAGCTTGGCCATGTAATCCTCACCTGTCAATCAAAAATAGTGAATTTAGTGTTGGCATAAGATGCACCATCATTTTTCCGCTTGTTCCGGATTGCCGGTAATCGGTCTATGGCCACAGCCTGTAACCAGGTCAATCGCAGAGTCTACGAGCGTCAAGATGAATAGCGGCTATAACCCTCGCCACAGGCAGCTGTTTCCTCAGAGGCGTAAGCGCTCGAGGCCGGAGGCAAAATCGGCACAAGTCTTTCTGATAGAATGTAAATATGTAACGGAGATCCCTAAATACGCCACAACCGCAAGAACGTCAAGAGCAAAGAAGAAAACGATCGCCTCGACATCCGCGCCTTCGGCAAAATCTTTGTAATTTTGTTTGGCTATTTTTGGCATTGATCCTTAATTACCAGGCGTTCACCGTGGTCCGACCCAAATACCTAAACATCGGAACGCAGCAGCTCACGTATGCTATTTTCACTCATTCAAACAATTTCGACTTGCAGAAGTGTCGGCAAGTATCTATCTTTTTAGTATGCTATCTATTTCCACATCTTATTTGGTCTCCGCAAATGTAAGCGGTGCAGATATAGTGAGGCGTTGGGCAGCGTTTGATATCTCGGAAGTTGAGCTGAGCTATCGAATTGATGAGGAATGTTTTTTCGATATCCGGCAAGCTCTCAATCGGTCACGGCTTCAGGTTTCCAGCGTTCACAATTTTTTCCCAATCCCGCCATCAGCTCCAAATGGTAAAGGCGGCGGCGATGTTTTTCTGCTTTCTCATCCAGCTGTGGAAGAGCGCTGCAAAGCGGTTCAATGGACGAAACGGTCAATCGAACAGGCTTGTGCAGTCGGGGCGAAGGCAGTTGTTTTGCACTGCGGCCGGATTGAAATGAATGCTGAGCGCGAACGGCTGTACGCCTTCTTCAGGAACGGGCAAATCCATTCCCCTCAGGCGCAGAATTTCATTCACAAAAAGCTGGGTGAACGTGAAAAGGAAAAATCAGTATACCTGGACAATGTCCTGCGCAGTCTGGAGGATCTTATACCGACAGCAGAGCAAAATGACATCATCCTGGGTCTTGAAAACCGCTACCATTATCACGAGCTGCCCGGTCCGGATGAATTTGAAGTCATTTTTGAAAAATTCGCCGGAGCTCCCATCGGTTACTGGCATGATACCGGCCACGCTCACGCTCAGGAATCTCTGGGTATTCTTCCGGCAGACGAACTTCTAAAAAGATATCACAAAAACCTTGTGGGGATGCATATACATGACGCCCGCGGATTGGATGATCACCTCGCCCCGGGCAGCGGCGAAATCGATTTCAAAAAAATCGGAACCTGGATTGGAGATGACACGTTGAAGGTGATCGAATTAAAGCCGGGCACCCCGGATAGTGAAGTCGCTTCCGGAATCCATTATCTGGCAAAAAAAATAAAGACTTGATCCCTGCTTTTTGCTTTTATTTCTAAACAAAAGGAGGTTGATGATGTTTATAGTTCATGTTTTTGTGAAGGTAAAACCCCAAAAAACTGCGGCTTTTAAAGCTGCCAGCATACAAAACGCCCGTGAAAGCGTTGAGGAACCCGGTGTTGCCAGATTTGATGTCATTCAGCAAAAGGATGATCCAACCCGCTTTGTTTTGGTAGAAGTATACCGCACATCTGATGATCCGGCCCGTCACAAAGAAACCGCCCATTATCAGAAATGGCGTGATACGGTGGCTGACATGATGGCCGAACCCCGCAACGCCATCAAGTACGCAAATATATTTCCCGATGAGCAGGGATGGGATTAGGATTTAGGAGGTCAACTAAATTAATAATTGAGTCCGTGGCTAATTTTACTTCGTCCTTTTAGAAATCTCAAGCTTGCCTAAATCAATTCCGATGTTAATGCCCCTGCCGGAACCTGTCATCGCCAGTGAAATCTCGCCCTTGGTGTAAACGGAGGCCTGGACTGACTTGACAGCTCCTGCATGAGCCTCCGCTGCTATGTATGCACCGAAGATCTCATTTATATTTAGGACCTCGGAGAACGTGCCCTTTCCGTCTAAAATTTCCATTTTGCCAAAGCTGAGACCACCCCCAGTTACATTTAGTTTGACATTAGCGTGCTGGCCATTGCTGCAAGTTACCCTACCATTGCCCTCAGCTGTTTTATAGAAGACGGACCACCCTTTGAGGTTGAAGTCCATATGGCACTTGGCTGTAGTTTTGGTCTTATCCGCGGCGAAGACGACAGCTGAGACAAGGAGTTGCAGTAATATCACACCGGTTATAATAATATTTTTCATTAGGTCTCCTGATTATCAATAATAAGCTTTATCGTTGCAGATCCTTTTTATTGGATCTGTAAATTAATTCTCTCCGATTGATATTATTCCATGTTATAGATCGGTAATTGTACTGGATACTTTAATTTTAATTATTGTAAAACCATCTCCGTCCAACGACATATTATGGCAACCTTCTCTGTGGCTCTGGGGTCAGACCAAGGTAGAACACAGGCAGTTAAGGCGTGAGCTTAAAAACAAGGCCGCTTTTACTGTCGAAAAGATCCCTTTAAGAAAAAGGCAAGTTGGTGCCACTCCAGTGGTTGCTTTCTTCTTAAACCGCCCTTTTTGGTGCCAAAACCATCACTTTAAGCCTAAAAAACGGGGTTATTTTTAGCATAGACCCTTAATTGTCTAGCGTTCACCGTGGCCTGACCCCAGTTCTCGTTTAAATCCTGACATGTGTTTTCACGACCACCAGGTTTAGAAAAAACGATCTGCCAGAGCTGGTTTCGTCGCGCCCGAAAACTGCCGGCGCTGGAAAGCAGGTAGTAAGCCCACATGCGCTGAAACCGCTGGCCGTAGGCATCCTGGATACAACCCCAGTTATCGATGAAGTTCCGGTGCCAGGCTATCAGGGTGGGATCGTAATGGGGACCGAAGCTGTGCCAGTCTTCCAGAATGAAGATACCTTCGGCGGCCTCTGTAATCTGCCGGGC
>PVMK01179883.1_pt1 | contig 16866 bp, 16 predicted proteins | sample 1853481 | NCBI WGS metagenome assembly PVMK01 (sample SAMN08533507, study PRJNA380276) | Marine sediment metagenome, whole genome shotgun sequencing project.
CCGCCTTGGCCATGCGGCCTTGCAGGACGTCTTCGGGATCCTGTGCGCGGCTGCGCAGACGGCGCTCCAGCTCCTCGGTCGAAGGCGGCAGAATGAAGATACGGACCAGGTCATTGGGGGCCTTTTCCGCCAACTGCTGTGTGCCCTGCCAGTCGATATCGAACAGCACGTCGTCGCCTGCCTCCAGGGCCTCTTCGACGGCCGCGCGCGGCGTCCCGTAGCTATGCCCGAACACATTCGCGTGCTCGAGGAATTCATCGTCCACAACCATGGCATCGAAGGTATCTTGGTCGACGAAATGGTAATCGACCCCGTCGATCTCGTTCGGCCGCATGGGCCGCGTCGTGGCGGAAACGGAGAGGGCGATCTGGTCGTCTGCCGGCAGCAGCAGTCGGGAGATCGTGGTCTTGCCGGCGCCCGAGGGCGAGGACAGCACGAGCATCAAACCGCGGCGCCGGATGGGCCCGGGGTTCACGGCCTGAGGTCCGGCATGTCGAATGCCAGCACGTCGAAATCCTGCCCGGGATGTCGCGGTTTCATGTCCGGTCTTCCGTCACTCGATGTTCTGAACCTGCTCGCGCAACTGCTCGACCGCGCTCTTGAGATCAAGACCGATACGTGTGAGTTCGATATCGGACGCCTTGGAGCAGAGGGTATTGGCCTCCCGGTTGAATTCCTGGCAGAGGAAGTCGAGGCGGCGGCCAACCGTGCCGCCACCATCGAGAAGTTCCTTCGCGGCGGCCGAATGGGCCCTGAGACGATCGAGCTCTTCGCGCACATCGCCGCGCGCGGCGAGCAGGGCCGCCTCCTGGGCCAGGCGGTCTTCCGGAAGCGCGGGAACGGCTTCGAGCAGTTCCTCCACCAGCGATTTGAGGCGGGCCTTCAGCGCCGCCGGTTGCGCCTCGGCGCTTTGCGACGCCTTGGCGGTCAAGTCTTCGATTGTCTGAAGGTGCGTCTCGAACGCCACCTTGAGGTGCTTACCCTCGGCACGCCGCGCGGCGGTCAAGTCCTTCAGCGCCGCTTGCAGGTCCTTGCGCATGGCGGCCATCCGGGCCTCGGTCTCGGCGCTGGATTTCTCCTCTTCGGCCACCTCCAACACGCCCTTCACGCTAAGCAAGCCGTCGAGGCGTGCCGGAGCCAAGATCTTGCCGTCGGTCTTCGTCTCCAGCTCGCCGGCCAGCCTCACGAGCTGGTCCAAGAGATCCCGATTGACCCGCAGGGTGGGGCCCGCCTCGGCCCGGCCGACGATCAGCGCGATTGTGACGTTGCCGCGCGCGCAGTGCTTCGGCACGGCCTCGCGCGCCACCGCCTCCAGCGGCTCGTATCCATTGGGAACGCGGCACCGCAGGTCGAGCGAGCGGCCGTTGACGCTCTTGATTTCCCAGCTCCAAGTCACCTTGGCGTCGCCACCCTCGCGGCGGGCGAATCCGGTCATGCTTGAAAGGTGTCGGGACTCGGCCACGGGGCAAAGGGCTCGTCAGGTCATGAGAGGCGCGGCGTCTTTATAGACTCGGCCGCGGATCGCAACAAGCCAAGCGAAGGGTAAGACCGTCTAGGGCGACGCCACAAACGGATATTGTGGGAATAACCCTGCGAATGTCGTGCCGGGTGCAAGGCTTACCAAATCCTCGATCGCATCGAGCCGTTCTGGCGTCACCGGGTGAAAATCCCGCAACAGCACCGCGCCACTCTTCACCTCGGCGAGGCGCCGCCAAATCTCGGGCAGGGCACTGAGCGGATAGCCGGCACGCAACATCAGTTCGAGCGCCAAGCGGTCCGCCTCAATCTCTTGCACCAGGGTGAAAGGCCGCGCCTCGGGCGTGATGCCGGCCGCCAACAAGCGGTCGCGGTCTTCCTGGTCCATGACCACGACCCGCAGGGCGTCCAGTCTCTCGATCATCTCTTCGGTGAAGGACGTCTCGCCCTCATGGGCAAGCAGGGCGTGCCCCAGGACATGACTGATCACGGCGGCAAGCTCGGAGTCGTCGCCGATGAACCGCATCAGGCCGTAGGTGGCGTAAACCTTTTGCTCCTCAAGGAAAGCATTGATCTGATCGCTCTCGGTCAGGATCAACGCGAAATCGCATTGCGGTCGTGGCGCCATTTCGATGACCAGCCGCTCGCCGCCGCGACGCAAGTAAAACGCCAAGGGCGCGCCGACCGCCGCCTCGCGTTCCAATATACGCTCCAACGCGGCGCCGGCCGCCTTGCCCGTTGGAATCTTGTGCCAGCTGATCTTTTCCATCACGTCCCCGGCTCGCAGCCCGGCCTCGGCGGCCGGCGAAGCGGGCAGAACATGGACCACGCGTAAATGGTCATCCAGGCCATAGACGCTCATCGACGCGATTTGGTATTGGCCGCCGATGTCCCAGCGGGTCCAAGCCTGGAAACCGAAGCTCGCCCGCGCCTGGCCGGGGCAGAGATCGCCGCCACGGCTCAAAATGGGATAGCTGACATCCCACAACCGCGCCTGCTGCGTCAGCAACTGCCGAAGCACGACATCGCGTGGCGCGGCGGCGCCTCCCGAAACGCCGCCGCCCGAAGCGCCGCCTGCCGGATCGCCGGTGGGCGAGGACGAGCACGCCGCGAGCAGCATCAAGAAAGCGACACCGAGAGCCATGACCGGCGGGCGCGAGAGCATAACGACACCTCTGTCTGTTGCAGGTCACATCAGGGCACGTTCGTTGATAGAACGTCTAACCGCAGCCTGGCGACCCGGCTATAGCCGGCCTCTCTGACGGCGCCCCTATTGCACTCCTTGAGTCTGCTGGCGCCGCAGCTTACGCCATTTCGCCACGTTTCGGTTGTGCTCGTCCAAAGTCTTGGCAAAGGCATGACCGCCGCTGCCGTCGGCGACGAAATAGAGATAGCCCGTAGTGGCCGGATTGAACACGGCCTGTAAAGCGGCGCGGCCGGCGTTGGCAATGGGGCCCGGCGGCAAACCGTCGATCAGGTAGGTATTGTAAGCGCTGGGCATGTCCAGGTCCTTGCGCGTCAGGGCGCGCCCAAGGGGGGCCTGCCCCTGGGTCAGCCCGTAGACGACGGTCGGATCCGACTGCAGCCGCATGCCGCGCTTCAAGCGGTTGATGAACACCGAAGCGACCAGGGCTCGCTCGCCATCCACGGCGGTTTCCTTTTCCACGATGGAGGCCAGGACGAGGGCCTCCTCGGGGCTGGCGAGAGGCATACTCGGATCGCGATTGGCCCAGAGCTCGCGCAACAGCTCTTGCTGCGCCGTCTCCATGCGTTCGATCAACATGCCACGCTCGTCCGCCCAGGAGTAATGGTAGGTTTCCGGGAGCAGACTGCCTTCCTCCGGCGCTGGGCCCGGATCGCCGGTCAAGCCCTCCGCCGATGCGATGAGCGCGACGATCTCCTGACTGGTCAGGCCCTCGGGAATCGTCAGCCGGCGCACCACCGTCTCGCCGCGCTTCAGGATCTCCATCACTTGGCGCATCGAAGCTGCGGCGGGGATGCTGTATTCCCCGGCTTTGAGGTCGCGGGCCGCATCGTGGTAGCCGACCCCGAGGCGAAAGGTCAGCTCGTCCCTGATGATGCCGGCGTCCGTCAGGGTGCGGGCAATCGTTTCGAGGCCGGCGCCGGTGGGGATGACCAAGTCCACCTCGGCCGCGAGAGGACCGGGGTTCTCGAATTGCCGGGCCACGTTGAACGCCACGAGACCCGCCAGAGCGGCGATCAGGAGGGCGGCGAGCAGCGCGCCGGTGACCAACCAGCGCCGCATGAGACCTTATACCAAGGAGCGCCGATAATGACCCATAGGGACGGCTTCCCAAGGTTTTCGGCTAGGCGCGCGCGGCGTGGCGATGCGGGGACATCGCAAGGCGCGCGCGACGCCGTCCGAAAGCCTTTGGGAAGCCGCCGTTCCGGTCGCGCGGGCGAACCGCCGGAGGGCGTCGGAAAGCCTTGCCGATGCCCCACATCGCCCGCGGCTTCCCTCCTACCCGGCGGATCGCCCACGCGATCTCTATGGGTCATTATCGGCGCTCCTTGGTATTACTGGTGGGCCGCGAGCACCACGGACGCATTGGTGCCGCCGAAGCCGAAGGAATTCGACAGCACCGCGCGCACCGACCTCTCGCGGGCCCGATGTGGCACCAGATCCATGCCGTCGCAGGCCGGCGATGGCGTGTCCAGGTTCAAGGTCGGCGGAACAAGGCCCTCGTTCATGGCGAGAATCGAGAAAATCGCTTCGACGGCGCCCGCCGCCCCCAACAAGTGGCCGGTCGCCGACTTCGTCGAGGACATGGAGAGACTCGCAACGTGCGCGCCGAACAGCCGTTTCACGGCGCCCAGCTCGATCTCGTCGCCCAACGGCGTCGAGGTGCCGTGGGCATTGATGTAATCGATGTCCTCCGGATTGAGTTGGGCCCGCTGCAAGGCGTTCCGCATGGCGCGGAAGGCGCCATGACCATCTTGCGCCGGCGCAGTGACGTGATGCGCGTCGCCGGAGAGGCCGTAGCCGACGACCTCGGCGTAGATATTGGCGCCGCGCTTTCTGGCATGCTCCAGCTCCTCGAGCACGACGACGCCGGCGCCTTCGCCCATGACGAAGCCGTCACGGTCCCGGTCCCAGGGCCGCGAGGCGCGCTCGGGCGTGTCATTGAAGCCGGTGGAAAGGGCCCGTGCGGCGGCGAAGCCCGCCACGCCGATGCGGCAGACCGCCGCTTCCGCCCCGCCGGCCACCATCACGTCGGCATCGTCCCAGGCGATCAGCCGCGCGGCATCGCCGATGGCCATCGCGCCCGTGGAACAGGCCGTCACCACGGCGTGGTTCGGGCCGCGAAATCCATATTTGATGGAAAGCTGGCCGGAAACCAGGTTGATCAGGGTGGCGGGGATGAAGAAAGGACTGAGCCGCCGCGGCCCACGTTCCTTGACGGTGATGGCGCCGTCGCACAGTGTTTCCAGCCCGCCGATACCGGACCCCACCATGACCCCGGTGCGTTCCTGCTCATACTCGTCGCTCGGCGCCCAGCCGGAATCCTCGACCGCCTGCTGCCCGGCCGCGATGCCGTAAATGATGAAGCGGTCGTTCTTCCTGAGATCCTTGGCCTCGACGTAGTCGATCGGGTTGAAGCCTCCGTCCTCCGCCGACTCGCTATAGAGGACTTGGCCGGCGATCTTGCAGGGCAGGTCGGAAACGTCGAAGCTCTGAATGGTGCCGATCCCGGACTGTCCGTCGACCAGCCGCTCCCAGCTCTTCCTCACACCGCTTGCCAGCGGCGTGACAAGTCCGAGTCCCGTGACTGCCACTCTTCTCATCTTGCGGAAGATTCTCGAGGCAGCGCCGCAAGCACGGCAGGATCACGCCGGCGCCAAAGGAGCTGCTTAGAGACTAGGTGTTCTGTTGGATGAAATCGACGGCGTCCTTGACCGTCACGATCTTCTCGGCGGCATCGTCGGGAATCTCGCAGCCGAACTCCTCCTCGAAGGCCATGACGAGTTCGACGGTGTCCAGCGAGTCGGCGCCCAAGTCGTCGATGAAGCTGGCGGTTTCACCGACCTTGGCCTCGTCGACTCCCAGATGCTCAACCACGATCTTCTTGACGCGTTCGGCGATGTCGTTGCTCATAGCCCTTCCTTCAATGTCCAGTGTGTCAGAGCAGCAGATTGAACCCGGCTAGGCACCCGAAACCAAGCTTCATTCCGACCTCAGGGACGCACCGAGCGCGCCTCTTAACACAGTTCATGCCGATAGGAAAGCGCCCCCGAAATCGCCTGTCCGCGCCTTTCCGCGCCTGCCCGAACGGTATCATATCATGGCCATTCCACCATTCACATGCAAGGTCTGGCCGGTGACATAGGCGCTCTCCTGGCTGGCCAGGAAGACGACGCAGGAGGCCACGTCCCCCGGCGTACCCATGCGCCCGGCGGGAATGTTGGCGAGTATCCGCTGTTGCCGGTCTTCGTTCAGGCCCTCGGTCATGGCGGTTTCGATGAAACCCGGCGCGACACAGTTTACCGTGATGCCGCGCGAGGCGACCTCCTGGGCGAGAGACTTCGACAGAGCCGTCAGGCCCGCCTTGGATGCGGCATAATTTGCCTGACCGGGATTGCCGGTCGTCCCGACGACCGAGGTGATCGAGACGATGCGACCCCAGCGGCGCTTCATCATGCCCCGCAAGCCCGACCGGATCAGGCGGAACCCGGCGGCCAGGTTCACCTGGAGGACCAGGTCCCAATCTTCGTCCTTCATCCGCATGGCGAGGTTGTCGCGGGTCAAGCCGGCATTGTTGACCAGGATGTCGATGTCCGCATCGAGCGCCCCTTCGGCCGCGCCGATGAGTGCGGCCGTGGCAGCCGCATCCGACAGATCGCAAGGCACCACCGCCACCCGCGCGCCGAGTTCGCCGGCGATGGCATCCAAAGCCTCTCTGCGGGTGCCGGAGAGCGCGACGGCGGCGCCCTGGGCGTGCAACGCTCGCGCAATCGCCCCACCGATACCGCCGGAGGCGCCGGTCACCAGGGCGGCCTTTCCTTCCAGGTTGAACATGACCTCCCCCTTTGCTTCGTGGGTCGCTTCGTGGGTCGCTTCGTGGGTCTCAGAGCGTTTTGAGCAGCGCTTCGACCTCGGCCGGCGTGCCCACCGGCACGGCGCTCAGCTCCCGATCTATGCGCCGGGCCAGTCCGCACAAGACCTTGCCTGCGCCGACTTCGATCAGGGTGTCCACGCCGCGCTCCTTCATCGCCAGCACCGACTCCCGCCAACGTACGACCGCCGTCACCTGCTCCACCAGCAGGCGCCGCAGGGTTTCGGGCTCGCTGGTCGGTTCGGCGCTCACATTGGGCACCACGGGCACCTGTGGCGGTTGCAGCGTCACCTTGGCCAGGGCCTCGGCCATGACATCGGCCGCCGGCGCCATGAGCGAGCAATGGAAGGGCGCGGAGACCGGAAGCATGATGCTGCGCCGCGCGCCGCGCTCGGCGGCCAGCGCGATCGCCCGCTCGACGGCCGCCGTGTGGCCGCTCACCACCACCTGTCCCGGCGCATTGTCGTTCGCGATCGTGCAGATCTCACCCTCGCCCTCGGCCTTGGCAGCGGCGTCGGCCACGGCCTGAGCGTCCTCGGGATCGAGGCCCAAAACCGCGGCCATCGCGCCCTCTCCCACCGGAACCGCCTTTTGCATGGCCGCGCCGCGCTGGCGCAGCAGGCGTGCCGCCTCGGCGACCTCGAACGTTCCCGCCGAAGCCAGGGCCGAATATTCGCCCAACGAATGCCCGGCCACGAATTCAGCCGTGTCCGCCAGGTTGACCCCGCCTTCCTGTTCCAAGGTTCGCATGATGGCCAGGCTGACCGCCATGAGCGCCGGCTGCGCGTTCTCGGTGAGCGTCAAGTCGTCCTCCGGCCCTTCGAACATGAGCCGGGACAATCTCTGCTTCAGGGCCTCATCGACCTCTTCGAAAACATGGCGCGCCGGCGCGAAGGCCTCGGCGAGCTCTCGCCCCATGCCGACCGCCTGAGACCCCTGTCCGGGAAACACGAAAGCGCGAGCCATTCTCTCTCCATCATAGCCGCGGACAAAACCGCGGACAAAACCGCGGGCGGCCGAGTACGGCAGCGAAGATCAGAGATAGTCGACCCCGGCTGCCTGTCAAGGAGGCGTCGGCGGCGTCTGCCGCCCAACCACGTCATGGCCACGTCATGGCCAGGGCTTGCACCAGACAATCCATGATGTATAGTCGCGCGCCTCGCGGGTAGAGCCCACGGGAAACATAGCTCCTTGCCGGCGCCGATCGCTAAAGCGGATTGGGCCGGCTAGGATCGGACCGCCGGAGGGTGCGCCGCAGGGCACACCGCTAGCACCGGTCCAGGAAAAGCCGTAAGGAGTACGGAAAGCCATGCCTTATTACGAGAGCGTGTTCATCGCACGCCAGGACATATCCGGGACTCAGGTCGATTCGCTGACCGAGTCCCTCACCAACATCATCCAGGGAGGGGCGGTGGTCAGGTCACCAAGAAGGAATTCTGGGGCCTGCGCAACCTCGCCTACAAGATCAAGAAGAATCGCAAGGGCCACTTCGTCCTGTTGAACATCGACAGCCCGTCGGGCGCGGTGCTGGAGATGGAGCGCAATATGCGCATCAACGAAGACGTGATCCGCTATCTGACGGTGCGGGTGGACGAGCTCGAGAGCGAGGAATCCATCATGCTGCGCAGCCGCGGCAGTCGCGATTCCGGCCGCGGCGGTCGGCGCGGCGGGTTCGACCGAGGTGGCTTCGACCGGGGCGGTCGTGATCGTGGCGGGCATGATCGTGGCGACCGTGGCGGCCATGATCGCGGCGATCGCGGCGGGCCAAGGAAGCCCGAGGCCGCAAGCGGCACCGACGCCAAGGCCGGCACCGACGCCAAGGCCGGCGATGGCGCCAAGACCGGCAAAGACAAGCCGGACGAAAGCGCCAAAAGTGACAAGAGCGGTGACAAGGGAGCCGAACAATGACGGTGCGCATCGTCAGCAAGGGCGCGACCGTGCGGCGGCCCTTTTTCCGCCGGCGCAAGAGCTGCCCATTCAGCGGCCCGCACGCGCCGAAGATCGACTTCAAGGATGTGAAGCTGCTTCAGCGCTTCGTGTCCGAGCGCGGCAAGATCGTGCCGAGCCGCATCACGGCGGTGTCCGCCAAGAAACAGCGTGAACTGTCCAAGGCGATCAAGCGCGCCCGCTTCCTCGCCCTGCTGCCCTACATCCTCAAGTAGCACCAGGGCCGCGCAGCCGGACGGGTTTCGGCGGCGCATTCGGCGGGAACGGAAAGCGGAGTAGAAAAACGGTGCAACATGAACAAGGGCACACGTCTGGCGCTGCTCTACGGCTTGGCAAGCGCTTTGCCGCTGCTCATCGCGTTCACCGAGCCGCGCGGCGTCCTATTCATGCTGTTGGCATCATTGCCGCTGTTCCTATCCGGGCTTTCGATGGGACTGGCGGCGGTGACCCTGTCGGCGGTGACCGCCTGCCTGACCTTGAGTCTGATGATCGCCGTCGCCGCCACGCAGATGACCGGCAGCCTGGCAGTCGGCTTGGTGGACGGCGTCGGCATGTTTATCGGCACGGCGATCACCTTGGGATTGCCGGCCATCGTCTTGGTCCGGCAAGCGATGCTCAACCGCACGACAGACGACGGTTCATTGGAATGGTATCCAGCCGGACTCCTGGTCATGTGGCTGACCGGCGCCGGTCTCTTGCTGCTCACCTTCTCCATGGTTTCCCTGCTGTGGTTCGGTACAGGGGCGAGCCTGGAAGCCATCTTCACCGGCCAACTGGCCGATGCCCTGCGGCTCGTTCTGCCCGACGTGGAGGAGGCGCGGCTGCAGGAGGCGGCGGCCGCCACCGCGCAGATCGGCCTCGGGGCAGGACTGGATAGCTGGCTAATGGTGATCGCGGCGAACGGCATATTGGCGCAAGGGGTCCTCGGCCGCTTTGGGCGCAACCTGCGGCCGGCCCCCGACATCACGCAGCTCGACCTGCCGACTTGGCTGGGGCTGGCGCTCGCCGCAACGGCCTCTGTCGCCTTGCTGGCGCCCGGCGATATCGGGTTTTTCGCGCGCAGCCTGGTCATGGTCCTGCTACTGCCTTATTTTTTCGCGGGATTGGCCGTGGTTCATGCGGCCTGTCGCAATCGCGGCGCGCGCACGGTCATGTTGACCATTTTCTACCTGATCCTGGTCTTGTTCGCCTGGCCGGCCGCCTTGGTCACGGGCCTGGGACTACTGGATCAAATGATTGGCCTCCGGCGGCGACTGCTGGCCGCCGCGGGCAAGCAGGAGAACGAGTGATGCAGGTCATTCTGTTGGAGCGGATCGAGAAACTGGGCCAGATGGGCGACGTCGTGAAGGTCAAGCCCGGCTATGCCCGCAACTACCTCTTGCCGAAAAAGAAGGCCATGAGGGCGACTGACGCGAACCTCAAGGTCTTCGAGAGCCAGCGTTCCCAGTTGGAAACCGACAACTTGGAACGCCGCAGCGAGGCGGAATCGGCCGCCGGCAAACTCGAAGGCCTTTCGATCGTCCTGATTCGCCAGGCCGGCGACGGCGGCCAACTCTATGGCTCGGCGACCGCCCGCGACATGGCCCGGGCCCTGGGCAAGGACGGAGTCAAGGTCGAGCGGGCCCAGGTGCAACTGGACAAGGCCATCAAGGTCTTGGGCCTGCATCCGGTCCGCCTCCGCCTGCATCCGGAGGTCTCGGTGACGATCACCGTCAATGTCGCGCGCAGCGAGGAAGAGGCCAGGGCGCAGGCCAGCGAGGGCCATGTCGCCAGCGCCGAGGAACAGCGCGCTGCCGAGGAGGCGGTCATTCAAGAAACCACCGAAGTCGAGGTCGAGGAAGCCGCAGAATCCGAGCAGGAGGCCGAAGAAGAGGCCACCGAGAGCAAAGCCACCGAGAGCAAAGCCACGGAGAGCGATGCCACGGAGAGCGATGCGGCGGAGAGCGAGAGCGCCGGGAGCACCGAAAGCGAAGACACGGCAGAGGCGGACAAGACCGCCTGAACTCGCGCTTGAGTCTGGCCCCCTGGGCGCGCCCGCGCGGCGCGTCCGCCTTCCGGGGCGTCTAGAGGCCGGCGTCGCTCAGCGATAAAGCTGGGGCTACACAAGCCGCTTACATTACGTTAACATTTCGGCGTACAGCCGCCGTTCCCTTGGTCTGAGGAACCTATTACGGGCGTTCGCGGCTGCGCATGGAAGCGAGCTTGTGGGGGATGCCATGCTGCTGCATGTCCTACTCAGTCAGCTAATTCGTAGCGGCACGCTAAAGGTGACCGACGCCGGCGGCCGCGTCTTGATTTTCGGCGATGGGAAATCGCCCTGTTCGGCGCTCCGCTTCCACAGCCGCGCCGTCGCGTGGAAACTGCCGCTCAATCCCTCGCTTTACTTTGCCGAAGGCTATATGGACGGCGTGATCACCATCGAGGAGGGCGGCCTCGACGAATTTCTCGAGATCACTCTGAAGAACTACGAGCGCCTGGAGGAGCATTGGCTGTTCCATTTGCTCGCCGTCGTAACCCGCCAGACCCGCTGGCTGGCTCAGTACAATTCGATTAGGGCATCACGGCGCAACATCGCCCATCACTACGACCTCTCCGACCGTCTCTACGAACTGTTCCTGGACCGGGACCGCAATTACTCTTGCGCCTACTTCACGGAACCGCACAACAATCTGGAGCGGGCCCAGGAAGACAAGAAGCTGCACCTGGCCTCGAAGCTGATGCTCGATCGTCCCGGACTCAAAGTCCTGGACATCGGCTCCGGCTGGGGCGGTCTGGGCCTGTTTTTGGCCGAAACCGCCGGCTGCGAGGTAACCGGCTTGACCCTCAGCGAAGAACAGTATCAGACGAGCAAGAGACGCGCCCGGCGCGCCGGTCTCGAGTCCCACTGTCGCTTCCGGTTGCGCGATTATCGAGAGGAGCAGGAACGTTATGACCGCGTCGTCTCGGTCGGCATGTTCGAGCACGTCGGACGGCGCCACTACGACAAGTTCTTCGCCAAGCTGCGCGATCTCTTGGCCGACGACGGGGTCTGCCTGCTGCACTCGATCGGCCGCTGCGACCCGCCGGGGGGCAGCAATCCCTTCATCCGCAACTATATCTTCCCAGGCGGTGAACTACCGGCCTTGTCGGAAGTCTTGGCCGCGGTCGAACGCAGCGGCCTCTTCGTCACCGATTTGGAGATCCTGCGCCTGCACTACGCCGAAACGATAAAGCTGTGGCACGAGCGCTTCGAGGCGAACCGGCGCGAAATCGCCGCGCTCTACGACGAGCGCTTCTGCCGCATGTGGGAGCTCTATCTGAAGGCCAGCGAGATGAGCTTTCGCCACCAAGCACAAATGGTCTTTCAAATGCAGCTGACCAGGACCATCGACGCCCTGCCGGTGACCCGCGACTACATCACCGACTGGGAGCGCCGCCGCGGCGCCGACAGCGTCCGGGCGGCCGAATAACGCCGCGCCGGGTTCGAGTCGCTCCCGCCGGCGCCCGAACCTGCACGGCCAAGCCCGGCTTACTGCGGCTTTCAGGAGTGCCGTTCGCCTTGCCGCCCCGGCTCGCGTAAACTCCCGGCCCGGAGTCCCCGGTGGCGGTGCGGCGACTTATCCCCGCGTTTCAGGCAACTCAGGTTACGCAGTTGCTGCTTGGGCTCGATCGGTCTGATAGTTTGCGCCTACATGGAAACCAGCGCCGACAACCTCGCCCACCTGCCCGCCGACGAACAGCAACGCGACCCCTACCGCGATCCGCCGGTGAACTACGAGGCCGAGCAGGCTTTGCTCGGCGCCGTCCTGTCCAGCAACACCGCGCTGGAGAAGGTGGCCGACTTCCTGCGCCCCGAACATTTCGCCGAAGCCGTGCACGGGCGCATCTTCCAGGCCTGCTGCCGCCTCATCGACCGGGGCCAGATCGCCGACTGGGTTCAGCTCAAGAATCTCTTCGAGCAAGACGGCGCCCTGCAAGAGGTGCGCGGCGCGGACTACCTGAAAGAGCTTCAGGAAAGCGCTATTTCCATCATCAACGCCGGAGACTACGGGCGCACCATTCACGACCTTTTCCTGCGCCGCCAGTTGATCGGTCTCGGCGAGGACATGGTCAACGATGCGTTCGACCACGACCTCGACAAACCGGCCTCCGAACAGATCGAGGGCGCCGAGCAGAAGCTTTACAACCTGGCCGAAAGCGGTTGGACCGAGGGCGGCTTCCAGACTTTCTCGCAGGCGCTCACCGTCGCTATCGAGATGGCGGAATTGGCGCGCAAGCGCGAAGGCCATGTCTCGGGCGTGACGACCGGCCTGCTCGATCTCGACAACCTCCTGGGCGGCCTGCAGAAGAGCGACCTGGTGGTGCTGGCGGGCCGGCCGTCGATGGGCAAGACCGCACTGGCGACCAATTTCGGTTTCAACGCCGCAAGCCTGTTCCGCCGCTCGGACAACAGCGACGCCGAAGGCGGCGCCGTCGTCGGCTTCTTCTCCTTGGAGATGTCGCGCGAACAGCTCGCCACGCGCATCCTGGCGGACCGCAGCAAGGTGCCGTCGGACAAGATCCGCCGAGGCATGATCACGGACCGGCAGTTCGATCAGATCCTGCAGGCCAGTGCCGAGCTGCACAGCATCCCCTTTTTCATCGACGACACCCCGGCGCTTTCGGTCAGCCAGCTTCGGACCCGCGCCCGCCGCCTCAAGCGGCAGCACAACCTGGGGCTCATCATCGTCGACTACCTGCAGCTCATGCGTCCCTCGGCGGGTGCCAGTAAAGAGAACCGCGTGCAGGAGGTCTCCGACATCACCCGGGGCCTGAAGGGCCATCGCCAAGGAGCTGAACGTGCCCGGTACTGGCCATCTCACAGCTGTCGCGCGCCGTCGAACAGCGCGAGGACAAGCGCCCGCAACTGTCGGATCTTCGCGAATCGGGCTCGATCGAACAGGACGCCGACGTGGTCATGTTCGTGTTCCGCGAAAGTTACTATTTGGAGCGCGCCGAGCCGGTCCAACGCCCTGAAGAAGGCACCGAGAAGTACAACGAGCGTCGTGACAAGTGGCAGAACCGGCTGGAGGAAACCAAGGGTCTGTCCGAGGTCATCATCGCCAAGCAGCGCCACGGTCCGATCGGCACCGTCCGCCTGGCCTTCGAGGGCGCGGCCACCAAGTTCAGCAACCGTGACAGTCCCGAATACCTGCCGGATGAAGCGTTTTAGCCGCCGGTCCGGCGAGTTTGCAGGATCGAGTCTTTGGTTGAATCGCAGATTCGGCACCAAAGCCTTTAAGAGAAAGAGAAAATTCGTCCCGCCGCGAGCGTTGACGCCCTCCGGCGCCTTGGCTAAGGTGCGGGCCGCCACCCGGCCGGACCGGCCGGAATTAACGGAGTCCCGCCCTTTCCCGGCCAGACCGGAGAGTGTGTGAACGTCCGCTCCGCCCGTCTCCAGGGGCCTTCCACCGGAATTCGAGGATGAAACCGCAGGTTCGCATCGAAGCTCCCAACAGCTCTGCCCGTCCGTTTGCCTGCCGCGCTCCGGCGGGCCGGCCGGCAAGCTGAGCCCAAGCTAATACCAAGGAGCGCTGATAATGACCGATAGAGACGGCTTCCCAGGTTTTCGGCTAGGAGCGCGCGGCGTGGCTATGCGGGACATTGCAAGGCGCGCGCGACGCCGTCCGAAAGCCTTGGGAAGCCGCCGTTCCGGTCGCCCGGGCGACCCGCCGGAGGGCGTCGGAAAGCCTCGCTGATGTCCCACATCGCCCGCGGCTTCCCTCCTACCCGGCGGAGCGCCCACGCGATCTCTATGGGTCATTATCGGCGCTCCTTGGTATAAGCCATGCCAATCCTGCAGCCGATCGGCCGGACCTTCCTAGCCTTCCTCGAGACGGTCGGCCGCCTGTCGCTGTTCGCCGCCATATCGACCTCGCACTGCATGCGCCCACCATTTTATCCGCGCCTGCTGCTGCGGCAGATGGTCGATATCGGCTATTACTCGCTGCCTGTGGTCGGTCTCACGGCCATCTTCACCGGCATGGTGCTGGCCCTGCAAAGCTATACCGGCTTTGCGCGGTTCTCGGCGGAAAGCGCCATCCCGAACGTGGTCGTCGTTTCCATCACGCGCGAGCTGGGGCCGGTTCTGGCGGGCCTCATGGTGGCCGGGCGGGTCGGCGCCTCCATGGCGGCGGAGATCGGCACCATGCGGGTCACCGAGCAGATCGACGCGCTGGATACCCTGGCCACCAACCCCTTCAAGTATCTCGTGGCGCCGCGCCTGATCGCCGGCATCATGATGATGCCGTTCCTGGTGCTGACCGCCGACATCATCGGCGTGTTCGGCGGCTATCTCGTCTCGGTCTTCAAGCTCGGCTTCAACCCGAGCCTCTACCTCAAGAACACCTGGGACTTCATGGAGGCGATCGACGTGATCTCGGGCCTGGTTAAGGCCTCGGTGTTCGGCTTCCTGATCACCTTGATGGGCTGCTATCACGGCTACAACTCGCGCGGCGGCGCGCAGGGCGTCGGCACGGCCACCACCAACGCGGTGGTCTCGGCCTCGGTGCTCATCCTCTCGTCCAACTATCTAATCACGGAGTTGTTCTTCGCCCGATGACCCCCAGCGTCCCAACAGAGGGCGACCCAACAGAGGGCTCCCCCAGCAGACGCCGGCGCGAACCGCGGCGCGGCGGAGCCCGCCGGTGACGGCGGGAGGCAGCCTCCGAAGATCCGCATCCGCGATGTCTACAAGAGCTTCGGCGCCAAGCAGGTGTTATGCGGCATGGACCTCGATGTGGGCGCCGGCGAGTCGGTCGTCGTGATCGGCGGTTCCGGCAGCGGCAAGTCGGTCACCTTGAAGTGCGTCCTGGGCCTACTGCAACCCGAAGAGGGCTCCATTCAGGTCGATGGCGAAGAAGTCGTCGGCCTCGGCGGAGAGAGCCTCGAGCAGGTCCGACGCAAGTTCGGCATGCTGTTCCAGAATGCGGCGCTGTTCGATTCCCTGCTGGTTTGGGAGAACGTGGCCTTCGGGCTGGTCCAAGGCCAAGGCATGGGCCGTCGCGAAGCCAAGGATATCGCCTTCGACCGGCTGGCCTCGGTCGGCCTGGAGGCCGACGTGGGCAGACATGTCGCCGGCCGAACTCTCGGGCGGCATGCGCAAGCGCGTGGGCCTGGCCCGGGCCGTCGCCACCACGCCCGAGATCATCTTTTTCGACGAGCCCACCACCGGCCTCGACCCGATCATGGGCGACGTCATCGACGACCTGATCGTCAAATCCGTGCGCGACCTCGGCGCAACGGCGCTCTCGATCACTCACGATATGGCAAGCGCCCGCAAGATCGCCGACCGCATCGCGATGCTCTACGATGGCAAGATCATCTGGGCCGGCCCGACGGCGGAGATCGACAATTCGAACAACCCCTACGTGGATCAGTTCATCCACGGGCGCGCCGAAGGCCCGATCACCGTGATGGCGAACGCCTAGCTAGGCTTCGGGCTATGATCGAGAACCGCCTCGGCAGCGAAATGGTCGTATAGTGGTGGCCAAGCGAGCCTCGCAATATGTCTGTCAGTCCTGCGGCGCCGTTACGCCCAAATGGAGCGGGCGTTGCGAATCCTGCGGTGCGTGGAATGCCATCATCGAGGAACCGATGGCGAGCGCCGCTCCGGGCGGTCTGGGCCCGGGAGTCCGTGGCGGGCGGACGGCACAGAAGCTGGACTTCCACGCCCTCGACGGTCCGGCCGAGAGCCTGCCGCGCCGTACCACCGGCATCGCCGAGCTCGACCGAGTCTGCGGTGGCGGACTGGTTGCCGGGTCGGCGGTCCTGATCGGCGGCGATCCCGGAATCGGCAAGTCCACCTTGCTGTTGCAGGCGGCGGCCGGGTTGGCCGGGACGGGTGCTGGAGCCGGCGGCGGCACAACCTGCACCTATATCTCGGGCGAAGAATCGGTCGACCAGTTGCGCCTGCGCGCGAACCGCCTGGGTCTTTCAAACGCCAAGGTTCGTCTCGCCGCGGCGACGTCGGTGCGGGACATCGCCGCCAGCCTGGAAGGCGAGGCCGGGGGCAGCGTGGTCATCGCCGATTCGATCCAGACCCTCTACGTGGACAACCTGGATTCGGCGCCCGGTACGGTCGCTCAAGTGCGCGCCAGCGCCCAGGAGCTGATCCGCCTGGCCAAGACCCGCGGCTTCACGCTGTTCCTCGTCGGCCATGTAACCAAGGAAGGCGTGCTCGCGGGCCCCCGTGTGCTCGAACATATGGTCGATACGGTGCTCTATTTCGAAGGCGAGCGCGGTCACCAGTTCCGCATCCTGCGCGCGGTCAAGAACCGCTTCGGACCGACCGACGAAATCGGCGTGTTCGAGATGACCGACGCCGGCCTGGCCGAGGTCGCCAATCCCT
>PVMK01131924.1_pt1 | contig 16861 bp, 23 predicted proteins | sample 1853481 | NCBI WGS metagenome assembly PVMK01 (sample SAMN08533507, study PRJNA380276) | Marine sediment metagenome, whole genome shotgun sequencing project.
GTATGCGACAGTGACGACGTATCGGCCGGCTGTGACAGGAAACCTCGGAGCGACCGACGACCCGGTATTCGCCTTGACGGTCGCGCTGTTGCCGGGTTTATGCCTGGAAACTGCCGGGCCTCGGTTGCATCTCGGGCGCCCCGTAGCCTTCATCCCAGGGGAACCTGCCTTCCGAGTCGTCGTAGCTGAGCTGGAGGACGGGAACCGAGTACTCGTCCGGGCGAAGGTAGAACCGGTTCGACTGGAGCACGATCTCGCCCGGGTTCGGGACCGATTCGGGGATGATTCGGTGGGGCCATTCCTCGAAGGTGATGAGTCGGCCGGGAAGGAGCGCCTCCCCGTCCCGTATCCGCTGGCCGAGTGTGTTGAGCACACCGACGGCCGTTTCCGGCGGGACGCCGAAGATGAGCAACTCCGGGTGCGCGAGGCCGAAGAGCCCCACTGTGTATGCGAAGGACGGACCTTCGGGTCGGGGCAGTCACATCCCGGCGCGCTGCACGAGCCACCGCCGATGTACTGGATCGACCAGCCGTGCTGTCGCACCGCGGCAGCGACGGCGGCGTCATGTTGGTCCGACCAGGCTTGTATCCGAGCTTCCATTTCAGGACTCCCTTCTCGGTTCGTTGCCGTGAGGCGAACGTACCGCAGCCCACCGACAGAAATGTGTCCCGTCGGTCGACCGCTCGGGCCGTCACTCCGATCCGTTCACTCTCAATGCACTTCGACAGCGATACCTGCATAATGCAGCCATGACGACTTCGATCACCATCAGGGATGTTCCCGACGAAACCCGCGATGAGTTGGCTGCCCGGGCCGCGCGAAGTGGACGTTCGCTCCAGGAGTTTCTACGTGGTGAGATGATCGAGCTAGCCCGTAAGCCAGCTATCGAAAGCTTGCTCGCCCGGGTGGCGGCGCGAAAGCGGGCGGTCACGTCGACGATGTCAACGGAGAGCATCCTCTCCTACCGGCATGCGGACCGTCGATGACGGTTGTGGTCGACGCGTCGGTCATCGTGGCCGCCCTGGTCGACGCGGGCCCGATCGGGAGGTGGGCAGAGCGCCAGTTGCAGACGGAGCGTTTAGCGGCTCCACACCTACTCCCGGTGGAAGCCTCCAATGTGCTCCGGCGCGCCGAGCTCGTCGGTGACCTCTCCTCTGAGATCGCCGCGCTCGCCCACGCCGACCTCATGGATCTGCCGATCGAGCTGTACCCCTATGAGCCCTTTGCCGATCGGGTCTGGCAGTTGCGGAAGACGATCACCGCGTACGACGCCTGGTACGTGGCGCTCGCTGAGGCGTCTGATACGACGCTTGCGACTTTGGACGGTCGGTTGGCAACGGCACCAGGCCCGATGTGCTCCTTCGCGGTCCCTCCCTCCTGAGCGAGGAACCGGCCGGTCTCTGGCGGCCGGCCTCAGCAGTCGATGGCGGTTTGCAGGGCGCGGCAGATCTGGTGCATGCGGTCGACGCCGAGCGACGTGATGCGGCTCGTGAGAAACGCGGGACGAACGGCCAAGACGTTGTCCAGAGTCACGACGCACTCGACCGGCATCCCGTCGTTCTCGTCGAGTGCGACCTCGGTCGGGATCGACCGGATGTGCCGGGTCGCCGGCGCGACGATCAGCTGGTTGAGTCGTGGCAGCACGTCGTCGCGCGTGAGGATGACCACCGGTCGCCGCTTCATGGTCGGTGGCTCGAACCACCAGACCTCGCCTCGATGAAGGTTGCGTCCGCTCACCACGGCTCGAGGGCCGCTTCCCTCTCTTGACGTTCCAGGTCGGACATCACGGCTGCGGTTGCCCAGTCGAGGGCGGCGTTGAGATCGCCCCAGTCGTCGGGGCGAACGGGCGGCATCCGGTCGTAGCCGGCCACGATCGCCTCGCCCGTCCGGCGACGTTTCGCGGCTCGTACCCACAGATCGAGGGCCTGCCGGACCGCGTCGGCTCGACTCGCTGCCGCCTCGGTCTGAACGATTCGATCGACCTCGTCGAGCAACTCCGACGGCAGGCGCACGGCGATCTGTGTTGTCTCCATACCGCTGAGCATACCGAATTGGTATGGAGAGAGGGCCGCTGGCGCCGGAGTGCCCTACCGCGGTCTTCGGATCGGGCACGATGGAAGGGTGGAGGCCTTCGATGCGGTGGCTCGTTGTTCTGGTCGTCATGACGTTGCTGTGTGGCTGCGGCGACGTTGAGGGGAGAGAGGGCGGAGAACCGGACGCCATCGTCGCGTGGGGTTCTCCGGTGGCCGATAATGACACCGGAGAACCCGCCATTCCCCGAGTCGCAAGAGGAGCAAGAGGAGTCAGCATGGAGACATGGGATGCGATCACGTCCCGACGCAACGTCCGCAACTACAGGGAGCAACCGATCCCAGGAGAGGATCTGGATCGCATCCTGGAGGCCGGTCGGCGCACGCCGTCGTCGATGAATCAACAACTCTGGGACTTCGTCGTGAGCACGGATCGGAACCAGCTGGTCGAGCTCGCCGAGGTGTGGCGCGGTGCCGGCCACGTTGCGAGCTCGGCGGCAACGATCGCCCTGATCGCGCCGCGGTCGGATGAGCCTTCGATCAGCGAGTCGATCCAGTACGACCTGGGTCAGGCCACGATGAGCATGATGCTCGCCGCCGCTGACCTCGGTATCGGGAGCGCCCACGCCGCCGTGACCGATCAAGACCTGGCGCAGCGCCTGCTCGAGTTCCCCGACGACCGGTTCTGCGCGTGGCTCATTGGCCTCGGCTACCCGGCGGACCGCCCGCTCAAACCCATCAAACGACCCACCCGGCGTCCTTTCGACGACGTCGTACACCGGGCTCGCTGGTAGGCAACGTCGGCACCGGCGCCGATCACGACGACGGATCCAACGCCTGCCTGAGGGCTTCACGGGCGGTCTCGATCTGCTCTGGATCCAGCCGACTGAGGTCGATCCCGAGGCTCTCGGCGGCGGCCTGCTCCACCGGGATCGTGCCGTGTTGCGCGGCACCCTGGTCGACGATCTCATACGTCCGGATCGGGTAGGCCAAACCCTTGACGCTGAGGTCACCGACCGATCGGCACTCGATCTCCTCCTTGATCAGCTCGTAGACGCTGTGCGAGATGTGGATCTGATCGGGCAGGGCAGCGCTCTCCAATCGGGAGGCGGTGTTGACCTCCTTGCCGACGATGGTGTAGTCGAGCCGGTCCTCCGAGCCGAAGTTCCCGACGGTGCAGTAGCCGGTGTTGATGCCCATGCGCACATGGAGCTTGATGGCTCCGGCCTGGCGTTGCCACTCCTCCTGCAGTTCGGCCACCCGTTCCCGCATCGCGATCGCCATCCGAGCACAGGCGATGGCGTCCTCCTCGACCCCCCGGCTCTCGGGGTCGCCGAAGAAGATCATGACGCCGTCGCCGATGAACTTGTCGATCGTGCCGCCGTGGTGTTCAGCGATCTTCGACATCTCGCTCAGGTAGTTGTTCAACAGGGCGCTCAGCGGCTCGGCCTCGATGCGGTCCGACAGCTCGGTGAATCCCTGGATGTCGGAGAAGAACACGCTCAGCTCGCGGCGGTACGACTGGACCCGGACCTCGGTGCGCCCTTCGAAGATCGAGTCGTACACCTGGCGAGACAGGTACTTGGCGAGCTTCCCCGACAGGCCCTGGAGCATCTCGTTCTTCTCGGCCAGTGCGTGGTTGGCGACCCGCAGATCGGCCTCGGCCTGCTTGCGCTGGGTGATGTCGCGGATGATCCCGCTGAAGAACCGGTCCCCGTTGTTGGTCCAACTCGCCAGGGACAGTTCGATTGGGAACTCGACACCCTCGCGATCGACTCCGGTCAGCTCGACCGTGGAGCCGATGACGTGAGTTTCCCCGGTCTCGACCACCCGGTGGATGCCGGCGTGATGCGCCTCGCGGAACTGCTCCGGGATGATGGCGGTGAGCGGTCTGCCCCGCATCTCGTCGCTGCTGTAGCCGAAGAGCTCGGCGGCGTGGGCGTTCCAGAGCACGACCCGGCCCTCGCTGTCGACGCTGATGATGGCGTCGTTGGCCGATTCGACGATCGCGCCGAGGCGGGCCTCCGAGTCGCTCAAAGCGCTGACGAGCTGGGCCTTCTCGGAGATGTCGCGGATGATGCCGGTGAAGAACCGGTTCCCGTTGGCTTCCCACGTGGCGAGGGCCAGCTCGATGGGGATCTCCCGGCCGTCCTTGCGAACCCCGGCCACTTCGACCTTCTTGCCGATGATGTGGGTCTCGCCGGTGGACACGACCCGGGCGATACCTGCGTGATGATCAGCGTGGAACCGTTCCGGGATGATCAGCGTGAGCTCGCGACCGATGGCCTCGTCGGCCGAGTAGCCGAAGATGTGCTCGGCAGCCGGGTTCCAGGTGATGATGTCCCCGTGTTCGTCCGCCGTGATGATCGCGTCACTCGCCGAACGGATGATCGCCTGCAGGGTCTGGGTGTCGTCTGTCATGTCGGCCAATCGTACCCGCGATGTCCGAAGGCAGCCCGAACCCCGAGACCCAAGGCATGGTTGTGCCCCGCCACGAAGGGCGGGGCACACCGTTGGTCGATGGACGGTTACTGGGCCGGTGCGTCCGGCGGGATGGGACCGACGTGGAACGGGCGCATCATCTCGTTGTCCTCATGCTCGACGATGTGGCAGTGCCACACATAGAACCCGGGGAGGTCGTAGCGAGCCTTGACCCGGGTGATCTCGCCCGGGTAGGCGATGACCGTGTCCTTGAAGCCCGTTTCCCAGGACTCCGGGTTCCGCACGGCGCCGTCTATATCCTGTCGGTTGACGACCTCGAACTTCACCTGATGGATGTGGATGGGATGCGCATCTTCCGTGAAGTTGTGCATCTCCCAGGTTTCGGTATCTCCTATCACCGGGTTCTCCGTGATGAGGTCGCTCCACAGGAGCGGGTTCCCCGAGCCGTCCGGATTGAGGGTCCCGAGCAATGCGGAGGTTGGACCGAACACTTCACCTGTGGCGCAGTCGAGCACGATTTTCCCGTTGCCATCCTCGGAAACCCCCACCGAGGCCGACTCCTCTTCGTTGAGCGAAACGGCGCGAGTGACATCGGGAGGTCCAAGGAGTCGGGCGGCCTGCAGATAGTCCGGCAGGTCACCCTTCGGCAGATCGGTCGAACCGACGACCCGGAACTGCATCACCTTCGTTGCGACCCTCCACGGAGTTAGGGTTCCCCAGGGCACCGGGAACCGGTCGATGCTCAACCGATTGGCGGCTTCGGAGCTACAGCAGGTCGACGAGAGGGCCGGCCATCCAGTGCTTGCGCGGCCGTCCCGGCCCATCGGCCCGTGGCGAGAGCGGCTGGAGCAGGCCCCGTTCCTCCATGTCGTTGAGAGCCCGACGTGCCGACCGGTCACTGACCTGGAGCGCAGACGCTGCGCCCGCCACGTCCACGACCGGTGACGCCGGCAGGACCTCGATCAGTCTCCTCGCCGTGTCATCGCTCCGACGGGCTGCGAGTTGGGATCGCCATCGTTCGACGAGTTGGGCGACCTTGGCCGTCAGGTCGGCGGCGTGTGCCGCGGAAGCGAGTGCGATGTCGGCGAACCATGTGACCCATTCGTCGATCCGCCCGTCACGATACGCCCACAGCCCGTAGACATACTGATCCACCCGGCGGGCGATCTGGGGACTGAGTGGCGGCACGGCGTCGGTCACGGCCTCGCGCCGACGCAGGGACCAGCCGACCAAGACACGCCCGATGCGTCCGTTGCCGTCGGCGAACGGATGGATGGTCTCGAACTGTGCGTGGAGGATGGCCGCTTGCACCAATGGTGAGATGTCTCGCCGGTTCGCGAACACAATGAGGTCGTCCATCAACTCGCCGATGAGCTCCGGCGGCGCGGGAACGAACACGGCGGTGAGCGGATTCGTGCCGCCGATCCACCCTTGCACCGTGCGATACCGGCCGACGTACTCGCTCGGAAGGGTTGACCGTTCCATCAGGGTCCGGTGCCACTGCTCGAGCATTGGGGCCGCGAGATCCTGATCGGCCTGATCGTATGCTGCTTCGACGGCGGCGATGTTGTCGAGTACCCACATGGCCTGGTGATCGTCACCGGCCGTGAGCTGCGCTTCGAGCAGACGGCGGGGGGTGATCCGGATTCCTTCGATGTCGGAGGACGCCAGGCCCTCGGAGCGCAGCAGGAGTCGCCCGACGGGTTCCCAAGCGATCGGGGAGCGTGCGCCGATCCGGCTCAGCGCAGCGACGGCCCGATCACAGAGTTCGAGGCTCGCCTCTGAGAGCGCCGGGTGCATCGCGGCGACCGGTTCCGCGACGAAGGCTTGGTAGCGGCGGCCTTGGTCGTCGTCTGATGGCCATCGCCGTTCGACGAGCGTCATGCCACCACGGTATCAGTTCCCGGAAGGGTAGTGAATAGTCTTACGACAACCTTGGAGTTACCGCAAGGCTCTTACTACCCGGCTCGGGGTTGGCGTCACACCAGGCGGTCGACTGCTTCCTTGGTGCTCAGCACCTCGCTCGCCAGGTAGCCGAAATTGACCAGCGCGGCGGCGTAGCCGTCGCCGAGGTCGGGATGCTGGGCTGCGGCGGTCGCGTCCTTGACCACGGCGACCTCGAACCCGTCCTCGAGCAACTGGCGCAGGTGTGACTCGACGCAGAGGTTGGCCGACATTCCTCCGAGGACGACTTTGTCGAAGCCGCGTTTACGAAGTTGGAGGCTGAGGTCGTTCGTGGCCGGGCTGTAGACCTTGTGCGGATTCGTCACAACCGTGGTGTTGGCTTCGAGATAGGGCCGCAGCTCGTCGAGCCAATCGGCGCCGGAACCGGAGAACCCGTCCATGGTGAGCGCCCCGGTCCGGTCGAACATGTTGATGTCGTGCATGATCACTTCGACCGTCCCGCCGAACTGCCAATCCTGATCCGTCGGGTAGTAGTAGTGCGGAGAAACGAACACCGTGTAGCCGCCGGCCTGAGCGGCGGCGAGCAGACTCCCCAGGTTGGCGACGGTGTCGTTCTCGTCGACGCTCGCGCCGACGAGACCCCACGCCACGCCGTCGGGGCTCAGAAAGTCGTTCTGGGGGTCGGTGATCACGATCGCGGTATCGCTGGCAGCGATGTCCATGGCAGCCTCCTGTACTCGGCGCTCCTGTACTCGGCGCCTCTCCGAGGTGTCAACGCTCTGCTGCAGCCGATGTCCCCCAATTGTCCGCGTTGCGACAGGCTTCGATGATTTCGCTGGGACCTTCGACGACCGGTCTCCCGATAGTCGGACCCGGTTCCCTTCTACGGGGAGGCTGATCGGACTCGGTATACGGCGGCGTTGCCTTGTTTGCCGACCGCGACGATTGCCCCAACTCTGCGCAGGCAGTAGGCCATCTGTTGGGCGATGCGTCGAGGTCGGCCCAGCTTCTCGGCGAGATCGGCCGTGGTGAACGTCTCGGGCAGATCGTCGGGCAGGAGATCGGCCAGCTCCTCGGCGCGTTGAAGAATCAACGTGTCCACCACTTCGATCAGTCGACGTTCAACGACCGTCCAACCCTTGCGGCGCCAGGATCGGCCGGGGGTATGACGCCGGTACTCCTCCTCGATCGTCAGGAGCACCTCGACTTCCAGGTGGGGATGCGCCAGGAGATCGGGAAAGCTCACCAGTTCGGCGAACACGTCGATCGGGCTGCCGTGTTTCGGTGACCGGCGGCGGCTGTGGACCGTGCCGTCGGCACCGACCTTGACGATCCACTTGTCGACGGGGATCGGGTGGACGATGCGGAGCCGGTACCCATGATCGAGCAGGGCGGTGACCTTCTGTTTCATGGAGGAGAACCCGCGTGTTTGCACTTCGATCAGCAGATCGTCCCGGACCAGATCGATCACGAAACCGTCGACGGGGACTTCGACGCCGTCACCCGGTCGGGCGTACCACCGCTTCAGGGAGGCGTGAAGAGGCTTCTCCCTGAGGGTTCCGATGTGGGGTGCAGCGTCCGACACGTGATCGATCGTAGGCCGTGTCCCTTCGCATCCGGTTGATCCGCTCCCTTCCGTGGACACCCGTCGTTCCGTGGTGCGAGTTCATGGGCGGGTCCGAGTCCGGGCCGCTCGCAACTCACTGATCGACGACGAGCCGCGCTTGATCGTCGCTCCACAGCTTTTCGGCAGCGTGAATCCCACCGTGCGCCTGTCACACGGTGTATCAGCGGGCATCGTGGTCACCCGACCGCGATATCGACGCGGCCGGGCCACGAACGGTAAAGGAGAGACATATCCAATCGAGGTTCTCACACCCAATGAGGACCCCGATTGTGACGTCCCATGCCCTACCAGTCGCGGCACGGCCTCAGTCGTTACAGGGGAATGATGGGATCTCGTAGGATCGATCGATGTTTTCCCCCGAGGGCGCGGCCCACGTCGTCGCTTGCGCTCAACGACCGTCTTCGGCCGGGTGCCGGGACGGATCCGCCGACCCTGCTGAGCCGGCCTGACCTGAGGCGTACTCCGCTCTCCGTGAGAACGTGTGCGACGCGTCGTCGCTCGCGACGATTCGCTGGACGGATTGCTGGATCACCAGTCCCCGGATACGGCATCGATCAGGGTTGAGACGGCGGCGACGACGGAATCGGAGGGGCCTGCGACCGACGCGAGCCGCTCCCGTAGCACCTCCGGGTCGACGAGGCGCTCCCGCGTGAACGCTCGGCAGAAATCGAGGTCTTTCGGACGCCCGGCAACGGCCTTCGATAGCCAGAGATCATGGAGGTCGAGACACCAGGCGACGACTCCGTTGGTGAGGGGAGACTCATACCTCACAAGCCGGTCCCTCCATCCATCCGGGAACACTACCGTGGTTTCACTGACACCTTCCGCGTAGTAGCCGAATGTCTCGTGGAACATGGAAGCCTCGCCGATCGAACCATCGATCAGGTCCGCCTTGTGAGCATCTGCATCGTCGAACGGCGCGATATCAACTTCGATGGATCGTTCCGCTGCTTCCGGCAGATCGCCGGTGAGCGACCCGTGCGCGGCCTGGCTGCCGATGACGAGGATCTCGCTTTCGCCGAGGATGGCCCCTGCGGCGCGGATCGCGTGATCGAACTCTGAGCGTTTCATGCCGCGACTTCACGTCGAGCGAATTGCCGATACACCTTGGCTCGTTCGACGGCGGTCAGGACTCCGGCGAAAGGCGTCACTTTGCGGAGGTCGCGGCCTCGGAGGCTGGGGTCGAGAAGAGCGACGGCGATTTCACCGACCGGCTTCGACAGGATCTCGCTCCACTCTGTGAGCAAGCTGTGAGCGTGTGGATGCCGGTTCTGCATCAGTGAGAGGTTCCGCTGCGCCTTCTCGAGGATGTCTTTCGGTGTTTGGACGAGGCGGTCCGCGATCGCTTGATGGAGTGCGAGGCTTCGACGGTCCTCGCGAGTCGTGGCGGGAACGAAGACGACCAACGGTTCGAGGTCGGCGGCGCGGGCGATGCGCGTCAAGGTCCGCAAAGTCGGGCTCTTCCGGCCAGATTCATACGCGGCAATGGTTGGTTGGGAGGTACCGGCAGCCGAGGCAAGCTGCGCTTGCGTCAGGCCGGCTCGCCGGCGGAGATCCCGAATAGGGTCCATACGCCCACGACTATATCTCATAGGATATAGCTTGTCTACGTTGACGACGACCGCGTGCCCGGAGACACAGAAGGGCCCGAATCAAACGACCACAGCCGGCAACCAACTCGACGAAAACCCCGGCCGGCAAGGCCCGAGAACAAGGGAAACGCCCAGGAGGGTCGATCGCAGTCCTGAAAGCTGGCGGTGGGTGCAAGTGCCCGAACTCCTCCGGCGCGAGACGACCGCATCACAGATGCCGACCGGGAGACGGGCATCTCTCCACGGCCGGCTTCGCAAGCCAATCGGATCCGCCGACTGGTGGCGCGGTCTGGCTCCGTCGGGAGGTTGGGGATGACGAATGGGCGAAGGAGGGCGGAATCCGACTTAAGAGGTGACGATCTCCTGCGCTTCGTTGTACAGCGTGGTGGCTTGCTGGATCGCCTTGACCGCCTCGGAGCGAGTGGCCGGCACACTCTGGTACCGGGCCTTGCTCTTGGCCTTGAGCAGCCTGGTCAGTGTCGGTGCGAGATCGCGGGCACGCCTTCCTGCCTGGTTCAACTCCTTGGCAGCATCGGCATGGTTCCGGTTCCTTCGGGTCTTTCCTGTCAGGCGGAGACAGATCGCGTCCTTCGAGTTGATGCCCGATACGACTGCGCTGGAAACGGCGGCGTTGAACATGTCCAGATCGAGCGAGACTTCTGCTGCGTCGAGGAACTCTCGTGCCTTGTCGAGATGTCGTTTCGCAGTCTGGAGCGGGTTCACGGATTGCCCCGGCGGATCGCGGCTCTCGGCAGGGGATCACCGTACAGGTGAATCCCGTCGCGGGCCACGTCGGAGGGGAGTCGTTCCCCCGCTGTGGCGAGCTCGACGAACTCGCTCTGGCTGAATTCGACGGCGTTGCAGTCGCTCCCACTCCAGTCGGCGACGTCTTGTTCGAACTGTGCGATCTGTTTCTGCCACGCCGGAGCGTCTTGGTCCACCGAATCGGGTCGAATGAGCAGCACATCGATATCGCTGTCGGCGGTCGCGTCCCCCCGTGCGAAGGAGCCGAACAGCCACATCGCAGCAGGTTGCGGAGCCCAGGACTCGACGGCTCCATGCATCCGGTCGAAGAGTTCGGTGCGCATCGAGACCAGCGAGACGATCGGGTCTGCGGCGACGTGTCGCCGATTGAGGCTGTACAAGTTCGCGGGTGGACGCGATTCGCTCGACACGATGCCGGCAGCAGCCAGGGACTTGAGGACGGTATTGGCCTGGGTGTGGCTGACACGTCCGTCGGTGAGCGCAGCGACCGCGCGTGCCGAGAGCGGCATCTCGGTGCGTGCGAGGACTTCGAGTACCGCCCCGTGGCTCGACGGGATGACCGATGACACGGGATGCGCCGCCTGCACCGAACCACCTCCGTTTGGGACCCCTTATTGTCAGGGATATCTTACATCAGCAAGGTTTAGTTGACAACCGTCGACTTTCGTCGATGGGTTCGCAATCGCCCCGTGTCGGAGGCCTCGGATGCCATCCGTCTCCACGCCTCGATGGCGATGTTCGGTCTGTATAGAGGCATGTTGACTTCGTGATACGCGCAAGTAACATGCGTACTATGAACAACGGACTGCCGGGAATCACCAGCAGGGGGCGTCTGCGTCGCGCTCTGCGCCTTGTGGGTGAGCTGCTGGAGGCGAGGAGGTATCGTGTCGAGGTGGTGATCATTGGTGGCTCGGCGATGCTCCTCGGAGGACTCAACTCGAGGCCCACAAGAGACGTCGACATCGTTGCGTTCGTCGTCGATGGGTCGCTGACGAAACCGGCTCGGGTTCCGGATCCGCTGGCAAGAGCTGCCGCCGCAACAGCATTGGAGTTGGGTCTTGAGCCCGGATGGCTGAACATTGGACCAACCGACCTCCTCGACGCAGGCATGCCGAACGGGTTCTTCGAACGATGCACCATGGAGCGGTTCAGCGGGCTCACGGCCTTCGTTGCCGACCGGTACGACCTGATCCACTTCAAGACCTTCGCGGCTGTTGACCAGGGCCCGACGAGCAAGCACTACGCAGACCTCCGCGAACTCAGCCCATCGCACGGCGAACTGTCGAGTGCCGCACGCTGGCGTCGGATTCAGGATCCGTCGGATGCGTTCGCCGGCGAACTGGCTGAGCTTCTCGCGACGTTCGGAATCACCGATGTCTAGGAGTTTCCTGGACGCGGTGGTCTCGTTTGCGCGGTCCTCGTGGGTCGAGTTGGGCGTCTCCGGTTGGGATCACCGGATATTCGATCTCGCGATCGATCTCGAACCGCTGATGGCGTTGACGGCAACGATCGGAGGAGCCGATCCCAGGCTCGTCGAACAGGCCGATCTGTGGACGGCCACATATCCGGAGCTCGTGTCGCGTGCCCGGTTGAAACGCCAGATCGACGCTCTTGGGCCCGGGGGAGTGCCGGGGCTACGCGATCTCTCTCGTGCCGGGCGCCGAAAGGATCTCGGCGGCGATTCGCTTCCGGGTCTGCGCCTCGAGGCTCCGGCAAACCTACAAATGCGTTTGCGTTCGGCGTTCGGCGTCGGGGCTCGCGCCGAACTCTTGCGGATCATGCTCGTTGGAGAACCGGGCGTCCGCTTCGCGGCCTCCGACCTCGCCCTGCTCGCCGGATATTCGAAACGGAACGTCGAGATGGCGCTGCGGGGGTTGGAGCGGGCGAGTCTCGTTGCGAAGACTCGTAACGTTTCCGCGTTCGCGTGGAGGATCGGAAGACGGGAGGAGCTCGAATCGCTGTTTGGTCCGCTCCCGCACTCATCGGTGAGTTTCGCGTCGCTCGTTGCGGTGATGATCGGGCTTCTGCCGCTCGACGATGTCGCCGATGAGGTCGATCGGGTCAGATCGGCGGAGGCCCGCCGAGCGGTAGAGGTACTGCGGGCGCTCGGTGCGGCCGGTGGCATCGAACTGCCCGAGCCGAGGTCTGGGAACGATGCGTGGAGCGTGATCGTCGAGTGGGCGCAAGAACTGCCTGCCTCTGCGACACGAGGGGAGGAATCCGAGCAGAACTTCGGAACGAGCCCCGGTTGATGGTCGTCGCGAACAGCTTCTCGGGACTCTGGAACCCGGTCGGGGCGTGTTGTACGGTGGATCGGTGGGCATCGAGATCACCCGACCCGAGTATCACCTCGGCCGGATACCTGCCAGCAAGGGCAAGACCTACTCGGTCGAGATCCTCACCCCCGATGAGGTCCGGGCGCTGCTGGCCCAGTGCTCTCAAACATCGAGCTACGGCATCCGTCACCGAGCGCTGATCGTGATGCTGTACCGCACCGGTGTGCGCTGTGGCGAAGCGCTGGCGCTGCATCCCAAGGACATCGACTTCCAGGTCTGCTCGGTGGCCGTGTTGCACGGCAAAGGGGACCGCCGTCGCACCGTCGGCATCGACCCTCGGGCCGCCCAGGTCGTTCAGGCCTGGATCAGGCGGAGGCGTTTGCTTGATCTGTCCGCGGATGCGCCGCTCTTCTGCACGCTGCGCGGCGGCCCCATGTCCCAGCCGCAGGTGCGAACCATGCTGCATCGCCTCGCCCGCCGCGCCGGCATCGACAAGCGGGTCCATCCGCACGGGTTGCGTCATACCCATGCCTACGAGCTGATGATGGAAGGTGTCACGATGCCCATGATTCAAAGTCAGCTCGGTCACGCTTCGCTGGCGACGACGGACACCTATCTCGCTCACACGCCCCGAAAGAGGTCATCGAGGCGATCGGGAAACGACAGTGGAGCCCGTAGCCCCGTAGTGAAGGCGCTCGGAGACGCTGCGGCCAGGTCGGCGAGAGCGATGAACCCGAGTTCCTCGGCTACCGAAGTAGCCACGAACTCGAGTCGGCTCAGCGGGAGAGGAGCCATGACGCAACCCTCTCGCCGGCTTCCCGACGGTCCGACCCCCCTTGGTCGTTGAGGTCCCAGATCACCTGCGTCGGATCGACGATACGGAGGCCGGTGATGGTCAGCGGCTCGGAGCCGAAGACAGAGGTGTCCTGCGGGTAGCGCACGATGACGTTGGCGTCTCGGCGACCGGTAGCCTCGACCATGTTGAGTGGGTCGGTCGAGAACGGTTCCGGTGCGTAGGCGAGGAGCGTCGTGGGAGTTCGCCACGGAGCGATTCGATCGGCTGCAATGTCCCCGGAGAGTGCGACGGTATCGCCGGTTTCGCTCCGGCTCAGTTCACTGATCCGCGTGGCGACGGTCTCGAGCGGGTCGAGCGTGTAGAGCAGACGTTCGGAAGCGCGAGGTCCCCGGTACTGGTTGACAAATGCGGCGAGCAGTGCGGAGCGATCCGCGGACCACGTCGAGGGGCCCGTCTTTTCGACGAGGCCTGCTTGCCTGAGTCGGCCCAACACCTGCGACGCGCGGGGCTGGCTCACTCCGGCGATCTCTGAGAGCGCTGTTGGGCCGGGGCAACCACCGGTCGTGATGAGGTATCGGACGATGGCGAGGGCCCCCAACCCCTGCGGTAGGCGGTCGACCGGCTCGATCCCTGGTCGGGCGCCCGTCCGTCGCTGGATGCGCAAGCCGGGAGCTCGCAGGTCGGCGTTCCCGAAGGCGTCGACCCAAGACCATCCGGCGTCGGTGAGCTGCTTGCCGGTGTGGTCGGAAACATAGGGTGCCACCAGTGTGGGGATCCCGACAGGGGCGAGGCCGGCGCGACGATCGCTGAGCCCGGCGATCTCGTTCGGATATGGGGCACGTTGTCGGATCTCCACCGCGAGCCGCACCGTGGACTCATCCAAGGTGAGTTCGAGGACGTGATCTGCCGACGTTCCTCGATCTCCGGGCTGATCGCCTACGTCGATCCGAACACCGGCGTCCTCGAGGAGACTGATCGGGTTCATAAGCACATGGACAACATAAGCACTGTGCTTATGTTACGTCAAGAGCTTATAGTTCTGTCGTTCGTCTCGCCCACATCGCACCGAAAGAGGTCATCGGAGCCGATCGGGAAACGACCGTGGAGTTCGGAACCGGGAGGGGCGTGGGGTCGGCGTCGGCTCCATCGTGAACGCTGATCGCGCCGTCGAGACGGCAAACGAATGCTCGCCTGTCCTCGGCCGGCGGGATGGGAGTGAACGATACGGTCGCCTCGAACCCCGCGGCCGCGGCAATGCGGGTCAAGATGGTCAGCGTCGGGCTCCTGGAGCCGCGTTCATACCGTGAGATGGAGGTGGCCGATACGCCGGATGGTTCGGCGAGGAGGTCCTGGGTCAACCCAGCACGGAGGCGGAGTTCGTTGACGATGTTCACGTGGCCATACCTACATCGTTCGAATGAGCGTTTCAAGGGTTCCCTCGTTGCCCTCCCCCCGGCACCTGTCCGAAAACGGGGTAGAACCTCCTGCCTACCCCGGTAGGGTCACGGCATGAAGATCAGCTTGAGTCTCCCGGACGAAGACGTTGAGTTCCTCGACGTGTACGCCCGGTCCCAGGGGCACAGGTCCCGCTCAGCGGTGGTCCATGCGGCAGTCCGAATGCTCCGATCGACCAAACTCGGGGAGGCCTACGCCGAGGCGTGGCGGGAATGGATGGACGAGGGCGACGGCGAAATGTGGGATGCCGCTGCAAGCGACGGCGCCGGGTCCCGCTGATGCTCCGTGGCGGGATCCGTGTGGTCGATCTCACCCCGGCACGCCCCAGCGAGGCCGACAGAGTGTTGCTTCCGGCGGTCGATTCCGGTCTCGGTCGCGATGCGAGAGCGCAGGCGGAGCAGGTGCGCTCGGTGTCCGTCGAGCGCGTGGCTGAACAACTCGGAAACGTCCCGGTTCCGTTGATGCTCGACGTCGATGAGGCGCTCCGACTCCACCTGGCTTTGTAGCGTTCGCCGAGACGACTGTTGGCGTCCCATTCCGGGCGGAGCGGCGCTCAAATCGAGGCCCAGCACCATCCTGCTTGCGTGTTCTGATGCGGCCCGCCGTTGTGTTCCGACAACACGAGCTCGGCGGGGCGGGAACTACTCGTGGAGCCGTCGCTCGGCTCGGTTCGACGCAACGATCGTTGCGGTCCGAAAAACAGGTGACCGGAGCCTGTCGAACGAACCAGCGCTTTCTCTGAGGCATCGAAGGTCAGCCCCGCATCGCTATCCGACCTCTGCACCTGCGTCGAAGGTTTCGTGCCTGTCGTCGGTGCTCTCGACGAGCAGTTCGGCGTTCATGGGGCCCCAACTTGACTGGGCGCTTGCGAACGCGATCAGGCGCACACTGAGTTCCCGATATTCTTCGCCAAGAGCGGTGAGGCGCCGGACTTGGCGGAGCCACGAGGCCCGATCGGACGAGTCGCCGTTTACCGAACGCCCATTTCCGAAGCGCTTCGTCAAGATGTGTGAGTCCTTGAGAACGCGTCCGGTCATCCTCGCTCTCCAAACCGCTGAGCAGCATGCTCCAGCCGAGAAACATCTCAGCGCAGTTGTCGACGAAGGCAGCCCGCTCGAGATAGGGGACGGCCTCTTCATAGTCACCCTTGAAGTAGAGGAGCTGCCCCAGCGTCGATGTAGACCGCAGATTGGTTGGGTCGTGGCGAAGGCTCTCTCGGAGCAATGCCTCTGCCATGTGATTGCGGCGATCGCGCCGGGCATACGACGCAGCTACGCCAAGCTCTCGAGCTGCAGCCTCAGAACCTTGACGCTCCGCGATGACGGATGCAGCTTTCGCGTAGAGCAAAGAAGCGAGGTTGACTTGTCCCTGCTTGCGCGCAAATGCGGCGATCCCCTTCAAAGCCCCGATTGCCGGATCGTCGCGACCGACGGCCGCCGGGGCCAGGTCTTCGGGTGCGTCGTCAGTGAGGTCTTCGGGTGCCTTCTCACCGAGCGGCGTGACAGCGCCACCCCTCGTCCCGGCGGCGAGGACCGTGGTGACCAGTTGATTGAGCGAGCAACCCTCCGTTTCTGCGCTCTCGCTGAGTGATGCGTGCAGTGACCGAGGGATGCGCACGGAGAAGCGCCCGCTGTACTGATCCGCAACCCGGCGCGGAGCGGGAATACGCTCACCTCGTTCGAAGGCAATCGTCAGCCAATCCTCGATGACGCCGTTCAGAGAGGCTTGGGCTTCCTCTGCCGTATCCCCATCAGCGAAGCAACCGGGAAGTTCTGGCACACGAGCCAGGTAGCCGCCGTTCGAGAGCTTCCTCAACGCGTCCCTCGATCAGATTCTGAGTGATTGGTTCGCCTTTGAGATCGGTGCCCCCCGTCCCCTTCGCGGAGAGATCCGAGGCGCGTTCCGGTACGCGGTGGTCGCCCGCGTCTCTGGACGGGAGTTCACGGCATTCAGGCTCGATATCAACCTCTCGC
>PVMK01164830.1_pt1 | contig 16861 bp, 17 predicted proteins | sample 1853481 | NCBI WGS metagenome assembly PVMK01 (sample SAMN08533507, study PRJNA380276) | Marine sediment metagenome, whole genome shotgun sequencing project.
GCTGCGCAGTCACAAAAATGTGAGTAGCAGAATGAGAAGATTTTTGGACCAATTAGCTCAGTTGCGGGGCCATAATGACATTGGCATCGGCAAGGATTGCCAAATTTCAAAGGACGCTCCGGCCTTTCCGCCACGACGTGGGGGGCTGGTGTGTTCGTCCTCGCCAGATTAAGAGGCTCACGATCAGCGACACTGAACCTGGTTGAGATTGAAAGCGAACAAAGGAGAGCAAAATGAAGAGTTGGAAACGTCCGGTGATTGTAGAGATTCAAGTCGGTATGGAGATTAATCTCTACGTCTGCGCCGAGCTTTGACGACCTGCCATCTCCAAGCCTAATAGGCAGGAGTCGATTGATTGAAACCCCCGTTACGTCTTGGACGCGGCGGTGTGGATTAATTTCCTAAGAGAACCGCATGCGGATAGTCCCGCGTAATAATAATCGACCGTGGGGCAACGCTTGCCGGGTCAACTAGCGTTGCGGTTATCACGAAAACCTCGTCAGAAGAGGCTCATCTTCCCAGGGAGGAAACTATGATAAGACACCTATTTGCTGCGGCTGTATTCGCGACTGCATCGGCTGGTGCGGCGGCGGCACAGTCCACTCTTGAAACGCTCGGTCAGATGAAGACGACCGGCGTCAAGGAATTCACCGTCGTCGAACAGGGCGGCGCCTATGCCGAAACGATCCGGAAAAACCTCGAGCAGATCAAATTGCCGGCGGGCTTCAAGATCGCCCTCTACGCGATCGTGCCGGACGCGCGCCATATGGCCGTCGGTCCGCAGGGAGTCGCGGTCTTTGTGGGAACCCGCAAGAACGACGCCTGGGTCGTGACCGACCGCAACAAGGACCGGGTGGCGGACGAGGTGAAGCGCTTCGCCCCGTCGCTCGAGCTGACCCTGCCGAATGGCCCCTGCTTTTCCAAGGACGGTTTCCTTTTCATAGCGGAACAAAACCGGGTGCTTATGTATCCCGCGGCTGAGTTCTTCTACGAGAGCCCCGACGTGGTGGCGGTGCCCATCGTCCCGCAAGGGAAGCTCATTCCCGTCGATGAGGAGAGCTACAATCACACGGCCCGGGTCTGTCGCGTCGGACCGGACGACAAGCTCTACATCACGATTGGCCAGCCCTTTAATGTTCCCGCGCCCGAAAAGGCGGATCTTTATGAGAAGCACGGCATCGGCGGGATCATCCGCATGAACCGGGACGGCAGCCAGCGCGAGGTTTACACCTACGGCGTTCGCAACTCCGTCGGCATGGATTTCAATCCGGCCAACGGCGAGCTCTGGTTCACCGACAATCAGGTCGACGGCATGGGCGACAACATTCCCCCGGGCGAGCTCAACCGCCAGACCGCGTTTGGGCAGCACTTCGGCTTCCCCTGGTATGGCGGCGGCAGCGTGCGCACCAACGAGTACAAGGGCTCCGAGCCGCCGGCGGACATCGTGTCCCCGGCCGTCGAAACGGACCCGCATGCCGCGGATCTGGGAATGACCTTCTATTCTGGCAAAATGTTCCCGTATCAATACCGCGGCGGGATCTTCTCCGCGCAACACGGCTCTTGGAACCGGACTACGCCGGTCGGGGCGCGGGTTATGTTCACCGCCGTCAACGACGATGGCTCGGTCGGCGATACGACGGTGTTCGCCGACGGTTGGATAGACGAGAATGAAGAATACCTGGGGCGTCCTGTCGATCTGGCTCAGCTGCGTGACGGCTCGCTCCTGGTATCCGACGACTTGGCGGGCGCGATTTACCGTATCTCATACGGCAACTGAGCGCGCTTCTCTTAGGTGATGCGAGGGCCCTGGCGCCATCCCGCGCGCCGGGGCCTTTCTTCCGACAACAAGGCGATTGCGATGGCCGCACCGGTTTCGTCCGTTACATTTTCCGCGCTAGCCGTCGGGCTGCTCTTCGTCCTATCGGGCCCGGGTGGGGCGCAGGCGGCCGATCCGGCTCTTGGCAAACAGAAAGCCAAGATGTGCCAAACTTGCCATGGCATCGACGGGCTGGCGAGAATACCAACCGCTCCCCACATCGCAGGCGAGAGCAGGGTCTATATCGTGACCCAGCTCAAGGCGTTCCGCTCGGGTGCGCGGACCCACGAGATCATGTCGCTGATTGCACAACAGCTCAGCGACGAGGATATCGAGAATCTTGCGGCATGGTATTCCAGCATCGAGATCGAAGTTAGGATGCCCGAGTAGACCCGCGCCGAGTTCTCATTGCGGGTCGCGACAATGCCGGGCTTGGCAGGACTTGTATGATTCGATGGCCTAAGATTCTGAGCGCGTGCGCCGCACTCGTCTGCGGCTTTTCATTCTACCCTGGACAGGCGGAGCCAACGGCGGCACCGCAGCTCGCCCAAGAGTTCGGTGGGCAGTCCCTGGTCTGCGACGAGATCCAGCAACGCTACGTCGTCGAACAAACCCGCCTGAACAGCCGCACGATCAACGAGCTTTTCTTCGACGCCAGCGAACGCGGTTGCCTCGACCTGGTGGAACGCTTTATCGCGCTGGGCGCTTCGCTCAAGGCGCGCGACCGGTTCGGCAACACCGGGCTTTTGCTGGCGTCGCGCATGGGCAAGACCAGGGTCGTGACGTGGCTGCTGGAGAAGGGCTCCGACCTCGAACACCAGAATCTTGCCGGCAGCACGGCGCTCCTGCGGGCCGTTACCATGAACCGGCGGCGCACCACAAAGACGCTCCTCGAAGCCAGCGCCGATCCGAACAAGGCGAACAGGCGCGGCGTCGCGCCGCTGACCGCCGCCGCCTTCAACGGCAACGAGCGCCTGGTGAAGTTACTGCTGGAGGCCGGCGCCAAGCAGGCAGACCTGGATGCCACCGGCAAGACCGCCATTGTCTATGCCGCCGCCAAGGGTTTTGCCGACGTCGTCGAGATGCTGTTGGACGCCGGTGCGGAGGTCAACGGACGCTATGGCAACGATTTGACGGCCCTGATGTGGGCCGCCGGCCACAGCAACGACGTTCCCGTCAGCGAAGGCGTCGAGGCGGTGGAGCTGTTGCTGTCGCGTGGCGCCGGGTTCGATCTGGCCGATGACCGCGGCCGCACCGCCCTGATGATGGCCGCCGAGCGCGGCCATGCGGAGATCGTGGTGCATCTATTGTCCGCCGGAGCCGATCCCCTGGCACGGGATGATGAGGGGCGCAGCGCCCTGGACCTCGCGTCGGACGCATCGGTCCGCCAGGCGCTTGGCGGCGGCTGACCCCGTATTATCAATCGAACAGGTTCAAAGGCCGGCCAGATAATGAGCCATGTCCAAATTCCCGCCCAGAAAGATCAAGCGCCTTTCGGAAAAATGGCACAGCTTCACCGTAGCTCAAACTCGACCCCGCCCGAATCAGCACACGCGTTTGAGCATGCGATGGCCTAATCAATCCGGCCATGGCCGACAACAGCCAAAATATGGCTTTCACAGACTACCGAAATTTCCAGTGATCCCAGAGACTAACGCAAAATATTTTACAAACGTGTCGAAATCCGGTTAGCGTTGCATAAGACTTGGTCGATAAGCATGAATATTTCTGGAGCTTTGCGTCTCGCGGTTATTGCCGCTTGCCTCTCGGGCGGCATGGCGACAGGTATAGCCTCTGCCCAAACGATTTCCAGCGAGAAGCTTGAGTTTAGTGTGGCGAAGGTGGTCCAAGGACTTGCACACCCTTGGGGTATGGCCTTCTTGCCGAACGGCGACATCCTTATCACGGAACGCGTAGGCCGCCTGCGGGTCGTTAGAAACGGGGAACTGGACCCCTTGCCGATATCCGGCGTGCCCAAAGTCGCACTGGGTGGCCAAGCCGGCTTGCTCGACATTGTTCTGCATCCGCGGTTTACAGAAAATCGGCTGATTTACTTATCCTACGCTGGTCCAGGAAACGGCGGAAAAGGAACCGAAGTGGCCCGAGCCCGCTTCGTCGAGGGTCGGCTCGTTGACCTTGAGACAATCCTGGTGGTGCATCCAAAGACGCAAGGTGGACGGCATTTCGGTTCGCGGCTTTTGTTCGGGCCGGATGGTTATCTCTACGTCACGACGGGCGAACGGGGCATGAGAAACCGCGCGCAAGATCTGAGCGATCTTGCGGGGAAGATCATCCGGATCAGCGATGATGGCCAGGTCCCGCCCGACAACCCCATTCGTCGGTCAATCAGGTGTTCGACCGGAGATATTCACCTATGGTAACCGCAATCCGCAGGGTCTGACTCTACATCCCTATACTGGTCAAATTTGGGAAGCCGAACACGGCCCGAAGGGTGGAGACGAGATCAATCTCCTGCTCGCGGGATTGAACTATGGCTGGCCTGTTATCACATACGGACGAAGCTATGCCGGGAGTCCGATCGGCGAGGGCACGTCCAAATCGGGAATGGTCCAGCCGTTGCGATATTGGGTGCCAGTCGATTTCACCCTCCGGCATGACGTTCTATACGGGCAAGGAATTTCCACCCTGGTACGGAAACCTGTTCCTGGGGGCGCTGTCCGGTCGCGCGCTTGTGCGCCTTGAGCTCGATGGCATGGAGGTCGTTCACGAGGAGCGGCTACTGGAAAGCCTTGGTGAGCGCATTCGAGACGTGCGCCAAGGGCCAGACGGCCACCTTTACCTACTTACGGACGCCTCGAATGGTGCCCTATTGCGGCTTGACCCGATTCGAACGACCCTGCGTATCGAATAGATTGAGGAGCTTTGGGCCAATCGGCTGATCGAGGTAGGAGTTAGTCGTCTTTGTTCAAGCGAATGGAGGCTAGCCATGATAGCGATAAAAATGACTTCGCTTGCCTGCGCGCTAACGCTCTGTCTATCTGGCTCTGCTTTAGCACAACAGAATGTTGCGGCTCAGTCCCTCTCGGTCAGGTCGATGTATGACGACTGCAAGGGGCGAAACCTTGAATTCTGCAATGGTTTTCTGTTGGGTATCGCTAAAAGCCTGGAAATGCTGCGCGCCTATAATCCGAAATTCGCTGAGGAGTATTGTCCCCCAATAACCGCAGATCCCTCATCCTACAGAGACATCTTCATAGGCTGGGCCGACCACAGCAAATTTTGGAAAGCGAATTCGTACGACGGAGTGGTTGTTGCGTTCTGGATAGCATGGTTCTGTCCTAACGCCAGATAGCAGAGAATTTCCCACTACCGTGCTACGTTAGGCTTTACCGCAGCCAGCTAAGAGTTATATTTTCGCCTCCTCAGCTTACGCAATACCCTAACCTGCTGTTGCCAAGGCTTTAGCATGACAACAAAACTTTTGATGGCAATCCGAACGTCCTTTCTAGCCGTCCCCGTCTTGATCCTGTTGCTGCTCTTGTCGTCGCCCATGCAGGCGATGGACCTAAACGAAACTATTGAGGTTTGCACTGGATGCCATGGTGATAGCGGACTGCCAACCCAGTCGGACATCCCAATAATCTGGGGCCAGGAATTTTACTATCTCTATGTTCAGCTGAAGGACTATAAGGCAGGCAGACGTGACAGCGAGTTCATGACCGACATCACCGGAGACCTGAGCAAGGAGGACATGCAGGCACTCGCGCAGCATTTTTCCGAGAAGACTTGGCCCTCGAATGGTTTTCGGGATAATGACACCGATGTTGCGATCGCTGAAAGTGCTGCTAACGCGGGCATGTGCGTCCAATGTCACTTAGGCGGTTATGAGGGTAGTAGCCGCGTTCCGCGCTTGGCGGGACAGCAAGCCGCCTATCTCGAGAGGACCATGCTCGAATTCAAGAACAAGATTCGTATGAATGCTCAGGCTAAGGTATCGCTCCTTGCGACTTACGACGACGCAGATATTGAAGCACTGGCCCGTTATTTGGCCGGATACTGAATTCTGTTATTAGATGTATATCAGGCGACTTTCTATCTTCTACGGTTGTCAGTTATTTCGGTGAACTTCGCACTTAATGAATGACGGCTTTGGGTCCAGGCCGTGTAGAAACGCTTGGGGCCTTTCCGTGTAGCGCGTCTTTGGGTTTGGATGATCTGTCGAGACGGTTTTTCCGGTATTTTCGATTTCTGTGGTTGGCGCGGACTTATCGGCCGGCTGGTGTGGTTGTGAGCAGTAATTTGGCCGGATAGGGGCGTAATTTGCGGCGCAGGGGCGCCTAGGCCTTGATCGCCGCGATCAGCGGGGCGATGCCGATGATGCTCATGACGCGTTTGAGGTTGTAGGCCTGCGCGTGCAAGGCCGAAGGCCGGCTCGCCAGAAGCACGAAAAGCGCCAAGAGGAGAAGGCGACCCAATCCAGCCGCCGAAAAGCCTGCGGCCATTCTCTAACGGATACCGGCTCTGTTGTGTCCCGAGGCGATAGAATCGGCGGGGCCGCTTGGCTTGCGGCCCCGCGCGCTAATATCAATCCGCCAAGGTGAAGGCAATGATGTTGTTGCCACGCTTGTAATTGAGCTGCGTGTTGCCGCCCGCCGCGACGACGATGTACTGCTGGCCGTCGACGGTGTAGGACGACGGCGGCGCGTTCACGCCGGCGCCGGCCTGGAAGCTCCACAGCACGCTGCCGGTCCCGGCGTCATAGGCCTTGAACTGGCCGTTGCCCTCGCCGGTGAAGACCAAGCCGCCGGCCGTCGCAAGTATGCCGCCGATCATCGGCTGCGCGGTCTTGACCTTCCAGCGGATCTCGCCGGTGTTGTAGTCGACCGCGGTCACATTGCCCCACTGCTCTTCGCTCGCGATGACCTTGAAAGCGCCGCCAAGCCAGAGCTTGCCTTCCGGATAGGGCGAGCTTTCCACATGATAGGTCATCGGCTGGTGCAGGTTGATGGCGTAAACCAACCCCAGGTCCTCGTTGACCGTCATGGGCGACCATTCGACGCCGCCGTTGGCGCCGGGCAGCATGCGCTCGCCCTCGGCCGTCGGCAGCACCCACACGTTCTCCTGCGGCACCATGGCCTCGGAGAAGCGGATCAGGCTGCAGTCGTCCCGGTTATGCACGTAAACATGGCCGGTCTTCCCGCCATGCAGCACGCCGGGAACGGTGTTGCCGTCGCCGTCCATCACGTCGACGAGGATCGGCGGGCTGACCGCATCCAGGTCCCAGACATCGTGGGCGATGTACTGGAAGTGGCAAACGTACTCGCCGGTGTCGAGATCGACCGAGATGAGGGAGTTCGTGTAGAGGTTGTCGCCCGGCCTGAGCGAGCCGTCGAGATCGGGCGAGGGGTTGCCGGCCATGAAGAAAATACGGTTCGTCTCGAGGTCGACCGCCGGGTTCTGCCACACGCCGCCGCCCAGCGTTGCGAATGGATCGCCCATTTCCTTGAGCGCCGCCTTCTCGGCCTCGATGTCGCGCAGCATGTCGCGGCCGGTGGCATCGTGGGTGGCCCAGACGCCCACCGAATCCTCGGGGATCGTGTGGAAGGTCCACAGGAGCGCGCCGGACTTGGCGTCATAGGCCTTGACGAAGCCGCGGACGCCGTATTCGCCGCCGTTGGTGCCGATCAGAATCTTCCCATTGACGGCGGTCGGCGCCATGGTCTCGCTGTAGCCCAGCTCCGGGTCTGCGATCTGCTGTTCCCAGACCATCTTGCCGGTCTTGGCATCCAGCGCCACCAGCTTGGCATCAAGGGTGCCCAGGTAGACCATGTCGCCATAGACCGCGACGCCACGGTTGTTCGGGCCGCAGCAGAAGGTCGTAATGGGGCCCATGTTGTGCTTGTAGTGCCAGATTTGCGCCCCGGTCTTGGCGTCGAGCGCATAGGCGTGGCTAAAAGCGGTCGTCACATACATGACGCCGTCCACAACGATCGGCGAGGTCTCCATCGTCTCCACGACGTCGGTCTGGAAGATCCAGGCCGGCCGTAGCTCGTGGACGTTGGAGGTGTTGATCTGGCGCGCCGGATGATAGCGCGTCTGGTCGTAGTTGCCGTTGGTGTGGAGGAAGTTGTTCCCGTCCCCCGCGGCACGGTTCAACAGATCCTGGGTGACCGTCTGCATGTCACCGTAGAGTGTGCCTCCCTGGACCTCTTGGGCTTGGGCGACAGGGGATGCGACAGCCAACAGCATTGCGCCGCCAGCCATTGCAAAGGCGCCTCGCATCAAGCGCGAGCGGATTTTCATCGTTGTCCTCCCTATTTGACCGGAGGCCGCCCTCTTGCCGGGCGGTCCGATTGACTTGCTTTCTTGGGCTGGACGGTTAAGTCCGGCCGCTTTTTAGGCCTTATGGCATGGCAAGTTCATGCGGCCTTGCCCGCCGGCTCTCCCACTGACGAATTGATCTGCCGTCAACCCGTGATAACCCGATCTGGAACAAAACCAGGCCCGGCATCAAAACCAGTTCAAGAGAGTGGCGATAGACCCCTAGAGCTCGGCGCAGACGTAGAGATTGATCTCCATGCCAACCTGGATCTCTACGATCACCGGACGTTTCCACTGCTTCATTTCATTCTCCCTCGCTGTTGAAGCCCTCCAACGAATCGGAGATTGCACCTCTTCGGGCACTACATTGGTCAAAGATACCAAGTCCCTCATTGTTTGAGGTCTTATTCATACACCCAGCGACACCGTTTCTAAGAACGAAAACCCAGCTTGACACCGAACCTCGGCCCCATCGGCGACCCCAAAGGCGCTGCACTCTAGCATGCTTTTCGAAAATATCATCTGCGATATATGAACTGCCGCTCCCCGGTCCGGGAATCGGCCCCGGAACCGGCCCGGGAATCGGCTTGGGCCAGAGTCGCAAGCTCCTCATGATGCGGCGAAAACTCGCAAACCGGATCGGTCGCGGCGGCATCGCCGGTCAAGGCGAAGGCCTGGCAGCGGCAACCGCCGAGATCGCGGTCGCGGAACTCGCAGCTTCGGCAAGGTTCCTGCATCCATTCGACCCCGCGGAACTTGTTGAAGGTCTCGTCGTGTTCCCAGATCCAGGCGAGCGAGCGCTCGCGCACGGACGAGAAGTTGAGGCCGGTGATCGTCTCGGCCGCATGACAGGGCAACACGCGCCCGCGCGGCGTGACGGCGAAGAACTGGCTGCCCCAACCGTCCATGCAGCGCTTCGGCCGGCGGGCGTGGTAATCGGGCACGACGTAGTCGATCACCATCTTGCCGCGAAGGGCCTCGCGCGCCGTCTGCGCAACGATGTCCGCCCTCTCCACCTGTTCCGAGGTCGGCATCAGCGCCGCCCGGTTTTCGAGGGCCCAGCCGTAGTACTGGACGTGCGCGATTTCGAGCCGATGGGCATCGAGCCCGTGAGCCAGGGCGATGATGTCCTCCAAATGGTCCAGATTTTGGCGGTGCACGACGGCGTTCACGGTGAGCGGCAGTCCCGCCTCGCGCACCCAGGCGGCGAACGTCAGCTTGCGGGCGTGAGCCCCCTGGAAGTGGCCGATCCGCTCGGCATTGGCCGGCTCGCTGTCCTGGATCGAGAGTTGGACGTGGTCGAGGCCCTGCCCGGCCAGATCGAACAGCGCATCGCGTGTCAGCAAGACCCCGGCCGTGATGAGGTTCGTATAGAGGCCGCTCAAGTGCGCCACCGCGACCAAGGCCGGCAGGTCCTTCCGCGCCGTGGGCTCGCCACCGGACAGGTGGACCTGAAGCACGCCCAGACCAGCGGCCTGACGAAACACATCGTTCCATTCCTCGGTACTCAGCTCATCGCTGCGCCGCGTGAGCTCCAGGGGATTCGAACAATAAGGGCATTGCAGCGGGCAGCGATGGGTAAGCTCGGCCAGCATCGCAAGCGGCGGTTTCACCGCCCGCTCCGTCTTGCCATTGCCGGAGGTGGACTCCGCCATAACCGTTGCCTCCTTCGGCGATCAGCCGCCGCGATGTACGGTCACTCCTCGATCACCAGCACGCCCTTATCGGCGAGCAATTGTATCACGGCGTTCACGTCGTGCGAAATCACGTCTGGCGGCGCATCATAGGCGGCGGCTAGATGTTCGACGATCTCGCCTATGCTCTTCTCGCCGCTACAGAGCTCGACGATCTCCTTGCCGGTCTCGTCCAGCACCAGCACCCGCTCGGGGGCCTGAAGCACCCAGCGCTCGCGGGTCTCGTCGTACTGCAGCCGCACGAAGGACTGCAGTTTCGGTCGCCCATCGGGGCTCGGTGCGGTTTCGTCCGACATCCTATTCCTCACTGGTCCTCGGGAACGAAGGCGCCCGGCGGCGGTAGCTTGGGGTCGACATAGGCGAAATGAAGCGCATCGAGCTGCGCCCACAAGAGGTCCGTCTTGAACAGCAGCGCCTGGCAGACCAATTCCCGCGCCGCTGGCGTCTCGGCGTGAGTCTTCACGTAGTCGAGCGCGAAATCGGCATCACGCGGCGCCTGGGTCAAGCGGGCTTTGAAGTAGCTCAAGGTATCTTCGTCGACGAAGTCATAGCGCGCCAGCATCGCCGAGACCCGCTCGCCGATGATGTTCGGCGCGAAGAGCTCCGTCAGGGACGAGGCGATCGCCTCAATGAGCGGGCGCTCGCGTACGAAGTGGACGTAGGCGTCGACCGCGAACTTGGTGGCCGGAAGCACGCCCTCTTCCGAGATCACATAGGCGCGCTCCAGGCCAAGGCGTTCGCAGAGATGCAGCCACCTGTCGATGCCGCCCTGGCCCTCGCGCGTACCGTCGTGGTCGACCACCCGCTGCGCCCAGACCCGGCGCAGGTCGGGATCGACCATCCGCGACATGAGGGTGGAATCCTTAATCGGGATGCGGCTTTGGTAGTAGTAGCGGTTGAGCGCCCAAGCCTGGATCTGACCTTTGCCGAGAGCGCCGTCGCGCATGAGGAAGTGGAAGGGATGGTTGTTGTGGTAACGCTCGGCGCCGATCTGCAATAGTCGCGCTTCGAGCTGTTCGGCGGTCTCAAGCGTCATGGCAGGGTGATCTCCATGCCGTCGAAAGCGACGCGCCAGCCCGCGGCTTCGATCTCCTCGCGCTCCGGGCTGTCGGCAAGCAGGGCCGGGTTGGTGTTGTTGATGTGAATAAAGACCCGCCGCCCGATGTCGAGGTCGCTCAGCGCGGCAATCGATCCCTCGTCGCCCGACATGGAGATATGACCCATCCGCGTCCCGGTCTTCTGTCCTTCGCCGCGCGAGATCATCTCCTCGTCCCGCCAAAGGGTGCCGTCGAAGAACAGGAGCGATGCGCCCGCGCAGCGCGCCCGCACAGTCTCGTCCACTTTAGCGCAGTTGGCGATGAAGAGTAGGCGGGCGTCGCCGGTTTCCTCGGTGATCTCCAGCCCGATGGTATCGCCTTCTTCCGTCCCGAAGCCCTCGCCTTGTGTCGTGTCCTCCATATAAAGCGCAACTTTACCCGGCACCGAGAACGCCTTGAGGAGGAGACCGCTTGCGGTCCCATCGGGCCCGCTCAGGGCGAACTTCTCATTCAACGCCAGGGACGATCGCTGCACCAAGTCCGGCGCCAAGACCTGAAAAATAGGATTGCGTTCGAGCACGTCGAGAATGCGCGGGTGGCCGTAGACTACGAGCGGCGTCCGTTCCCGCAGATTGAGCAGGCCCGCGACCGCATCGACATCGCCATTGGTGAGCACCACGCCCGCGATCGGCGAGGATCGCAGGCCCTCGCTCGGATGCAGCTGAGGCTGCCGATTGATCTGTTCGCGCAGGTCCGGCGCCGCATTGATTAGAAACCAGTGAATGCCGTCGGCGCTCACCGCAATCGAGGCCTGAGTCGCCGGTCGTGCCGCAGGATCGCCCGCGCGGGCACGCCGGCAAGCGTCGCTGTTGCTGTTCCATTGCGGGAAACCGCCACCCGCGGCCGCGCCCAGGACAAGAACGCGAATCACATCACGAAATCACGGTTGGTGCTGACCCGGCGATTGAGGGCGATCAAGATTCAGAGTTCGGCGCAAACGTAGAGATTGATCTCCATGCCGACCTGGATTTCTACGATGACCGGACGCTTCCACCTTTTCATCCCGTTTTCCTCATCTTTTTTGTGCTTATGGGCTGCCTCGAAGGCGCCTCAATTAAGGCCTCTTACCTCCCTCTTGTCAATTGAACTGCACCGCCGCCCACGCCATCGTGAGGCGCCGCTCTTTCCTTTGTTGCGGGGTCTGGCCGCGCGGCTCGCTTGCTTTTGTCACGCTCGGCGATCACAAATTGGGTCGGAGGACCTCCTGAAAGATGACCGACGAAGCCTGTCTCGAGATCAGCGACGTAAGTTATGCCTACGGGGCCAAGGCGGCCCTAAAGGACGTCACCTTCACGGTTCGGCGCGGGCGCTTCACGGCTCTTCTCGGCCCGAACGGGGCCGGTAAGTCCACTCTGGTCGCGCTGGTCTCCGCCCTCATCGTGCCCCGGCAGGGTGAAATGACGGTGTTGGGTCGCCCCCTGGGCCGCGATAGCCGGCCGGCGCTCGCCGAGATGGGAATCGTCTTTCAGCAGCAGACCCTCGATCTCGACCTCACGGTCCGCCAGAACATGCTCTATTTTGCCAAGTTGCACGGCTTGAGCGGGAAGGCCGCCGGGGCCGGGATCGATAGCTCTCTCGCCTATATGGGCCTGGCCGGCCGCGAAGGCGAGAAGGTAAGGGCGCTGAACGGTGGCCATCGCCGGCGCCTGGAGATCGCCCGCGCGCTGCTCCACCAGCCCCGCTTTCTGCTTCTCGACGAGCCCACCGTCGGGCTCGACATCCCGACCCGCAGCGAACTCGTTAGCCACGTGCATGCGCTCTGCACCGAACAGGACATGGCGGTGCTCTGGGCGACCCATCTGGTAGACGAAGTCTGGCCGGAGGACGATTTGGTGATCTTGCACGAGGGCCGTGTCCGGGAGCTGGGGCCGGTATCCGAGGTGCTCGCCAGGTGCGGCGCCCCGGACGTGTTCTCGGCCTTTACCAGGCTCACCCAGTCCGGTGGGGGCCCATCCGATCAAGGCGAGGCGGATCGCCCATGAACCGCCCGCAGTCGATCTACCTCACCGCCCTCACCGGCATTCTCTGGCGCGAAGCCTTGCGTTTCTTCTATCAGCGCGAGCGTTTCCTCGCCGCCCTCGTGCGGCCCTTGATCTGGCTGTTCATTTTCGCCGCGGGGTTCCGCTCGGTCCTGGGCGTCTCGATCACGCCTCCCTATGACACCTACATCACCTACGAGACCTACATCGTGCCGGGGCTTGCCGCCATGATCCAGCTGTTCAACGGCATGCAAAGCTCGCTTTCCATGGTCTACGACCGCGAGATGGGCAGCATGCGCGTCCTGCTGACCAGCCCCTTGCCCCGCTGGTACCTGCTGTTCTGCAAGCTCATCGCGGGAACCCTGGTCTCGCTGTTCCAGGTCTATGCCTTCCTGGTGATCGCGGAGCTGGTCCTGGTCGACCTGCCGCTATGGGGACTGGTCGCCATCGCGCCGGTGTTGGTCGTCACCGGGCTGATGCTGGGGGCCCTCGGCATGCTGCTCTCCTCCACCGTCCGGCAGCTCGAGAACTTCGCCGGGATCATGAACTTCGTCATTTTCCCGATGTTCTTCCTGTCCTCCGCCCTCTACCCCTTGTGGAAGATGAAGGAAGCAAGCGACTTCATCTACGGCATCTGCGCGCTCAACCCCTTCACCTATGCCGTCGAAAGCATCCGTTTCGCGCTCTATCTCGAGTTCAACGGAATGGCGTTCTTGGTCGCGGTTGCGTGCCTGCTGGTGTTTTTCCTGTTGGCGGTGATTGGCTACGACCCGCGAAAAGGTATGATACGCCGACGGGCGCCCCTTTGAGGCTTCCGCAACATCAAGGGCCGAGGCGGCATAGCAAAGACCGCCCAACGACGAGATCCAGCGTGGGTTGGCGAAGCATGAGGTCATTTCTTTCCATCGCGAGCATCGCGCTCGCAGCCGTTATTGGCCATGGCGAGGTGGCCGCCAAGAACACCGGCCTGATCTTCGTCAGCAACGAAAAAAGCAGCACCATCACGGTGCTCAATCAAGACAACGAAGTCATCAGGACCTTCGAGACCTGCGCGCGGCCGCGCGGCATGCACTTCAGCCAGGACCGCACGGAATTCTATGTCGGCTGCGCCGACGACTCCGTCATCGCGATCTACGAGGTCGCCACGCAGAAGCTGCTGCGGCGTATTCGCCAGGTGGAAGAGCCGGAGACCTTCGACCTGCATGCCAACGGCCGCCACCTTTATATCTCCAACGAGGAGGACGCGACCGCGACCGTCTTCGATGTGGAAACGGGCGAGTTCATCGCCGAGTTCGAGACCGGCGAGGAGCCAGAGGGCGTGCAGGTGACCTCCGATGGCCGGCTGGTCTTCGTCGCCTCGGAAGCCGCCAACCTGGTCCATGTGATCGACACGGAAGCCCAGGAGGTCATCAAGGACATCCTGGTCGATACCCGCCCGCGCCGCTTCGCCCTGACGCCCGACGAGACGGAACTTTGGGTATCCGCCGAGCTGGCGGGGATCGTCGACATCATCGACGTAGAGAGCCTGGAGATCATCGACGACATCGCCTTCCTGCCCACTGGATTCCGCAAGGAACAGGTGACGCCGGTCGACCTGCTCATCACGAAGGACGGGGAGCGGGCCTATGTCGCTCTGGGACGGGCCAATCACGTGGCGGTCGTCGACGTGAAGAGCCGCAAGATTCTCGACTACATCCTGGTCGGCAGGCGCGCCTGGGGTCTGGCGCTGACCCACGACGAAAAGCGGCTCTACGTGGCTAACGGCCTGTCCGACGATATCACCATCATCGATACCGAAAACCTCAAGGCCCTCACCTCCATACCGGTCGGCCTAGTCCCCTATGGCATCCTGATCGATGATCATTAGGCTCTTCGTAATCGCCTGGCTGCTCACGCTTTGCGCCGCGCCCGCCGCAACCACCGTTGCCGCGAAGGAGGCCTTCTCCTTCGCCTACCTGCAGCGCGAAAACGACCCGGCCTACGAACAGCATCGCGTCTACACGGGCCTCGTCCTGCGCGACCGCTCCCCCCCTCTGGATGGCGCCAAGACTGCGCTGCGCGAAAGCCGGGTCCTCGGACGGTCGATCGGCGTCACGTTCGAGCTGCGCGAGGAGACACTCGGCGAGGCGGACGAGGTGGTCGCCGTCATCGAGGCCCTCGCCGCGGAAGGGACGCGGGTCTTTCTGCTGGACCTGCCGCTCGATGACGTAAAGCAAGCCGCCGCGACTCTCGCCGATCGCGATCTACTGCTGTTCAACATCCGCCACGCGACCAACGGGCTGCGCGGCGAGGACTGCTCGCCCGTGCTGTTTCACACCATCGCCAGCGACGCCATGCTGATGGACGGCTTGGCGCAGTTTCTCTTCAAGAAGAACTGGACCGACGTCCTGATCCTCGAGGGCAAGCAGGAGGCCGATCTCATCATGAGCACCGCGTTCCAGGAGTCGGCGCGAAAGTTCCGCCTGAACGTCGTCGACGTCCGCCCTTTCGTCCTCAGCAACGATCCGCGGGTCCGGGACGAGACCAACATTCCCATCCTCACGGGCGGCGCCGACTACGATATGGTCTTCCTGGCCGACACGCTTGGCGAGTTCGGGCGTTACGTTCCCTATCAGACCTATGAGGCCCGGCCGGTTGTCGGCAGCGAAGGGCTGGTTCCCAACGCCTGGCACTGGACTTGGGAGCGGCATGGCGCGCCGCAACTCAATCAACGCTTCGACCGCATCGCCAAGCGCCCCATGAAGGACATGGACTACGCGGCCTGGGCGGCCGTTAAATCGGTGGTCGAAGCCATGGTCCGAACTGGATCAGGGGACATCGCGGTGCTGCGCGACTACTTGACGAACGACGCCTTCACCCTCGACACCTATAAGGGCGCGCCCGGCAACTTTCGCTCGTGGAATAACCAGCTGCGCCAGGCGGTGCTGCTGCACACCCACAATGCCGTGATTGCCCGCGCGCCGCTGGAAGGCTTCCTGCACCAGACCAACAACCTGGATACCCTCGGCCGCGACCAGCTGGAATCGGCCTGCCGGTTCCAGTGATGTTCGGATTTTTGCGAATAGGGCGTGGGATGCTGATCGTGCGTCGGAATGGCCTGCCAAGAGCGGTCAACGGCTGACAAGACGCGGGTGCACCGAGAAGTCATGCGGTCGAACACAAACTTTCCACTCTGCGTTCGACACAAATACGAAATGAGCTTCCCGGACGACTGCAGCGTTCGGCTCGAAAATGTTGACATAGTGTTGGCACAAAAAATCCCTGAAAAAGCAGGGGTTTTTAAGTCATTGATATTTGGTTGCGGGGGTAGGATTTGTTCAAGATCCCACCATGCTAGAATTGAGGAAAGCCGTTTGAAGCTGATCGGCCCGAAACCACCTTTTCCCGCACGAGTGAGCGCAGCCCGCAACGCTCAGCTTGAGCCTCCCACACAAGCGCTGCGCTGAATGATGCAATTACGTAATTACGTAACTTCAGGGGGTTCTCCAAAAAACAAAAATCCCTCTGCCAGGGAACCTTCCGGGTTTTTGCATAATTGCGGATTTGCGTAATTTCTCTTTTCTCTCCCCAGTGGCACTAAAAAACGACCACGGCCAGCTTTTCTAATTTTGACCGGTTTTGGCTCCTGCACGTCCTAGGGTTGGGCAGGGTATAATACTTCAATATTTACCGAACTATCGAATCTTTTCAAACGATTGGCCGTCCGGCGGGCAGTACCCCTGATCGCTGCTATATATACCCATTTTGGGTGCAACAATGGCCGGCTCAGAGGACGCGCGGCGCCCATGAGGGATCTGCGGCTTCTACATCCTGGCTCATCGTAACCGCCAAGGAGTGAAGATGAGACAGAAATCCGGGATCCATAAAACGACCTCAGAGAAGGTCGTGAAAGACATCCGCCGCGCCACGCGCAAGCAGTACTCGGCTGAAGAGAAGATCCGCATTGTGCTGGATGGCCTGCGCGGCGAGGACAGCATTGCAACGAAAACCTGA
>PVMK01126105.1_pt1 | contig 16860 bp, 12 predicted proteins | sample 1853481 | NCBI WGS metagenome assembly PVMK01 (sample SAMN08533507, study PRJNA380276) | Marine sediment metagenome, whole genome shotgun sequencing project.
TCTTTATAGACAATATTTTTGCAATGCCAATTTTCTTTTTAAATTTATACCTTGTATTCGTCCCATAATCTTATTGCAACTGCCCTACTCGTCAATATTTTAAAGCAATGGAGCGTATACCCGAAAATGAAAACCTATTAAAAGAAAAGGCAACAAAAGCCTTAGGAAAACAAATAAAAGCGATACGAACCGCGAGAGGCTTACGCCAGGTGGAAGTTGCACGGCGATGTCATATTAATAAGAGCAGCTATCACAATATTGAGGCCGGGAACCGAAACATTACCATTCTTACCTTATACAAATTAGCTGCTGCCTTAGAAACACCTGTGGAGTCCTTTTTCAAAAACGGATAGTAAGCAGATTTGCCAACACCTTTAAAATGATTTTAAAGCGGTGAGCAAAGTACAAGTTCCCGCGATGTGCACGGAACAGGAGCAACATGAAAATTATGGTGCATTTTTTATATTTAGCTCCACTCCAAACGGTTACGCTCGGTCCAATAGGTATGGGGATCGATCTTAAAGGATTGGAGTTGTATTAGATCCTCCGGTTCCAAACAAAAATTTAGCGCCTTTAAGTTTTGCTCCAGGTGTAGCGCATTGGAGGCTCCGCTCAATACGAGCTTTGGTTGAAGTGCATCCATAACAAACCGCAGCGCTATGGCATCTACGCCAACATTATACTTTGCAGACAGCCTTTGTAACATGCTGTATAATTGTTGATACTGCGGATAAGCATCATTTTTAAATACACGGCCATTGGCCAGCGCTTCCTTTATTATTATGGTTTTTCCCCGGCCAATGATGTGCTTTAGAACGGAATGTGTCGATTGATCTAATATATTATAGGTCACCTGGAAGCTATCAAATAACTCTTCGCCTTCAACTTTAACTTTTAGTGCGGCCTCTAAAATTTTACCCTGGTTTGCACCACTCGTGGTCAAACCAATTTGTAATCCTCTGTCATGCTTAATTTGGTGGAGTTGCTTTAAAACAGCTTTATTTTCCAGCACACCGCTCTCGAGAGTTGCCGAATGTATTTGATATATTTTCAATGCCGGCAATAACTTTTGAGATACCTGCCATTGTTCCAGGAGCTTCTTTAATGAGTGCTCCTTTATCTCGTGGCTCCCGGTATATCCCAACTCCCAGTTGGCGACGTAGGTATAGCCCCATTTTGTACTTAATTTAACATCCTTATACCGATGTTTTGCATTCCATAGCGTTAAAAACTGCTCTCCTTTTCCATAGGACGGTGCGGTATCAAAATATTGAACCCCTTTTTTGTAAGCAAAATCTAAAATGCTGAAAGCATTGTCTTTAAAGGCCTCTTCAGATTTATTTATGTTGGTATTGCCTCTAATATTGATATACTCCGGTCGGCCAATAGCCGCTAAACCCAATCCTATTTTTGTAGTATTCAAACTAATGCTTGTTTTTGTAATTCACTTTGCAGGTGGTACATTCGTATGTATCTTCTTTTAGGGTGATCTTATCCAGTTTGGATGCCACCTCACGGATAAAATTATCGTTCGAGTTTTGCTTCAAGGGTTATTTATCTTTCTTATACCTCTTACCACCTGGGGTAAGATGGGTTGCTCTATAATTTAATCTCGTTTGTATCCTAGTGCATTTTGGTAATCTATTTCTGTTGGATAGTCTGTAGGGCATAATTTTAATTCCATTTGGACAATCACTTTCAACAAATGTCGTTAAATTTTCACTTTTTACAGTATTTATTTGAGTATCTATTTCAACAAATTTCCTTACATTTTCCTTTTTTACAGTAATTGATTGAGTGTCTATTTCCATTTCAACAGATGTCCTTACAATATCCTTTTTTACAGTATTTATGGGGGTGTCAATTATTATATTAAATACTATATAATTTCCTCCCTCCCTTACCATTATAGTATTTTTACCTATAGTTAAGTTATCCAAAGCAATAGAAGTTTTATACTTGTGTATCGGATATTTTGTTGTTGCTAACTTGCTATAGAAAATAACTTCTTTTATGAATTTTGTGGATTCTAATATTAAACTATCTTTATTTATATTTAAATTATGCTTTAAATGATTAGCCTCAGGATCAATATTCTTAACTAAAGTTTGACCATAACATAAATTACATACAGGTAGAAGCGATATTAATATTTTCAAATAACTTACCATTCTAATATTTTAAATAATAGATCATCTAATGGTATTTGATTTGTTAGCCTCATTTGGGCTTCTAATTTTAAGACTATTAATCAATTACAACCAACACAGCAATTTTTTGTTATGCCAAAGACCAGAACAGTTGAAACTATTAGTAGTATTGGAACAGCAATATTTATAAGTGTTGATCCTGTTTTACTTTAATTTGGACGCTTTTAATATTATCCTCATTATTTTAAGTTTTGACTTGTTCTCCTCTAAATTGAACTAACCCATAATAACTATCATTTTCTGACATTACTTTGAGGTATTTTTGAGAAATATTGTCATTAGTTTTAACCCTTACAACAGTTTCTGCCCTAGATGTCTTTTCAAGAGTAACATTAGCCGATTTGTAAACTGTACAGTCTTGAAAAAGAACTAATGTTGCAAAGATCAAGGCTAATGTTCTTGTTCTAAATTATATTCAGTTACGAAGACCAATTGGTCAAGAATATATTAATACTAAATAAGAATGATAAAATCAAGGAGATAAAAATTGCTAGTTCCGTTCTAATTATTCACTATAAAGATAATAAAAAATAAATGTCAGTTCTGATGAATTTGAGAATTTATTAGTCGGCCTATGTCGTCCGGCAACATGGATAAAGGTCAATTTTTGTATTGTTCAAACTAATGCCTGTTTTTGTAATTCACCTTGCAGGTGGTACATTCGTAAGTATCTTCTTTTAGGGTGATCTTATCCAGTTTGGTTGCCACCTCATGGATAAAATTATTGTAGGTATTGGTCTCCGGCGTAATATTATTGGCTTTTATCTGCTTATAAAAATGCCCTTCCCATTCCTGTTTCCCCCAGCAATTGGGGCAAACCCCTTCCGGTGCGGCACCCGGGTCTTCATTATTCGATTTTGCATTAAAATAACGTTTTATACTTTCTACTAAACTCATCTATCTCTTATTTTCATGATGCAATGCATTACTTCAGAATAGCCTGTGGGCAGTTGCTTTATATTCATCGATTCATTCATTACTGTCAAATCATAATATGTTCCGAATTTAAGTAATTTTAGTTAGATTTTGAAGATGCAGATAAAAAGTTGATTAAACATAAATAATTCAAGGTGTAATCAGCGAAAACCGAAATATAATTTAGCTATAAGTAAAAGCGCCAATTGACCCATTCGTTAAAGGGGCTGCTAGCCCATTTTTTAACGCCCTACCCTACCTTGGCAAATCGAAGAAGGACATATATAGCCCAAAGTAAATTCCATTTAAGATTTGTGCAGTCTCCTAATTTAAAATTAACGAGGTAAATAAAGCAAAGTTCCACTTTTTCATTTCGGGGCACGCGATATACTGAGCGTTATAAGCAAAATAAATAATAAAGCAATTTGCATATAGCTCCGCTATTACTACAAAATAATTAACAACAACTTTTGTTTTCCTGAACTGGCGGGCAGGCCACTGTCCCATAAGAACAAAACACACAACAATCTCCTTCTTTTGGTCTTATTAATTCATTACAATTTTCACAATCATAAAAGAATTGACAGGCTGTAGTTGGCATTTCTTCTTCTTTACTATGTCCACACTTCGGGCAGGTTATTGTAGAATTTAATATAACTTTCAAAATTATTGTATTTCTTTTTTTGGTGAACAGCAGCCTGCTTTGTTGCATTTTTCGGAATGACCATGACAGGACTTGAGAAGTGCATCTATACCTGGTATATTATCCTCGGCAATATAGGACCTGCTCAACGTTGTAATTTCCACCATTATTTTTCTATACGCATTAGTATCGGCCAGCTGGTCCAAACTTTCGTAATTCAAAAAGAAGTCATAAAATTGTTCTTCAATATCCTTTTTTAACCGGTCTTCCTGTTCTCCGGTTAATTCTCCCTGACTTCGGTAACTTTCAATTAATTGTTCCGCTATTATGCCTGCTTCTTCTTTACTCAATAAATCCACATCGTTTGCATTTAGCCAATTTGTTGAAGCTATTTGGGTTTCACTCCGATGTTTTGCGCCAATTTTATGATTCCTGAAAACCTTCTCCGTTATTTTCTTTTTAGCATTTATATCAACATCATTTTGCCAAATAACTTTAATAACTGTTCCCGCTTTATTTAATAAAGCCTCCTTAATTTCATTTTGACCGTCTAATTCCAGAAGTATTGGTTTCGATCGGCTACCGCAGCCTATATTTGGTGCGGCATTGCAAACTAAACCTACTTCATAATAAGAGATATCACTATTATACGTTTCCATTTCTATAATTTGTTCGTCTAACTCAGCAATTTTATATCCGGTACTCAATATGGCCTCCTTTACTTTGTCGGAAGTTATTTTTGATTTATCATATCTTACAATAGCATTGGCTTGTTGATAATCTGCTTTTACTTCAATTATTCCATCTAATTTATTGACTTCACTTTCTATATGTATTTCACATCCTGTACAGGTCATTCCTATAACATCATATTTAATTTCATCAATATATGAATCCGATGCATAAACTACTTCCTTGTTAATATTAGGGTAAAATATTTGAGCATAATAGGGAAAGCTCAACATTAAGCCGGCAAATACAGTGACCAAAACCAAAAACTTTTTTGAATTTATAAATTTTGGTTTTTCATCTTCACAATCACAATCAATTTCTTGTTTTTGGGGTTTGAGTTTTAGATACCAGGCAAATACCAAAACTAAAATGGTAAGCGCTATTAAATAGGGCCTTAATGGTGCTACCCATGAGAATGTTGACGCAATTCCGCTGGTCCCGGCAATTAATGCTAATACCGGTACTATACAGCATAATGAAGCCGCTATTGCCGCAACAATAGTGGTTCCTATCAATTTTTTGTCAGTACTCATACCTTTTCGGATAAGATTTTACTGCTATCTAATATCTCAAAAAATGGTTCGAGAATAGATAATTTATCTTTTGTTATAGCATAAAATATTACTTGTGCTTCTTTACGTGAAAAAATAAGATTTCTATCTTTTAACTTTCTTAGATGTTGTGATATTGCAGAAACATTCATTTCTAAAATATCGCTTAAGTCGCATACACATAGTTGATCTTCCCGATTTAACAGGTACAGGATCTTTAGGCGTACAGAATTTCCGGTTAAACTTAAAATATTCGAAAGATCAACAAAGGAATGATCCAATTCCCGTACCACCTCCATACACTCCATTATCTGTTTAGCGTCTGCTTCTAACCTGATGCAAATATTTCTTTCCATATAACAATTATACGATAATTATCGTATTTAAGCAAATACTTAAATAAACTTTAACATTTGTCGTTTTTAATTGATTAGCCCAAAACACCATCTACAAATATGGTGGGCCTTAATTTATGCATTCCCGATTGGTGAAGAAATTATTCCTGCAATTTTGTATCTTTCGTCAGCGTGAATCAAGGGTTCAATTGGGTTTACAGCATCGATTAATATACATATTCATAAATCTTTTAAATGTCAGTAATAAGAATCCCAGAGGCTCCAAGATCTATACAGAAAGGTGTCCCTTTAAAGCTAATACTGGATAAGGCAGCTGTGGATCAACTGGCAAAAAACCTGTACCATGTTTATAACCCTTTTAATAAGGAGTCCTTTACTGAAGCGGCAATGCGAGGTATCGAACCCCTTGGTATCAAGGAACGCAGCACACATATAGCGGATGCCATGCGAAGCTTTTTACCTGAAACCTATGCCGTGGCCATAGAGATCATTTTAAGGTCCCTCACTCCCCCACTTGTAAAAACCGAGGATAACGGACTGGCGGTTCTTTTCTATATGCCGCATTGCAGTTATATTGCAAAATATGGCGTCGATCCCAAATATAACAACGGTACGGATCCTTTTGATGTATCCATGAGTGCACAGTACGAATTAACCCAAAGGTTTACATGCGAGTATTCCATCCGGCCTTTTATAGCCAGGGACCAGGACAGGACCTTAAAAGTACTGTTTGAATGGATGAAGGATCCCAACCCCCATGTGCGCAGGCTTTGTTCGGAAGGCACTCGGCCCAGGCTGCCATGGTCCGCAAAATTGGACGCCATGGTTAAAGACCCGAGGCCGGTATTATCCATTTTGGAAACCTTAAAGAACGACCCGGATCTCTATGTAAGACGGAGTGTCGCCAATCATGTGGGAGATATCGCCAAGGACCACCTTGACCTTGCTTTAGACCTTTGTGAAACGTGGCTGGACGGAGCTACCGCCGAATTAAAATGGGTGATAAGGCATGCCATAAGGAATCCGGTTAAAAAGGAAAATGAAAGGGCCATCGCGCTTAGAATAGCGGCTAAGTGATAATAAAAAAACCGTGGTAGAGCCCTGTTGCCTCTAAAAGTAGGTAGACATAAAATTTAATAAGAAAAAAGATCATAAATATCCCTAAAGTATGGTAATCGAGACATAATATTGAGATCCGATAAATCCCGAACCAAAAGCGGTAAAGTATTCATCTCCCAGGAGGTTGGTAACCCCGGCCTTTAAAGTGGATTTTAAAGCAGGGATCCTAAGATTCATCTGTGCATCTATAACATGGAATGCCGGAATATCACCATCTCCAAAGGGGGCCTCCCAGAAATATGTATCGCTCCATCGCCAGGCGATATTAAATCCCAAATTCTTAAATAGATTGGGGTTTCCAAAGCTCACTTTCATCTTATGTTCCGGAGTGTTGAAATTGGTTTCAAAATCCGGGAACTTGTCCTTGTCGAAATCCTGTCGAATAAAGGAATAGCTGCCACTTAGATCGAAATCACCGAATACTTTGCTATGTATCCCTATCGAACCACCAAAGGCACTTACGTCAATGGCAGAATTTGAAAAGGTTTGGTAAGCCACAAAATCGCCATTGATAATGGATTCAATAGATAAGGAATTATCCCCTACCTCACCGTACAGTGGTGCAATGACCGATACGTTAGATATGAAATCCTTGTATTGATTGTGAAATATACTGATATCTATAATCATTCTTTTGAGCTTACCCCTGTAGCCAATTTCGAAAGATCTTATTTTTTCAGGCTTGGCAAATTTAGGGTTTCCGATCTGTAGTTTTGTGGGATCTCCCGTTGTGGCAAAGGCCTGAACCGAAGCTGCCGAAAAAGAATTTTTAAATACAGCTTCCCCGGTTTGGGTAATACGTGCAGGGAAGCCTAAGCCCTGGCCAGGGGCACTGACCATATGTTCCCTGGAAAAACGTTCCGGATTATTTGAGGCCGACCCAATTAAAATGGCCCTGCCAACATCTACGCCAAGAAACAAGTTCTGGCTGGTTGGATTTCTGAATCCTGTTTGGTAAGTGACCCTTATGTTGTGATCCTTATCCGCTCCCGCAGTATATCCCAGGGCTATTCTTGGCGAAAAGAAGCCGTCGAATAATTCCGATTTATCATAGCGCAGCGATCCTGTAAATTTTAAGCGGTCCTCTTCCAGAAATGTTTTTTGAATTTGGGAATAAAAACTGAAACTGGAATATTTGATCGTTCCATCGGCGTCGGTATATATGGTTCCTGAGGAGTTTAAGTGTTGATCGTCATAGGATCCACCAATTTGAATTTCGGCAAAATCGGTCAAATGGCTGAAATTATAATTTCCATTACCGCGATATATTTTGGAGTTATCCTGAAATCTCGATCCTGTAGTCAAATCAGGATCGTTAATAATGGTATTAAAAGCGTTTACAAATTGCAGACTACCGGGTTCGAAGCGCCCGGTGTCGGCTGTTTGCCGTCCAACAAGATGGGCCTCCGTTGGGTTTAGCCCATCCAGGGTACCCCGAACAAAGGCACCCACATATTCCCCGAACCAGGTTTGGTCATCTTTCCAGGCCCTGTTCACATTGATCCCGGTAAAGAGCATATCGTAAGAACCTCCGGCTTTATCTGAGGTAAGATAGCCTCTTAAGAAAAAATTGTTGTCGCGAACTTCGAGTTTATGTTGTTGAAATTCGAAATCCTCCAAAGCAAATCTATTGGTGCCCTGAAAAATGGTGGACCCTCCCCCTATTTTACTCACATATACAATTTCAAAATCGTCTTCCCATGGCCTATAAAATAGTCCCCAATCGGTTTTAATGCTTTCGGCATTATAATCTGTAAGGTCGATTTCATTGTAACCTGTCCGGCTCACATTTACAGAGGGTACAACGGCATCGGCCCCCGGGGGTAATATACCAAGGTCCACCAAAGATTGGGCCACTCCGTTAATATTAGTACTTACCTCATCTCCATAAACATTAATACCATCATAATCGGGATCTGCCCTGGATTGACCGGTTCCGGGTTTTCCGGTGGTGTTATCGGCAGCCCAATCGGTGCCTTTCAAATAACTAAAATTAATTTTGGCTGCAAATCGATTACTGAATTTATACGCTGCCCTTATGCCAAAATCGGTATAGGTATTATCTCCGGAGGCGTCCTGAGAGGTAATGCCTTTTTTGTAGTAACCGCTTATTCCCTGAAAATCGAAAGGGTTTTTACTTCTCATAAACAAAACTCCGTTAAAGGCGTTGGCGCCATAAAGCGCTGAAGCCGGTCCGGGTAATAATTCAACGCTTAGAATATCGGTTTCGGCCATTCCTACAAGATTTCCCAAAGCGAAACTGAGCGCCGGAATCGCATTGTCCATTCCATCGATAAGTTGCAAAAAACGAGTATTGGAAAAACTGGAAAAGCCACGGGTATTAATTGACTTAAAGGTTAGGCTATTGGTATGGATATCCACACCTTTAAGGTTCTCCAGGCCATCGTAAAAATCGATCGAGGTCGTATTTTTAATGTCGCTAATATCGAAGCGCTCTACGGTTACCGGCGATTCGAAAATACGTTCCGGGGTTCTGGAGGCGGAAATAACAATTTGATCCAATCGCGTACCTTCTTTTAAAACAAATGTAATATACTGAAGATCGGCAGTCACTTCTTTGGTCAGGGATTCAAACCCAATACGAGTCGCTATAATGGAAAATGGAGGGATCTGGTTTACGATAAATGTAAAATTCCCGTTAATATTGGTAACTGCTCCTTCAATCCCGTCAATAACGGTTACGTTTACCTCTGATATAGGTAGATTATATTGATCGGTAACGGTACCTTTTACCGTTATTTGAGCATACGAATATGCACAGGTAAGCAGGAGAAATATTCTCAAAAATGTTCTCATTATTAGCTAGGGTTAGTTTAGCAGTTAACATTTTTTCAAACATAACAGTCATATAATATGTATGGTAGGTTGGTGGAGAAACGTTAAATCAGGGGGTACTGAAGGGTTACACTGTCTTTTCAAAGTTAAGTAATTCCTAGCGGATTTATTACTTATTGCTTTATTTTTTTGCTTCAGCCTTTTTCCTGATTATCCATAGCTAAAATGTTATGATGCATTTCGGCCCAATATAATCTTCTATCTCACCCTTTCCTATTCCAGCATAGTCTCATCAAACTCATAATTTTTATAATTTACTTTAAATAGAATACTATAAAAAGAAGGGATAAAAAGAAGTGTAATTACTGTACCAAACAACAGGCCTACCATAATACTTACGGCCATACCTTCCCACATTTCACCACCACTTAAATATAGCGGTATCAACCCTAATACCGTAGTAAATGTAGCCAATATAATAGGCCTGAATCGTTGTAAGCATGCAGAAATGACAGAATCGTGTACCGATCGTTTTAGGACATTCTGTTCAACCTCTATTCTATCTATAAGCACAATTGCATTATTAATTACAATTCCAGCCAGCGATATTACACCTAGAAAAGGCATAAATCCAAAAGGTTCTTGAAATACCAATAGCCCTATAACAACCCCTATAATTCCTAATGGAATCGTTAAGGTTACCATGATCATTTTTCTAAACGAATTAAATTGGATAATCAATAACAACAAAATAATAAAACCAGACAGGGGTAAATATTTAATTACAGCTCCCATATTATCTGCCGTATTTTTAGCGTCACCTCCAAATTGATAACTATATCCTTCAGGCCAATTCTTTAATTGTTCCTCCAACCATGGTGTAATTTGTGCAGTAATAAAGGAGGCATTGCCATCATCCCGTAATTCACAGGAAACATTTATGGTTCTTCGCAGGTCCAACCGTCTGATCTTTGAATACTGCCATTGCGGAACAATGCTTGCTACCTGCAATAACGGAACACTCTTACCAGTACCTTGTGCATAAATATTTAATGTTTCCAGGGACTCTAAAGTTTGTTGTTGACTGGCATCACTTCTCATTAATATTGGAATGGACTTATCGTCTTCCCTATATTCTCCTGTTTTAAAACCGTCTAATACTGTTTGCAATGATGCGGCTATATCCTGACTGGTTATTCCTCCAATCTGGGCCCTATTTTGATCAATATCAATTACGAATTTTTTATTTTTTGGTCCCCAATCGTCCTTAATGTTTTTAGTGCCGTTTATTTGTGTTAGCCTCATTTTAACTGCTTCTGAGATTCTTGACAATTCATCCGGATTTTCTCCAGAAACTTTTATTTCAATTGGAGTGCCTCCTCCTCCTCCAGCTAAAGAACCAATTTTAATATCGGCATTTGGAAACGTATTGAAACAAAAAGCATCTAGCCTATTAATCATTTCATTATTGTAAACTGCGTCAGATATATTTACTAACATATGGGCATAACTTGAGTTTGCTTCGTCCGGAGTATATCCTTGATCGTATGATTCCGGACCTGCCCCGGTATACGATGACCAATCTATAATTCCATTTGTTCTTGTTTTAGTTACTTGTAAGGAATCTTTGATAAAATCTTCAATTTCTAGAACTACTTGAGATGTTCGTTCAATTTTAGTTCCCTGAGGTAGGTTAATATCAACAGTTATTAAATTTCTATCACTATCTGGAAAAAATAAAAATGGAATTTTTTTAAACCCAAGTAACGAAATAAAGAAAACTGCGAAGATTGAAATAATAACTTTGTACTTATTGACCAAAGCCCATAAGATTAAATCTTTATAGTACTTTTTTAAAGTAAATATAGTTCTGTCAATAAGGCTTGGCTTCATTTCACCTTTTGGTACTATCTTTAAAAATAAATAACTAAACAAGGTAATTACTGTAAGTGCCATTAACCAGGAAGATAATAGAGCCAAAGAAATAACTACAAAAATAGGACCAACAATATCTCCCATGGTAGATTCTGCAAGATAAAAAGCCAAAAAGGCTGCCGATGTTGTCAAGGTCGATATCAATAAAGGTGTAAATAGTTCAGAACATGCATCTATCGCAGCCTTTTTAGCAGCTATACCTTCTTCCATCTTAACCATTATTGTTTCCGCAACCACAATGGCATTGTCAACCATCATTCCTAAAGCCATAATTAAAGCTGCAAGTGTTACCTGATTTAAACCCATTTTTATGACTCCCATCAACATTATGGTCATGATCACAACAATTGGTATCAAACTTGCTATAATCATTCCTGATCTGAAACCTAAAAAGACCAGCATTACAATTAATACAATTGCTATTGCTTGCATTAGATTGACAACAAAATCTGATATTTTAACATTAATATAGGTATCCATGGAAGCCAATCTTTCAAGCTCCAATCCTATTGGCAATTTTGATTTCCAACGTTGTAAAACTATATCTACATTCTCACCTAACTTAACTATACTAGCGCCTTCTATGAGGTTTATATGTAAAGAAATAGCATTTTTACCATTAACTCGTACTTTTTGAGTTGGTGGATCGATATAGCCTTTTTTAATATTGGTGATATCCCCCAAATAGACTAGTTGACGCCCATCACCTACCGGAATTAGCATTTTTTGAATATCTTCAATAGAATTAAAATTTCCGGTGGGTTCTAAAATGATGCGCTCATCATCCACGTTAATCTCTCCTCCTGAACTTAAAATATTGGTAGCAGCAATGCTACTTTGAAGTTTACTGGCCGATAGGCCATATTCCTTAAGTCTAGCATTATCAAATCCTACAAACACACGCTCTTCTTGCACTCCGCCAAGTTCTACTTTTGCAGCTTCATCCAGCTTAATTAAATCGTCTTTAATGTCATCAGCAAATTCTTTCATATCAGCATATGAAAAGCCATCCGAAATTAATCCAACAGCAATACCATATACATCACCAATACCGTCATCGTCAAGATTAGGTTTAATCCCTTGGGGAAGCCCTTTTAATACTTCTAATTTTCTACGAAGTCTATCCCAAACTGGTTGCAACTCCTCGGGTTTTACTAAATCTTTTAAAGTTACCGTAATTACCGACAAGCCTGATCTGGAGGTACTGGTTACTTCATCCAATTCAGGCAATTCCTGTACAACTTTTTCAACCTTATCTGTTACTAATTGCTCTACCCTTTCTGGGCTTGCTCCAGGGAATTGCGTTATAATATTTGCTACTCTAACAGTATATGGAGGCATACTATCTCTTGGCAAAGAAAAATATAGTACCAATCCCATAAGTATAATAGTGACCAATATGGTAATGGTAATTCTGTTCTTTTCTATTGCAAATTGTGTTAAATTCATTGGTCGGTTAATTTTTATTTGTCATTCTTCATTTGTTATTGCAACCTTACTTCTTGCCCATCTAATAAGGTTTGTAACCCTGCCGTAGCAATTCGTTGTCCTAGGGAAAGGCCTTCTTGGATCTCAAAACCTTCAGAGGTTAATGATCCTAATTTAATTCTCTGTTTTTTTACAATTGTAATTTCAGTATCATCTACTATTATGAACACAAATCGTCCTACACCATCTTCGCCTACTGCTTTTGCGGGTACAACTAAGGTTTTTTGAGATACATCTCTTACGCCAAAGTCGAAAGTGACATTCGCTGCCATACCAGATTTTATATCTTGAGTAGGATTGATTATGATAACGTGAACAGGATATGTCGATGTATTACCATCTACTGAAGGTGAAACTTCTGAAACTTCACCTTTAAACTCCATTCCCGGTATGGAAGAAAATGACAGAGATACCGGCATTCCTTGTTTTACATTATTGATAACACTTTCCGGGAGTCCTAAACTTATTTCCATATTACCACTAACATTCAGGACTGCAATATTTTGACCAGCCGTTACATTCTCATTTATTTCAGCATTTACGGAAGCAATTGTTCCTTTTGCCGGCGCATATAAAAACCCATACCTAATTTGTTCTTGCTGTATGGCGACACTACGCTGAGCAGACTCATGGCTTGCTTTTGCTGTTAGATATGAATTTTTTGCAGCCTCGTAATCGCTTAATGAAGAACTTCCTTTTTCATAAAGGGAACGTACTCTATTCAAACTTAATTTAGCTGTATTCATTTGTGATGCCGCACTATTCAATGAAGAAACCGCACTTTCATAGTTTAATCTCGATTGTACATTATCTAATTTAGCTAATAGCTGCCCTTTATTGATGTTTTGACCTAAACCAATATCAAAAAAAGTAATAATTCCACCATTCCTAAAACTTAATTTGACGACTTGGCCAGTCCTTGAAGTGCCACTAAATACTCTTATTTTTTCACCTCCCAGATATCCGACCTCTATATAACTAACTGGACGAATACGCATTTTTTCCTCTTTTTTTTCTGGACCACAGGAAATCAAAACAATTGACGCTAATACAATTAGGTGTAACTTATTAATGTGTTTCATTGGTTATTATTTTAGATTCTCTATAATTTTTTACTTTCTATTAAAAATCGATTTCTCTTTATTTAAAAAGACATCAATTAAATATCCTAATTTTTATTTAAAATAAATTCATAGAACCGCTGAATAAAAGCCTGATTTTCCGCATCCGTATTTAGTAAAAAGTATCGTCCTATAAATCGTTCTAATTGAATGGAGCTAATAAGATAGTTGTATGTCGCATTCGATCTTGATAATATTGCTTGCAAATAATTTCGTTGAGCATCTATTAATTGAGTAATGGTAACAGCTCCACTCGAATACGCTGTTTGTGTAAGTTCAAGACTTTCTTTTGCAGTTTCTTCAGATACATTTGATAATTTTATATTGGTTATTTCGTTAATAATTTCGAGTACTGCATCATTCACATTACGCTCAATATTCAACTGCAAATCATCTAGATTAATATTTAATTGATCTTTCTGAATAATTGCGATTTGCTTATTGATATTTTGTTGATTTTGTTGAATAATGGGAATTGATAAATTTAATCCAATGTTATAATTACCATTTAAAGCCGGTTCTGAAGTACTACCTTTGCCCCATTGATTAAAATTACGAGTGTATTGACCCTGTAATCCCAATGTCGGAATAAATCGGCCTGAACTATTAAGTTTCAAAATACGTTCTGTTGCCTTTAAATTATAATTTAAAAATGATATTTCCGGGGCATTAATTTTCGCCTCTTCTATTAAAAAAGCAATGAAGTCTTTTCGCATTGAAGGATTATCTATCAACTCCCCTATTTGTTGATAATTATAATTTTTAAAAATTCCTTCTTCCAGTTCTGCTTCTTCAATATCAATTTCAAAATCAATAGGATTATTTAGCAATTGGTTTAAAGCATGAAAAGACTGTTCTAATTGACTAATTGCTTCTACCAATACTTGAAAATTTTGAGCTTCCTCGCTTCTAAATCGTAAAACATCGGTTTTTCCAGATTGCCCAGCTTCATAATTTTGTTCAGCTATCAATAAATTCTTTTTCGTAACATCTAAATTTTGTGCTTGTATTTTTACATTTGACTTTAGAATTAATGCATTAAAATATGCAATTGATGCATTCAATATGGCATCCAATTCTGCCTCCTCATAGGCTTTTTGTTGAGCTTTCTCGAGAGTTTTTTGGACGTAAATATTTGCATTGGCAGCTTCCGAAAATATTGTTTGGGTTAAATTAATATCTCCCTTGGTCTCATATTCTGGAATTAAACCTGCCGAAATTTCAGCTAGTTTAGGATCAACGTAAATTCCTGATGCACTGGCTGAAACATTAGGATAATAATCGCTTTTTGCTATCTTAACGTCCTGTTTTTTTAGGGTTACACTTTGTTTCTCTGATTGCAATGACAAGTTTTTAGAAGTGGTTTCATTCATCACATCTAACAATGAATATTTCTTTTTTGTGATCACCTTGTCAAAATCACCAACAAAATCGGTAGATGCAATTAAACTAAATTTAATGGGAACCTCAACTAATTGAGCAGTGTTATAATTGATAGTAAGGTTAGGATTAAAATCTACAAATATTGGCAACTCTGAAGGATTGATCCCATTTACAATATCATCAATATTCAAGGCGATTCTTCTAAAAAATTGAGCTAAATTTTCTTCTGCTTGATTCGTTGCCAGAATTCCATTAACAACATCTTCAACATTTGTTGCTGTGAAAGAGGGTAGTTTTTTAGCTATGAAAAAATTAGCAAGATTTTTTATTTCTGAATCACTAAGAAAAAACCCACCTGCCAAATAAACAGCATCTACATCATTAACATTATTTTTAATATCAGTTATCTTTGCAAATGGAATTAATTGATAAGACCCCCCCAGATCTGACATTACAACATCTAAAGTTTCCTTTAATGGGACTAATTCTGGAAGAAAGTGATCAACCAAAATGCCAATGTTTTTAAAATCATAAATTTCCTTGAATGATTCAAGGTCCTTTCTATAAGATTGAGACGAAATTAAGTACGTAAAATTATTGATGCCAGAAGACTCCTTATTTTTATCAATATCAATGAGGTCACTATTTATAGCTCCAAATAATATTGTTGGTTTTTCATGCACTATAAGCTCTGTAATAACAATATTATTTATGGTTCCGAAAGCCAAAATAATATCAGTTTCATCATTTAAAAGGGTTTGATAATTTTTCCTTGCAGTGGCTATATTAAGATTATTTTCTAAAACAGTTCTAAAACTTATAAGGGCATCTTCTCCAACAACAGAAACTATTTCGTTTTGCATTTGTACAAACAATGTTTGAATATCATCAGTAGAATTATCAACGAGAATACCTACAGATACTGTCTTTGAATTTTGAGAAAATCCGATGAAAAATACAAAAAGGAAAAGAATCCTTAATATTAGTTTTACCATTTATTAATTGTTTAATTATTAATCCCCCAACGTTTATAGGCTAATTTGAGAAATTCTCCATAGATTTTATTATGAAGCTCAAATTGCTCTTTGGAAAGCATTCCTTTAAGTTCTTTGTCTTGAAAGCTTAGATACTTATTCAATTCTTTTTTAAATTCTTCCTGTGTATATCCCTTGTCCAAATCATCCAACCGAGAAATTTTGGATATATAGTAGAAAATGACTGCATAATATTCGTCTAGTTCCTCCTCTGTAAATTTCATTGCGTTTACTTCATTGTGAAACCACATCTGAAGATAGTCTCTTTCTTGATGTGTAAATATTTCAACTTTCCTCGTTGTTTTATCCCATTCTTGTGAATTAGCATTAGTAATTACTAATATAGACATCAATAATATTAGATTTTTAAAATACCACATAAACAAATTTTTAGTTTAAATTTTGTTAAATATAATAATTTTCTTAAAGATTTTTCTTTCAATTCCATAATCATATTCCAAGAACGATCAAGAAGAGTATCATTTAAATGGAATAATCTCATTATAAATAATATGTGGTTAATTGTTATTGAAAATCAAAACCCTTTTTTATTTATTGCATGGCAGTTTTTTTATCA
>PVMK01122222.1_pt1 | contig 16858 bp, 13 predicted proteins | sample 1853481 | NCBI WGS metagenome assembly PVMK01 (sample SAMN08533507, study PRJNA380276) | Marine sediment metagenome, whole genome shotgun sequencing project.
TGCCTTATTAGCTATGGGGATAATGGCGTTATTTCAAATTGCAGACAATCTTTGGCCTATTGATACAACCCAACTGGATCTAATACGGCAGACTGCAATTGGGGAAGCTGATGCAACTCAGCTTTTGCGAGCTTCAAACTTGGAGATTGTTTTCATTTTTTTAGCGGCCGAAATGGTTGCCATAACAGGACTGATTCTGCCCCTAGCTTATTACCTAAATAAGCGCTTCGGGAAATCCGATTCATCTAACTTTCTAGTGATTTTGCGGCAAGCGATGTGGATTGGGATTTGGGTTGCGGCATGCACCTGGCTGCAAATGAATCGAACGCTGGGGCTGGGCGTAGCACTTCTTGTCGCATCGGTATTGGTGACATTAGAAGTGTTGTTGCAGGTAAGAACACGAGCGGCAACCATCTCTGGCTAGGGCGAGGAAATGGAAGAAGCTCGAAGTAGCGAATCTATATCAACTAATTCAACAGATCTTTTACGCGAGCTTCCCAGTGTTGATTCATTGCTAGGCTATTCAGCAATACAAGATCTTGAACAAAAATATGGTCGGGAGCTGATAATAGAGTCTTTGAGATATGCTTTGAGTAAATCTCGTTCGGCGATTTTAGCCGGATCACAAAATGTTCCCTCAGATGACGAATTATTGGCGAATGCCGGACTTTGGATCAAACAATTAACTAGCCCATCGCTCTTCCCAGTTATCAACGCAACTGGAGTGATCGTTCACACCAATCTTGGACGGGCACCTCTTAGCTCTCAAGCTCAACGAGCCGTGCAGGTTATTTCCGGTGATTACTCAAATCTTGAATATGATCTAGCTACCGGATCGAGGGGCTCAAGAACAGCACACGCTGAAAAATTCTTGTCTAGGTTGACAAAAGCTGAATCGGCTTTGGTGGTCAATAATAACGCAGCCGCGGTCTTACTAACCTTAACTGCTTTATGCAGAGACAGTGAGGTGATCATCAGCCGGGGTCAGCTCATTGAGATTGGAGGTGGATTCCGCGTGCCGGATGTAATGGTTCAATCCGGCGCGAAGCTAATAGAAGTCGGAACAACCAATCGTACGCATCTCAGCGACTACGAAAGAGCGATAAACTCTAATACTGCTGCCATCCTGGTTGCCCATCACTCCAATTTCAAAGTTGTCGGTTTCACCAGCGAACCAACTTTGATTGAATTAGCAAGGCTGGCGCGGGATAAGAATATCTTATTGTTGTACGATCAAGGAAGTGGAGCCATTCTTGATACAGCCTCTTTCGGATTAGATGATGAAGCTACTGTAAGTGATGCACTCGATTATGGCGTCCACCTGGTGATGTTTAGTGGTGACAAATTGATAGGTGGCCCGCAGGCAGGTATCATCGTGGGTCAACAATCCCTGGTCAGCAAATTAAAGAAACATCCGCTGGCAAGAGCCGTTAGAGCTGATAAGATGTGCTTGGCGGCCCTTGCGATGACGCTTAACTCCTATATTCGCAATCGAGCTGTTGAGGAAATACCAATTTGGCAAATGATCGCCAGATCAGATCATGAAATTGAAGCAACTGCAAACAAATGGGCGAAGGTTTTTCAGGATCAAGGTCTTCAAGCTACGGTCTCGGAAGGTCACTCCACAGTTGGAGGTGGAAGCTTGCCTGGTTCTACTTTGAAGACTTATCTGGTGGCGATTTCTGGTTTGAATATACAGCGACTGGCTGACGATCTCAGGAAGGCAACTCCGCCTATTGTGGCAAGAATTTCAGGGAACCAGTATTTGCTTGATCCACGAACTGTACTGCCAAACCAAGGGACTTCTCTTGAGGAAAATATCATTTCCTGCGCCATATCTCAACTTTGAGTATCCTCGAAGGTTCTAGACAATGAATCAATTGACTCGTATTTTAGCTATTGAGACCTCATGTGATGAAACTGCGGCCGCTGTGGTCGAGAATGGCACAAGTATTCTAAGCAATGTTATCGCCAGCCAGACCGACTTGCATGCAGAGTACGGTGGGGTATTTCCCGAATTGGCATCGCGAAAGCATATTGAAGTGATTCATGCTGTGGTTGAACGCGCACTGCAGGAGGCGCATCTGAGTGTCGAAGATCTGGATTGTGTTGCCGTGACGTATGGTCCTGGTTTAGTTGGCTCTCTTCTCGTTGGTGTTAATTGCGCAAAGGGAATGGCGCTTGCCCGGCAAAAACCTCTATTGGGAATCAACCACATTGAAGGACATATTTATTCACTATGGTTAACCGAGAGCGAAGAAATCGAATTTCCCTTAATAACATTGGTGGCTAGCGGTGGTCATACCGAGCTATATCTCATGGAAGATCATCTGCAATTCAAACATTTGGGCGGTACGCTTGATGATGCTGCTGGTGAAGCCTTTGACAAAGTAGGACGCCTGCTTGGGTTGTCATACCCAGGGGGCCCAGCAATTGATAAGGCCTCTGTTGAGGGCAACCCTTCAGCAGTGATGTTTCCCAGGGCAATCAAGGATGATGACTTCAATTTCAGTTTTAGTGGCCTCAAAACGGCCGTGTTGCGCCAGACACAACGATACGAAAAGGGTCGTTTGCCGGTTGCAGACCTGGCAGCAAGTTTTCAAGCGGCTGTTGTTGATTCGCTCGTAACTAAAACACATCGGGCAGCTGAATATTATGATGTTACTGCTGTGCATATGGCTGGTGGCGTGAGTGCCAACAGCTTATTGCGACGAAAAATGCAAGAACGTATTGGTATACCGGTTAGGTTTCCACCACCCGAATTATGCACTGACAATGCAGCTATGATCGCTGCCGCAGCCCATTGGCACTTTATTGAGGGTCAGAGTCATGGGCTCGATTTGGATGTGATACCCAATCTTCAGTTGTAAATTCTCGGCTTCTAGCAGGGACGCCAACCACCTATTCTTGGAGAATAATCGATATGAACCTAACTTTATCGGGCAGCCGTATGGTTCAGGGAACTGGAGAGACCCGCATCGCCAAGGCATTCGAGCAAGCGCTTCTTCAAAGAACTGCAGCACTAATGCCCTATTTTACGCTCGGATTCCCCAGCAAAGAGTTATCCGTATCGATTGTCGAGTCGATTGCGCCATACAGTGATCTGATAGAGTTGGGTATTCCTTTTAGCGATCCCATAGCAGATGGACCTACGATACAGAATAGTACCCAGCGCGCTCTAGAAAATGGCACTTCTCCAGCGGGTTGCCTGGAGATGGTCGGTGATATTAGAAAAAGAGGGGTAAAAACCCCTATACTACTGATGGGCTACTACAATTCCATCCTGTCTTACGGTGAAGCTGAATTTGCTCGAGATGCGAACCTTGCTGGAGCCGACGGTTTGATCGTGCCGGATCTTCCGCCTGAAGAAGCTGATGCTCTGAAAACCGCACTCTTTGCAGAAAGTCTTGCATATATACCTTTTCTCGCGCCGACGAGTAGCCCCGACCGAGTCGCGCTGATAAAGAAATATACTACCGGGTTCATTTATATGGTCAGCGTAACGGGCGTAACAGGGGCCCGAGTGGCACTAAGTGGTGATTTGCCCGGCTATATTAACGGATTGCGAGGCCAGACGAAGCTGCCCATAGCCGTTGGTTTTGGAATAAGTACACCAACTCAGGCGGCCGAAGTTGGCTCGTACGCGGACGGCGTCATTGTTGGAAGCGCCCTGATTAGTGCGGTTGACAAGTCAGATGATAAGGTAAAGGCTTCGGTCGCTTTTGTACGATCGCTGCGTGAGGCACTTACGTTGTGAGACTCAGCCCAGCATCATTCTTCGTTCGCTAACTAATCCATGACGAATCTTGGATTGGACCAATAACCAGGCTCAAGTTTCTCCGTGCCACCACTATCTGTTTCGAATAGTAAAGACACAGATTGTCCCCAATAGTTTTCAACCGGCAACAAAAATTCTTGCCATCCTCCTTGCTCGGCGGGGCTGATTGTATACTCAAACAGGATATCATCTAATTCACTATCCTGGCGTAATATTAGGCGAAAAGACTGTCCAGGCTCACCCATGATTGCGAATGCGAGGGAGCTACCAAAGAGAATCTGGTCATCATAGCGAACAGATACCCATCCGGACGCCTTAGAATTCAAACTAAAGGCTAGTCGTTTGTCATCCACTGGGCCAATTACCTGGTCGCCCATAAATTCAGAGGAGTCCAATCTATTATTTGTGTCTTCGTGTAGCCATAATAGCTGCTCAGGCCCTTGACTCCATATGAATCGAGTCAAACCGTAATCCTGCAACTCGGGCATTAGATTGTATAGTCCAGCGACGTTGGTATCAAACAGATAGGAATCATTAGTAACGCGTTTAGCAAGTTTCAGTGTTGATAATGTACCACCCTCCAGCTTCGAATTGCCATACCAAATGGCTGCCGCAGGAGCGAAATAGGGTGCAGTAAGGTCAAAATTATTTGCATATAAGCGAGTTTCACTGGATACGTTTGGTAGAATATCCTTTAACTGTTGTTCTCGACTGGCAATCTGCAGTACGTGATTCTCGATTGAAGCCTGGAAAGATTTTATTTGGCTATGCTGAATGATTAGTAAGAGGAGTACAACCAGACCGCCTGCTAGCGGTCGGTAATTTAAGGGTGAGGATTGACTCGAGGATTTTGCCTTTCGATACAATAGAAATTGAAAGAGACCGGCAATAAAGACACTCAAAGCTGCCCAGGCGGAATATAAATGGCGGCTGTCGAGAATCTCAGGGCGTTCTAGCCATAACGCAAAGTAAACAAAGGCAAGCTGGAAGACCAACCAGTAAGCGACAAACATCATGGACATGTTTAGCTTGCGAACGAGGCCAAGCAGCAGAAGAAATAGGCCAGGCAGCAACAAACCGATCGCCAATTCGACAGTAGCTGGACGAGTCACCCCAGGATTAATTAGGAGGGGATTGTCGATATCGAACCATTGAGCGATAAGTGCAAACAGGTAACCGATCTGTCTTGCCGGTGATAGAGATGATATTAATATTTCAACGTTCATACCGGAGGCAGATACATTGGCATTTGGACGGGAAATTTGAAGATAAATATAGAGAATGATGATCAGGACCCACGCGAGAAGGGTGAAAATTTCAAATGAAACTACTCGCTTTTTTACCGGCCACAGAATCCTCAAACCGATTAAGAAAATTGGTAAAATGATTCCAAGTTCATGACTCAGGAGCCCCAAAAATGCCAATGATGACGAATAAAGGAGTAATCGACGCTTGTCTGGACGATTGAGATAATTCAAAAAAACAATGAGACTGGATAAGGTCATGATGGCACTAAAAATATTGCCTATACTGCTAATCCAGGCAATCGTTAACTGGTGCAGTCCTCCGGCGGCAAATATCGCAGTAGCCAGAAAGGCGAAGAAGCTTCCTAATCGAAGCTTTTTAGATAAGGCAAATATGAGAGTCGCGGCGACCAAATGCAGGCTCAATTGAAGATAATAGTATGCAAGGGGGTCTAACTGAAAGATCAACCGATTAATTAAAAACCAAAGGTGTTGCAAAGGTCTAAAATACCAATCGGTCCATAGTGGGTTAAAGACTCTATAAGCCCTTAAAGGAGCGTCAACGAATTCTCTTATACGCCAGAATTGAACATAATCGTCCCCGACAAAAAAATTGGCATAAGGGGGAAAGTACAACCAAAGAATATATAACAATAAGGCTATGAGAGAAAAGTTACGGATGAGAGGGTTTTTAAGCGAATCTAGAGCACCAGAAACCCAGGATCTCATGGATGAATCTTAGCAGCTATTGTGCTAGTATCACAGCCCGCGCCTGATTACCGATATGGGTGCCTAGTAAGAGATAGATACTATCAGGTGCATTGTGGATATTCTAGGACCCCAAAATCCGAGCCACAATCCTATTCTTAACATTAATTTAGGCGAACAGTAGGTAACATTCCTTATGAAGGATCGAACGAAAGCACAGCTTGGACTATTGATTCTAGTTGTGATCATCTTTACTTTTCCGCTCCTTTGGCGCACGATCGTGCAGAGAATATACACTCCTTTAGTTCTTGTTCCCCAATCAATACCAAAAGGTCGTGTGGCTATTGTTTTTGGGGCAGCGGTCTTGCGAAATGGCCGGCCGAGTACAGTGTTGCGGGATCGACTGGACACGGCCATCCATTTATATGCGTCCGGGGAGGTTGATAAGTTGTTGATGAGTGGCGATGGAAGCTCCCTTTCCTATGATGAGACCAGTGCCATGCAAAACTATGCCCAGAATCGAGGGGTTGCGCCAGAAGATATCGAGAGAGATCCTGGAGGCATTCGTACTTACGATAGTTGTTATCGCGCTAAAGAAGTGTTTGAGGTTGAAGAAGCTATATTAGTTACTCAGATGTTTCATTTACCCCGGGCACTTTTTACCTGCAATCAACTTGGGGTAGATGCGGTAGGCGTCGCGGCCGATCAACGTCAATATCGGGCTCAGCGCTGGTATTCTTTTCGGGAAACATTTGCAACGATTGTGGCTTTGGCGGACGTTGTGACCGGGCGCGAACCACGGACGTTAGGTGCCATTGATTTGTCTCAAACATTACCTAAAGGAACATGATGAGATGTCCGTAATTGATTGGAAACGACTGCAATCTGACTGCGTAAATTTTGCTCAACGCCTTATTCAGATGCCAAGTATGCCCGGAAATGAACAGGCCATATCGCGCCTCGTTACCGAAGAAATGCGGAACAATGACTTCGACGATGTATGGCAGGATGAAATTGGCAACGTTTTCGGTCGTGTGCATGGGCGCAATAGACAGCAAGGAGCCTTAATCCTAAACAGCCATCTTGATCATGTCGATCCAGGCGATGTTGATCTCTGGCCTGTTCCCCCTTATTCGGGAAAGATAGTGAACGATCATATCCTGGGAAGAGGTGCATGTGATATCAAGGGACCTCTAGCCATCCAAATCTATAGTATGGTGGCTTTGATCAGGGCGGGAAAGAAGCCAAGAAGGGATGTCATCTTTTGTGGCGTCGTTGAAGAAGAGGTTGGTGGGGCAGGTGCTGTCTATTGGATGGATCATCTGGACTATCCAGTAAGTTTAATTGTTCTTGGCGAACCGTCAGGGAACAATTTGAGCTTGGGACACAGGGGGATCCTTCAAATGTGGGTTGCCTTTCAGGGAAAGTCCGTTCATTCCAGCGTTCCGAAAGAGGGCAAAAACCCGAACTATGCCCTCGCTGAATTCTTGGTGGCCATGAAACAAGAGAGTAGCAAATTGATTGAACATCCTTTGCTCGGCCCAACGACTGTGGCCCCAACCATCATCGAAGTGGATACTCAAAGTGTTAACGTAACCCCAGCTTGGACACAGGTGCTGCTTGATTTTCGAACAGCTAGCGAAAGTTCAAATAGTTTACAAGCATTTGTTCAAAAACTTGTCGGGGAATGGCCTGTGCAAATTAGTAACGCATTTGCTAAAGAACCAGATACGTCGTTCGAGGACTCTGATGAGTTAATATACGGATATTACACAGCTCCAGACGATGAAGCAGTAGCAATCGTTCGAGCGGCTGTGTACGAAGGGACAGGCACCTTACCTGAGCTCAGGTGTTATCAATTTGCTACAGACGGCCGGCATTTTGTTCCATTAGGCATACCTATCATTGGCTATTCAGCCGGAGAAGACCACTATGCCCATACCGTTGACGAACGGATTTCAATATCTATGATGGCGGAGAGCTTGCATGGCCACCTATCGATACTGGAGACATACTAAAGATGTTTCCTCGCCAGCAGCTTCGAGAAACTGCTGTTCGAAGCGCACATTGGTAAGCCGTTCCACACTCAATTTCTATATATGTAAGACAAAAAAGGCCATCGTTTAATGAGAACGACGGCCTAGAAATGTGTACTATTGATAAAAAACAGTCTAGGAATAAACAATCGGCAATTCAGAAATGGGGATACTCGTCAACAAGTAGTTAGAATTTACCCATCCAAGCGTACCACTTGGTAAGCGAACTTGTACCCATGTGCTATAAGCTGCTCGGCCGAGCATGCTCACAACTTGACCCCGCACGAGAACGGTGAATACACCAAATCCCGTTCCAGGACCATAGCGTACGTTGAGCGCACCAGTATTTACAATAGCCGTGTTGGTAGGAGGCTGAAATTCTACAACCGGCAAACTGGATACCGGAACGTTGGTTTGTACAGCTGAACTCCTCATCCAACCAACCTGCCCATTGCCTAGAGTGACTTGAACCCAGGAAGATGCATTATTTCGTCCCTGCACACGCACTGATTGACCTTGGTACAAAATTGCTAATACTTCATATTGTCCCCCCGGACCAGTGCGCACATTAGCTGCACTTACCGTCACTACCGCAGCGGGCGTCTGGGCTGGACTATCAACAAGCGGTAAAGAACTTACTGGAACATTGTTTTGTACGTATGACGAATTTACCCAACCTTCAATATTCGACGCCGTTCTTACCTTCAGCCAACTACCAGCGGAATTTCGTCCTAATAAAGCTAGCTGCTCACCCTGACGCGCAACAGTCAATATTGGAAATAACGGACCTGGGCCAGAGCGAATATTAAGGGCACCCGTCGTGACAACCGCGGTCGGCGTTACATTTGCTGGAGGTACTGTAGCAGGGGCACCTATGACAGGCAATTCGTTTACCGGTACGTTTGAATTTAGGTAAACTGAGTTTACCCATCCTTCGAGTCCGTTGCTTAACCGTATGTTGACCCAATTGTTTGCGTGAAAACGACCGAGGAGGCCTACAACCTGCCCCTTATATATTACAGTGACGACACCAAAGTCTACACTTGGACCTGAGCGAACATTTAATGCGCCAGTGTTTACTACACCTAAAGCATGGTTATCGGCCACTTTTGATGTTTCAATTGATACCTGATCCGCTGATGAAGATATCTCGTCTTGATTCGTGCTAGCGAATGCCTGCCCGCTTGTACCAAAGATCAACAGTACAAATAAGGCCAGAATCCAGATTTTGAGAATCGTCTGAACCTTCATAGCTTTTACTCCTTCACTTATTCAAATTTTGCACTTCAGAATAGCTAAAATAGCTTACCATAATATTAATGTTAAGGGAAGAATGACTTTTGTCCAGGTATATTACGCTATAAACGCATCAGCCATAAGAGATTGCTCCAAGATTGCGGAACCAATTGACTGCCCCAGACGTCATTACGATAGCGCATGTTGAGGTTATTATATTATATGAGTAAGGATCGATAACTATGTATCCTGTTAAGATGATAATTTCCTTGTTACTAGCGTTAATTTTTGTTGCTGCCTGCGGTCCAGAATCGACAGAGCCAGGTGTAAAATCCGTAAATCCTGAGTCAACCGAGGCTGTAGATTTTTTAACTGAGACGCCGCCTGCAGAATCTGTTTCACCATTGCCTTCAATAGTTGTAGAGACTGAATCGATTGCGAGCATTCCAGCAGCCACTCTAGAGCCGGAGCAACCGATCCAGACGGAGTTACTCCAGTCGAGTGAACCCCCTGATAGCCCCGGCAGAATAACAAAAACGTATCGAGTTGCCTTTGTCGAACAGAACGACGTTTTAAATGTTAGAGCAGGTCCCGGAGTCGAATTTGATATCCAAGGGGAATTAGCCCCCGGAACGGCGAGACTTAATCAGATTGATAGTGCTCGTTCTTCCATTGACGGGCTATGGTTCCGAATTAGTGACGGGCAAACTGATGGCTGGGTTAACAGTCGATATCTAGTTGAAGTGACCGATCCAGGGATATTTTGCGATTCTCCCAGGGTGGAAGCCTTATTGGAAGAATTCATTTTAACGATGTCTTCTGGCGATGGCCAGCGATTAAGCGACTTGGTTGCAGAATCTCGCGGGATAAGGTTCCGGCGCCACTGGTGGAACCCGGAAGTCTATTATCAGCACGACGAGGTATCCGGCATCTTTGAAGATGAAAGGTCGCTGCTCTGGGGAATTGCAGATGGATCTGGGGAAGCAATAGAAGGAACATTTTCTAATACAATAGGCCCCCTTATCACTAGCAATTTGCTAAAATGGACCGAGAACGATTGCAATAATATAGTTCATGGTGGAACGGCCGGCTTGGTTGTTCTGCCAGAAAGTTATGAAGGAGTTAATTATTTTTCACTCTATCGAGCGCCTGGAAAGGACGCATTTGAACTTGATTGGGGAACTTGGGTCGTGGGTATTGAAAGCTGGGAGGGCGAATATTACCTCAGTTTCATGGTACATTACGAATGGGAAATCTAACAAATCATTCTAGATGAACCAACTTGCGTATTCAGTCGCAGGCTATTCGCCTGCAAACAGATATACATATTTCTCCATACAAGAATGTTTACAAAGTAACAATCTGTTCACGGCCAGGTCCGACTGATATCAACTTAATGGGAATACCTATTAAATCGGAAATGAATTCAACATACTTCTGAGCATTTACTGGCAAGTCGGCCCACAACCTGGCATTAGAGATATCCTCGTCCCATCCAGGCAGATTGACGTACTCAGGTTCGCAATTACTTAGAGTTTCCAAGTCTGAAGGAAAATGACGTAACAATCTGTCATCAAGACGGTAGCCAGTACAAACTGGTATCTCAGATATGTTGCTGAGAATATCTAGTTTGGTTAAGGCTAAGTCCGTAAGCCCATTGACTTGGACCGAATGGCGAAGGATGGCAAGGTCCAACCAACCGACTCTCCGTGGTCTACCTGTAGTGGTTCCAAATTCATCCCAAGGATTGGTTCCAGTTCCCCGCAGCCTGACAGCCTCTTCTCCGGTTAGCTCACATGGAAAGGGACCTTCGCCGACGCGACTTGTAAATGCTTTGGCTACTCCAATGACACGCCGAACACTGTTGGGTCCAATTCCCAGTCCTCCAAGAGCTCCTGCCGAGGTCGGCCAAGAACTCGTTACGTATGGATAGGTGCCGTGATCCAGATCGAGCAATGTGCCTTGAGCGCCCTCAGCGATGATTTCTTTATCAGAATTGAGCGCATCATGGATAAGCGCGCTTGTGTTGGTCACAAATGGTGCTATGAGACGGGCGAGCTCCATGTATCTGGCTCGCGTTTCGCGTACATTGAGTATCTTTTCGCCGTAAAGTTTAGTGAGTAAATGATTCGTTTCTTTCAGATGATTGGCAACAGCATCTGCAAAGTGATCTGGTTTGTGCATTAATTCAGCCCGAATGCCTGTTCGTGCCGTTTTGTCTGTGTAGGCCGGGCCAATACCACGTTTCGTTGTCCCGATTGCCGACTGTCCCTTTGCATTTTCGATTGCCCTATCTAGGGCTAAGTGCCCTGGGGTAATGATATGAGCGCGATTACTGATTTTCAGCCTCTCTTGGCCGATATCCAGCCCCTTTTGGAGGAGTCCGTTTAATTCCTGAAGAAATACTTCAGGGTTGACTACGACGCCATTGCCAATGATACCTGTTACTCGCGAATTTATTATTCCTGAAGGAATTAAATGGAGCTTAAAGACCTTGTCGCCGATTGTAACCGTATGACCAGCATTATCCCCTCCACTGAATCTGGCAACAATATCAGCATTCGAGGCAAGCAAGTCTGTTATATGACCTTTACCCTCATCTCCCCATTGAGCGCCAACGAGAATATCAACGGGCATATCGCAACTCCTAAGGAGTGATTCCCCAGTAAATAACAGCGGCTAACTAGCTATGAACGTTTACCAGTGTGCCATTGCTAGCCCAGTGAAATAACCATTCAGCGGCCGGTGTTGGCAGATTAACGCATCCATGGCTCATGGGCGTACCAAAGTTGTTATGCCAAAAAGTACCGTGAAGCGCATAATCTTCAAAGAAATATTGGACATAAGGGACGTCCTGTAGGAAATAATCATACCCCAGACGATAGCCATTCATATCTTGGGAGGCAAAACGCAACCAGATTCGAAACTGGCCAGTCACTGTCGGATACCTATTGGTTCCTGTGGAGACAAGACTCTGGTATACCGGTCTGATTCCTTCATAAGCCACAAGTGTCTGCGAAGTCAGATTAACATCAATCCATTTTTCACCTGCTTCAATTCCACTTGGAAAGTTAAATTCAGCGGATGGTAACTCTCCCACAAAGGTCGGAATTGGTGAAGGTGTAGCTACTGGTGTATTCGTTGGCAAAGGGGTGGCAGTCCATCGAACTCGACTATGAGTGGAACCGCGAACCGGCTTTGGTGGAACAGGGTTAGGAGATGCTTCCATGACAGTATCATCAAGTTCGTCAATTGAATTCACCAGAGTGATTTGATCATCTAATGCTTTATTCTGTTGCTGACTTTCACTTATTTTCTGACCTTGCTCCTCAGTAAGATCTTGACTATCGATTGCGGAAACTATCTGGCCTTGATCTGAAACTATTCTTTGTCTACCAGAAAATAGCAAGAAATATGCGAAAATTCCGACGATAACAGCGAGGAAAACCAAAACCGCTGATATTGAAAAGCGCCAGAAATATCTACTATGACCTCGATAATGGTTCTGTTCGTCTGGAAATTTCGAACCACTCATCGAGTTTGATCCAAATAACACTGGATCCCTTCGACCAGGCCATCAATTATCATGTCAGAGCCTTCGGTCAAGATATCCCGATCTAGATTCAAGAAGCCAACCTCAATAATTAAGGCAGGAGTGCCTATCCCGATCTTTCGAAAGGCGTGATAATTAGCCATATGTGGCGTAATACTATTGGCATGATACGGTAAAGAAGTCGAATCCGCATATGCCTGTTGCATACAAATCGAAAGATTACTGGAGTCGGTATAAGGCGAGCCTGCTATCTTAAAACCAGTTGCCAAATCATTAATGGAATCACAGGAGTCGACGTGTACGGATATCAGCGCCGTAGCCGAAAAATTGTCCAGGCGAGGATCAAACTCGTCCAGAGCCTCAGCCTTTACTTCATTCTCGATCAACCTTCCGATTAACTTATCGGTTAGCGAAGAAGTAATTTCAACTTCGGTTAATCCATCAGGACATTCAGTTCCACTGTCATTACCACGATGCCCGGCAATAACCCCGATTAATAAGGGTGGTGGACTTTGATTAAGTCTCTGAGTAACCGGCTTCGCTTCGATTCGCTTATAGATTGGAGCGAGTTGGTTATTAGGGTCTATCAAAGAGAGTTGACCTGATGAATCGAGGAAACCAGCTGCTTCGAAATCCGAGGTGCCAGGGCTGAAATACCAGTATACGGCCAGCATACCTAGTACCGCGATTACAAGAAAGATAATCAGCGAAATGCTTTGTCGCAGCCAATATAAGCCGAATTTACTAGAAGTTTGGCCGTCTGATTCGTGGGTATCGGACATCATTATGTCTATATTGTACACTAGGTAATTGAATTAGAACACAGATGTTTGAGGTTTGTCGGTCCCATAATTTAGACGTAAAATGGATCTGTGACAATCATCAAACAATTTGTATGGAGACGACCGTCTCTTTGATCCTAGACTTCTAATGTCTCTTCTTTACGGGACTCATGGTTACCAGGCCTACAAAGGTTAATTGACTATATCGCTATAATTACTTCAAGAGCAATGATAAAAAGGTAATCTCCCAATAATGATTCGTAGTAAAACAATTGAAATAGCGGAAAAGCGAAAACCTCGCCGGCGACCTGAATGGATTCAGGTCCAGCAAGCAAAGGGCGAAGATTTTGAATTTGTGCGAAAGATCATGCGAAGTAAACAGCTTCATACAGTTTGTGAGGAGGCGCGTTGCCCTAATATCGGTGAATGCTGGGGAAATCGGACAGCCACTTTTTTGATCTTGGGAGATATTTGTACACGTAGCTGTGGGTTTTGCGATATAAAAACAGGGCGGCCGATGGCTCTGGATTGGTCGGAAGCTGAAAGAGTTGCTCGGGCCGTCGTTTCAATGAATCTGAAGCATGTTGTAATCACATCAGTCAACCGCGATGAGAGGAAGGATGGCGGCGCTCCTCTGTTTGCTCTTTGTATCAGCCGTATCCGTGAGTTACAGTCAGAGTGTTCGATAGAAGTGCTCATTCCGGATTTTAAGGGAAGCCAGGAAGCACTTGGAATAGTAATGGATGAAAAACCTGATATCTTGAACCATAATGTGGAAACAGTTCCGCGCCTTTTTCGAAAAGTTCAACCTCAAGACCGGTATGATTGGGCGATGGAAACTTTGGGAAATGCGAAGATGATGAATCCTGAGGTTCTGACTAAATCAGGCATAATGGTTGGCTTAGGTGAAACGTTCGATGAAGTCGTCGAGGTAATGAAGGATCTGCAAAATCTGGACGTCGATATTTTGACGATCGGGCAGTATCTACAGCCAACGCGCAATCATCTGCCAATTGAGCAATACTACCCGCCTGAAGATTTTGTGCGCTTACGTGACATAGGATTGGCTATGGGATTCAGGTGGATTGAAAGTGGGCCGTTGGTTCGCAGTAGCTACAGAGCTGAGCGACAAGTTGCGGCTCTAGCTCCGCGGCGGACCTAAGCCCCTACCAAGATTAGAATAATGAGTGCTCGCATGAGTGCTTGATGATAAACTAATAAACTTCTTATATTTACTTCGGATAATAACAAGTAATAAATAATTTGGGAACGGCGCGCGTCTAGACTTATTCTTAATGAGTGCCTATCAATAAAAACAGAGTGAATAAATATGGATGAAGAACCATCTGGCCGCCGTTTTAATATTCCTACTTGGGTGTGGATCGTAGCTGTTCTAGCGGTAATTCTGGCTTTGCAATTCTTTATTAGCGATCGATTTCAAGGGCCTGAAGATATTCCCATAACAGATGTTGCCGCCATGATTGAAGACGGTAATGTCGAAAGTATAAGTGTTAAAGGGAATCGACTGGAAGTCCTCCACGAAGATGGAACGAGTATTAGTTCGGTGAAAGAAGAGGGAAGCGTCATCGAGCAATTCCGAAATCTGGGAGTCACAGAAGAAGCGCTTAGTTCTACCGATATCGTATTTAACGATCCCTCGACCTGGAATACCGTAATCACCATTGCCATTTCACTTGGACCTGTACTGCTATTGATCTGGATATTTAGCCGAAGTTTTCGTCAGATGCAAGGTGGCGGGGGAAATAGCATTTTCAATTTTGGTCGAAGCAAGGCGCGTGATATGGGTGGCGCCGACAAACCCACTGTCACTTTTGATGATGTAGCTGGTGTCGACGAGGCAAAAGAAGAAGTTGAAGAACTAGTTCAATTTCTCAAAGAACCTGAGCGCTTCATTCAAGTGGGCGCTCGTATTCCTAGAGGCGTGTTAATGATAGGCCCTCCTGGAACGGGTAAGACCTTATTGGCACGAGCCATTGCCGGAGAGGCTGGTGTGCCATTCTTTCATATTTCGGGTTCTGAATTTGTTGAAATGTTTGTTGGAGTCGGTGCTAGCCGGGTACGAGATTTGTTTACTAAGGCTAAGCAGCATGCGCCTTCAATTGTTTTTGTTGATGAGATTGATGCTGTAGGGCGGCAAAGAGGAGCCGGTCTGGGCGGAGGCCATGACGAACGCGAGCAAACCCTTAACCAAATATTGGTTGAAATGGACGGATTTAACAACGAGACAAATATTATTGTGATAGCAGCGACGAACAGGGCAGATGTATTGGATCCTGCCTTATTACGTCCGGGTCGATTTGACCGTAAAGTAATCGTTGATTTACCCGATGTAAGAGGCCGAGAAGCCATTTTACGTATCCACATGCGAGGAAAACCGATTTCAAGCGAGGTTGATTTAGAATCGACGGCAAGGTTAACTGCCGGATTTTCTGGCGCAGATTTAGAAAATTTAATGAATGAATCAGCCATATTTGCTGCTAGACGCGGACGTACTGAAATCAAAGAAATTGATTTTCAGGACGCATTTGACCGCATCGTAATGGGCCCAGAACGAAAAAGCAAGGTTCTGAGTGAAGAAGACAAAGAGATTGTAGCATATCATGAAGCAGGCCATGCTGTGGTCAGCTTTTACTTGCTTCATACAGATCCGGTGCAGAAGGTTACGATAATACCGCGCGGCCGCGCGGGAGGGTACGTGATGCCATTGCCGGCAGATCGCATGGTTAATAGTAGAGAGTTTCTTGAGGATCAAATAGCCTTTGCCTTTGGTGGTCGAGTATCCGAAGAGATATTTTTTGGCCGGATTACAACTGGCGCAGCTAGTGATCTACAACAGGCCACGCGAATTGCCAGGTCCATGGTAATGCGGTATGGAATGAGCGATCACCTTAGTCTACGCACTTTTGGAGAGCAACAGGAGAGTATTTTTCTGGGCCGTGATTTGGGTTATGGGCGCGATTACAGTGAAGAAGCAGCCAAGTTGATCGACGAAAGTGTCAACTCAATTTTGGATGAAAGCTACATCCGGGCAAAGCAAGTCGTCGAAACAAATAAGGATAAGTTAATCGAACTTGCAGAGACGCTAAAACGAGTAGAGACACTCGATCGTGCCGAGTTTGAAGAGCTCATGAACCGGGTTCCGGAAGAATTTGAAAAATCGAAGGACTCCGAAACTATTGTCGAAACGACCAGCTCGCCGGATTCTGTTGCATAGCAATCAACCTATGAGGTGGGGGCCTTAATAGGATGGCAAAATGGATGCAGCGAACACCGTTGTTCGATCGCAAGATGGTCCGGTTCTTCAGGTTACGCTCAATCGACCTGAGGTTCACAATGCCTTTAATCGGCATCTAGTAACCGAATTAACCTCTGTTTTTCTCGATCTCAAACGACGAAATGATGTTCGGGTAGTTGTGTTGACAGGAGGTGGCAATTCTTTTTGCGCGGGGGCTGACCTATCGGCCATAGAGGGTGTTGCCGCACGAGGATTTGATTTAACC
>PVMK01120127.1_pt1 | contig 16857 bp, 23 predicted proteins | sample 1853481 | NCBI WGS metagenome assembly PVMK01 (sample SAMN08533507, study PRJNA380276) | Marine sediment metagenome, whole genome shotgun sequencing project.
CCTCGAGCCACGATCTTTGGAATCGATATCGACGACACGTCGCAATACGAGACAAAGAGGATTCGGACCTTTGTTGCGGACCAGGCGAACCGAGAGCAGCTAACGCAGTTCATCATGGAGCACGGCTCTGAATTCGACATCGTCATCGACGACGGGGGTCACACCATGGAGCAACAGCAAGTCAGCTTCGGATTTTTCTTTCCCCACGTGCGGTCCAAGGGCATCTACATCGTCGAGGACATCCACACCTCCTTCCCCGAGCTCTATCCAGGCTACGGGGTTGACGAAGACGAGGGCAACTCGACGTTCACGATGATCACCAACTTCATTCGCAAGGGATCCTTCAGCAGCCGCTATCTGAGCGCCTCGGAATTGGCAGCCCTCAATTCCCAGGTCAGTCATTGCCTCTACTCCTACAGACCCGATGAATTCCACAGTGATTTCTTTCTCTGCATCAAGAAATAGGCTCCGGCGCTTTACTCCTGCTTTTTGTCCAGTTCACCACGAGGGTTAGCGGACTCGTCTGGCCGCGCGAGGCCGGTACGTTGAAGGTGTCTACCGATATTGATGTGGCCCGTCGCGGGAACAGCGTTCCTGGGTCTGATCTACCGGCGGCGATTCCACTGATTCTGTGCTTCTGGTACTCAGCACGATGCCAATCGGAATCAGGAGTATCCCGGCCACGGTGAGTTTCAGCTCGATCCCTTTCACGAAGAAAAGCACGGATATTCCGCCCACGACGACGATTGAGACCACGGCACCGATCTTCGCCCGCCGCGGCATGCTTCGCGTCTCGTGCCAATTCCTGATGACCGGTCCGAATGCCCTGTGTGACAGGAGCCACCCGTGCAATCTTTCCGACGACCTCGCGAAGCAGGCCAGTGCCAGCAGCAGCAAGGGCGTGGTGGGAAGCACCGGAAGGAGCATTCCCAGAACGGCGAGCCCGACCAAGAGCAGTCCGAGGGCGATCAGTATGCTTTTTTGGACGACGGACATGGGCGAAGATTCAGTTCATTCTTCCGACGAACTCAATGAACAAAGGGGTCGACTCAGAGCCGATGTGGACGATGTTACTCGAAAAACCCGGATCCCCACTGCGTCAAGCCGATCGCGAGGGTGCTGAGAATAGGCGATAGAAGCTGCGGAATTCCCACGCCCGATAACCCAGGATTCCGTCGACTAGCGAGTCCGCGCCGAGGGGGAGAAGATTCCCAACTGAGAAATGGCCGCGCTAGCATCGCCCCATGGACTCCCTCGCATTCCGCCGCAGCCTGATCCGCGTGTTCGGTGGCTTTCACGCTTGGGTCTACGAGTCTTCCAGGGGGCGCTGGGGCGGGCGGCTGCTGGGGCTCCCGATGGTGTTGCTCCACCTGGTCGGGTGGAAGACCGGAAAGCCGCGCCCGACACCCCTGCTCTACATGAAGGACGGTGAGGACGTGGTGATCGTCGCGTCCTTTTACGGCAGTGCGAACCACCCCGCGTGGTACCGCAACCTCATGGCGAACACCGAGTGCGACATCCGGGCGGATCGGCGGCGCTACCGGGTGCGCGCCCGCACGGCCACGTTGGAGGAGCGCGAGAAGCTCTGGCCGCGGCTGGTCGACTTCTACCCAGACTACGCTGTCTATCAATCACGCACAGATCGCGAGATCCCCGTCGTGATCCTGAGTCCCGTCGCCGAGGCCTGATCGCCGCGTCGCTCGGCCCGTCTCAACCCGAGCGGCGGAGCACACCTCTCAGTACTGAGACGGGTCCGGCGGACCTTCTACCGCCCGTGAAGAGTTAGCTCACGTGCACCAGGCAGTTTCGGTTTGAGCCGTGGCGGCGATGCTCCCACAAGTAGATACCTTGCCAAGTCCCAAGGCCGAGTCGGCCGTTGACGACCGGGATGGAGGGCGTGGTTGCAGTGAGGGCCGCCTTGATATGTGATTGCATGTCGTCAGATCCTTCGGTGGTGTGCGTATAGATTGGATCGTTCTCGGGGACGAGCCGACTTAGCCAGGCTTCGAGATCGCGACGGGCGGACGGATCGGCGTTTTCTTGGATTGTCAGGCTTGCCGATGTGTGCTGCACGAGGATCGTGCATAGCCCGTCATGGATTCCGGTTTCTTCCACCACAGCCTGAACGTCTCCAGTGACATCGTGAAGGCCTTGGCCCCGAGTTCGTACTGAGATGATCCTTGCCATTCATCAATCCCTGTGGTCTGACTTTGTAGATTCGATGTTCCTCGCGAAGCGGTTTGTGATCAGCTTGGCAAGGGTCAGGAGCAGCTCCGACTAGAGATCGGCTTGCTCCTGAGATCGCGTCGGGGGATTCGCCGAGATGAAGTCCTGCCAACGTTGATTCGCGCTCGCATCGGCCGGGGACCGCTCGAGTAGGGCGTCGACGTACGATGTGAAGCTTGCGCTGAAAGGCGTCGGTCTCGAATGCCACCAAGATCGGACACCGGGGAACGTGAGCCACCAGGCCGTCGTATCGGACCAACGCTCCCACACTTCCTCTGGAATCGTCCCAGCCTGCGATTGATGAAACAAGAACTCCTGTCCTCCGAACATCTCGTAGAGACACCAGGTGAATTGAATTCGCTCGTCCGGGCTGAGGTCGGAGGGGTCGGCCAATGCCCGGTTAAACAGCGCGCAGAAATCGCCGTCCTGGCTCAGCCGCGACTGCATCGCCGAAACTCGCTCCAGGGCCCGGGCGTAGTTCTCCGTGCGAATAGACCTCGTATTATGTCGCACCTGCATTGCGAGGTAGATCAGAGAGATGATGACGACGATCCCGCTGACGAATTCACCAAGATTTCCAAGCATCTCGAGATTCAAGGAAAACTCCTCAGCCGATATTCAGTTTCACTGCACAGCTCTCGACACGCCAGCGAAGATGGGCGCCTTCGGCGAATCGCAAGTGCCGGATCATCTCACGCGAACGTAGGGCCGTCAAGAATATCCGGTTGCGCTGACGCGCGCGGGGGGCAGAGCCGATGCCACCCGCGTGACCCGTCAGCCGCTCTGGACGAGCGGGAGATTCCGCCGCACACTGCGCCCGTCCACGCGAGTTGGACCGGTGCGAAGCTGCGAAGATGAACGACCCTCTCGAACAGGTACCTCCGACACCCGCCGGAGGCCGTCGGCCCCGTATCGGCGCGGCCGCCTCGGTTGCTGGACTGGCTCTTTACGCCACTCTTCCTCTTGGGGTTCGGCGCCACTCTGCTGGTCTTCGACCCGCTCCAGCGCCTGGCGCGTCTGTTCGGGAGCCGCCCCCAGGAGGTCGTCGCCGGGGTGATGCAGCTGTGCCTCATGTGGACACTGCGGCTGTGCGGGGCGCGCGTGCTCGTCGAGCGCGATGCGTCGGTCGCCCCCACACACGCCCTACATCCTGATCGCCAATCACCAGAGCATGATCGACGTCCCGTTGTTCGGCGCCCTCCTCTTCACCAACTACCCGAAGTACGTCTCGAAGCGCGAGCTGTCCCACTGGATCCCGAGCATCTCGTACAACCTGCGGCGCGGCGGCAACGGTCTCATCGACCGGGGCGACCCGGGATCAGGCGGAGGAGGTGATCCGGGAACTGGGGCGGCGCTCCCAGGAGCGGGGCGTGTCCGTGGTCATCTACCCGGAAGGCACGCGCGCCCGTTCCGGCGCCATGCGACGGTTCAAGCGCGCGGGGACGCTGGCGCTGCTCGATGCGGCGCCGAATCTCGACGTGGTCCCCGTGGCCATCGACGGCTCCTGGCGTTTGCTCGCCCACAATCTCCTCCCGGTCCCCTTCGGCGTGCGGGTGCGCATTCGATTCTGCCCGCCCCTGCCCCGCGACGGCACGGCGACGGACACCGAACTCCTTTGCGCGCTCGCATGAAATGATCGCCGCGACGATTCGCGGCTGGCGCGAAGGGCACGAGGAATCGGGCCCTCATCGGCGCGGGAAGATCTAACCGTACCAATCAACCTTCGGTTTTTCGGTCAGCCGTCTTTGGGGCCGAAGAAACGATCGTAAATTCGATTTACGAAATTGACGGCGCGGGTTCTGCCAGCAACGAGATCAACAATATGTCGCTCTGATTTTGATTGCGAAAGCAGCCAGCCAAGTCCTGGTTTTCCCTCGGACAGGTCTTTTCGTAAATATTCGTTTCTAATCATCGTGTCATACAGTGCATGTCGATCGATACCATCGACCACTGTATTACTAAAAGAGCTGTTCGTGTTTGGCGGTCTGGTATGAAAGCAGGAGAGCTCCTCGGGAATGACTCCGACATCGTAATTGCGCAAGAATCTCAGGTTGAACTCCCAATCGCCAAGAACAGGGAGGTCTTCTCGATAGAGTCCGACTTTTTCAAGGCAGGATCGCTCAAAAACAAAAGCATTCGCACAGAACTGATTGGCTCCGGCTACCGCCCACAGGCTCACAGTTCGCAACCAGGCATTGAAGGGAAGACGTTTTAGCTCGGCAACCTTGCCGTCTTTGATGTCCTCTAGCACTCGTACGCTATGGGTAATGACGCCGGTGATGTTTTTATGCGGTTTATTCGCTAGAAAATCCACGCATTTGCGCAAAAACAATTCGTGCCAAGAGTCATCATCGTCGAGTATGGCAATGTACTTGGCAGAGCTGTTGTTGATGCCGACATTTGAGGCCGCTTCCATTCCCAACGACTCTGGATTATGAAGCAGCTTGAGTCGCCCCTCGTATCGATCTTTGTATCTTGCGACTAACTCGTCAATTTCTTGGGGGATTTTTTCGAACCATCGTCGATAATAATATGTTCCCAATCGGGGAAAACTCTGATCAAGGACAGTGTTTATGGCTCTTTCCAGTAACAGACACCTGTCTTTGGTTCTTGTAATAACCGATACCAATGCCATTTCGTATCACTATAGAATATCTAAATAAAAATCAAGGAATCTGTTCTTACCTCTGTAAGTGACACTCGCATCACAAGTGAACGAACAGCCGTCTTCAGCGAGCCCTACCCCAGATTCTCGAACACCGCCGCAGCACCCATGCCGCCGCCGATGCACATGGCGACGATCCCGTACTTGCCGCCCACGCCTGCGGAGTTCGTAGACGAGCTGGGTCGTCAGCTTGGCGCCAGTGCAGCCCAACGGGTGCCCCAAGGCGATTGCGCCGCCGTTGACGTTGACCTTGTCCTCCGCGATTCCGGCCTGCTTTACCGAGTACACGAACTGACTCGCGAAGGCCTCATTGACTTCGAGGAGATCGATGTCGTCGATCTTGAGACCGGTCTTTTCCAGGACTTTGGGTATGGCCAACGCCGGCCCAATCCCCATCTCTTCGGGGGCGCAACCCGCGACCGCAAGAGCCACGAAGCGAGCCATGGGTTCGAGCCCTTCTCTCCCCGCACGCTCGGCACTCATGAGCATCACAGCCGCCGCACCGTCTGACATCTGGCTGGAGTTACCAGCGGTGACCGAGCCCGTAGTGCTGAAGGCTGGTCGCAGCTTGCCCAGCACCTCCGCGGTGGTGTCGGGACGCGGGCCCCTCATCGACGGCGAAGGTGAACGTCTCGCGCTCGCCATTGCCGTTGGGGCGCCAAGCCTCGACGGGAACGATCTGGTCCTTGAAGGCGCCCGATTCGTTGGCCGCTGCGGCTCGCTGGTTGCTGATCACGGCCCAGCGGTCCTGCTCTTCGCGGCTGACCTCGTAGCGTGTCGCGACGACTTCGGCCGTGTGTCCCATACCGATGTAGGCCTCCGGGATAGTCGAGAGAGAGTTCCGGGTTGGGCGCCAGCTTGTTGCCACCCATGGGCACCATCGACATGGATTCCGTCCCGGCGCCGATACCGCACTCGATCTCGCCGACCTGGACGCGGTTGGCGATGATCGCCACGGCCTGGAGGCCCGACGAGCAAAAGCGGTTGACGGTGCAGGCCGGTACGCTGCTGGGCAAGCCGGCGATGAAGGCGGAAAGACGACCGACGTTCATCCCCTGTTCGGCCTCGGGAAAGGCACATCCCATCTGGATGTCCTCCACGATCTCCGGCGCAATCCCGGCTCGCGCGACCACGTCCTTCAGCACGATCCCACCCAGGGTATCGGGGCGGACATTGACGAGACTGCCTCGGCCCGCCTTGCCGACGGCGGTTCGGTTCGCTGCAACAATCACTGCATCTTGCATGGTCGTATCCTCCCGATTCCGAATATCGGCTAATTGCGCAGCGGTCGGTTCGTCTTCAGCATGTGCTCGATGCGAGCCTGGGTCTTCTCTTCGCCGCATAGGCTGAGGAACACCTCACGCTCGAGATCGAGCACGTACTGCTCATCGACCGCGGTATTCTCAGGGATGTCGCCGCCGGTGAGTACCTTGGCCAGCTTTTGGCCAATCGCCACGTCGTACTCGGTCGCGAAACCCGACCGGTGGAACCCATCGAGGCCGAGCACGAGCGCGCCGAAAGCACTGCCGCCCGCGAGCTTGATCTTACGCCGATTCGGCGGCTCGTAGCCCGCGATGTGCAGCCCCAGAACCTCTTGTTTGGCGTACTGGATGATGTGGTCGCGGTTGAGCGCGACCCGCGTTTGCCAGGGCAGCAGATGCCCGTTATCGATCGCCTCCTTGCCGCTGGTGCTCACCTTGGCGGTGGCGATGTTTTCAAACGCCTTCTGGACCAGGTTGAGCGGCGGCACCACGACATCCCGCGGAATGCCCGCCTGGAACTTGCAAATCATCTCCTTGACTCCGCCTGCCCCCGGTATCAGACCGACGCCGACCTCGACCAGGCCGACGTAGGCCTCACCCGCCAGAACGACGCGGTCGCAGTGCATCGGGATCTCGCAGCCACCGCCGAGGGCCATACCGCCGACCGCCGCCACGACCGGAACATTCGAGTACTTGAGGCGCATGTTGACATTCTGGAACCCCAATATCATCTGGCCGATCTCGTCCCAGTTCTTCTGCTGCGCGTGATGGAAGACGAGCAGCAGGTTGGCACCTGCACTGAAGGCGTCGGCGTGGTTGCCGATTACAACCCCCTTCCACCCATCCGACTCAGCCCTCTCGATGGCTGTATCGAGCATCGTCACGAGGTCAGCGTCGACAGAGTTCATCTTGGTGTGGAACTCGACGAGCAACACACCGTCTCCGGCATCCAACAGCGTGGCGCTGGCATTGCTATCGACGACACCGTTGGCGCTGCGCTTGAGGTCCGGAATCGAAATGCGCTTCGGATCTCGATCGACCGGCTTGTAACCGGCATCGACGAGGTCGTAGTAGTAGAGCCCGTCATCTCGCTGTTCGTAAAAGGCCTTGGCGCCACTTGCGAGCATCTTCTTGACGCACTCGGGCACACTGATGCCGCCCTTCTCCATGCGTTCCACGGATTCGGCGACTCCGATCGCGTCCCATGTCGCAAAGGGTCCCGAGTTCCCAGTTGTAGCCCCAACACATACCGCGATCGATCTCGACGAGATTGTCGGCGATCTCCGGAATCAAGCCCGCACTGTAGGCGAGCGTGGCAGCGGTAACCTTCCACGCGAAGGCAGCGCCCTCGTCGTCACCCTCGGCCAGAATCTTCTTGATGCGCTGCCCGGTATCCTCGATGCTCTTGGCAGCCTCGACCGAAGCGAAGCTCGGTCGAGCCAGGGGCTCGTACTCGCCGGTGGTGTGGTTGAGAACGAATCGGTCGCCGTTCTTCTTGGTATAGAAGCCGCCCCGGGTCTTGTTTCCGAGTCGGCCGGCTTCGATCATCTTCTCGATGAACTCGGGCACCCGATAGACATCGCGCTGGGGGTCGTCGGGAATCGCGGGGTGAATGTTCTTGGCCACGTGGGCAAGCGTGTCGATGCCCACGAGATCGGCGGTCTTGTATACCGCGGTCTTCGGGCGGCCCATCGGCTTGCCCAGAATGGCGTCCACCTGGGGCAATCGTCAGACCGTCTTCGAGCATACAGTTGACGGAGTACATCATCCCGTAGGCCCCGATTCGATTGCCGATGAAGTTTGGTGTGTTCTTGGCAAACACGATCCCCTTGCCGAGCACATTGCGCCCCAGTTCGGCCACCCGCTGGGTCACGGCCGGGTCGGTGTCCTTGCCGGGGATGATCTCCAGCAGCTTCATATAGCGGGCGGGGTTGAAGAAGTGGGTGCCCAACCAGCGCGACCGGAACCCGTCGGGCAACCCCTCGACAATGGCGTCAACGTCGATCCCGCTCGTATTCGTCGAGACGATGGCCGTGTCGTTGACCCGCCTGCTGACCTCGGCCATCAACCCTTGCTTGACCTTCAGGTTCTCGACGATGACTTCGATCACCCAATCGCATTCGGCGAGCTTGTCGAGGTCGTCCTCGAGGTTGCCGGTGCGGATCAGCTTCGCATCGTCCGCAGAATAGAAAGGCGCCGGTCGGGCTTTGAGCGCGGCTTTGAGATTGCCGTTGGCGACCGCATTGCGGTCGCCTCCCGGCGCCAACTTTTCAGGCACGATGTCCAGGAGGTAAGTCCGCACACCAGCCCCGGCCAGCAGAGCAGCGATGCCACTACCCATGACTCCAGAACCCAACACCGCGGCGGTTTCTACCTTCTGTACCGACATGGGTCTCTCCCTTTTATCTGAGCCGCTCGAAAACCGCGCGGCAGCCTCACCCGGCCCCGGTTCGACAGCCAGAGCCGGCTCGCGACCCGAGAAGGTATTCCAGCGTAGGCGAGACAGCCAGCCGCATTGGGTGCCGTGGGCAGGAGAGTCAGTACGGGGTACTTCTCACCCTTCTTGCGTTTTGGCAGCCGGAGGGCCCTCCCCGCACACGCCCGGGAAGTTCGCATTGGGAGATGCCTGTGGAACAGCGCACTTCCTGTCGACCCACCTCACGAGCCTTTCCTGGGTTCTGTTGATCCTGTCGTTCGAGGAGAAAACAGCCTGCAGCTTCACCTCGAGCACCCTAGGAGCGCGATCCCAAAATGGGATCGCGTGACGTCACAAGCGAGTCCAAAGGATTCGCCAGCTAGCCGCAAATCAGAACGCGAACATTTGCTGAAAAAAGCGAACGAATGGTCTGAGAAGATCTGTCAGTGTACATCGTTCCGTGTAAGTCAGCCGGGTGCCCGAAACACCCGCCTCTCGAATTACGAGACGATCAGGTAGACCTTTCGAACCGTTTCCACGACTTCGCTCGTGCCCTTCCAGCCGCGCGGAAAGACCCAGCTGTCGCCCGGCCTTCAGTTCCGTGACCTGCCCGGATTCGGAGGTCAGCACCCAGTGGCCCTTCAAGAGATGGCAAAACTCCGTGATCTCCAAGTCGAGCTGGAGTTTGCCAGGTGCGCATTCCCAGGTGCCTGCAGCGAGATTTCCCTTCCTCGAAGAAGCCGGCATTGGTCTGCTTCGGAAGATCACCGATGGGAACGCCGAACGACTCTTCGTCCACCAGGTTATTCAGTCCGAGGCATTGTTTCTGAACGGAAATTTCGGGCATCGCTGGGTCTCCTCAATTACGCGATCGGTCCTTCGCCGCAGATCCACGGACGAAAATGAGGGCCCAGCATCCCGGATCTCGTCAGTGGCTGCAAGCTGCACCGCCCGGAGACCGACGCGGGGCAGGCGGAGGGGGCCTCGGGTATGATGGAAGTTGCGGACAGCTCCGCGCTGATACGCAAGCGCGATACCGTCCGTTCGAGGCACTCCGGGGGTGAGGCGAAGGGGAGCGATATGAAGGTGGTCTTGCTCGCGTGCGCGGTGATGCGGGATCTGGTCCGGCCACACCTCGACGACGCGCCCGTCGATACCATCTACATGGACCTCGGTCTGCACGAGACGCCGAAGCGCATGGCGCCGGCGCTCCAGAAGGAGCTCGACGCGATCGAGGAACCGAGTCTGGTGCTGCTGGGCTACGGGCTGTGCGGCACCGGCATCGTCGGTCTCGAGGCCAAGCGCCATACCCTGGTGATTCCGCGAACGCACGACTGCATCGCGATCCTGCTCGGCTCCCATCAGGAGTACATGAGGGCGATCGGCGAGAGCCCGGGAACCTACTACCTGACGAAGGGCTGGCTCGAGGCCGGCACCGATCCGCTAAAGGAATACGAGAGTTACGTGGAGCGCTACGGCGAGAAGACGGCAGACATGGTGATGGACACGATGTACCGGAACTACACGCATATCTGTCTAGTGTCCCACTCCGAAGAGGATCTCGCCGCGAATCGCGAGCGCGCGCAGGTGGTGGCTTCCTTCTGCCAAGAGCGCTGGGGCATGGAGTACAACGAGCGCGTCGGCAGCGACGCGCTGATCGCGAAGCTGCTGAACGCGCCGCGCCATCTGGATCTGCTCGGCGACGAGTTCGTCGTCATTGCGCCGGGCGGCAAGGTGACGATGGAACCGTTCCTGGATTTCGGGGCACCAGCCGAGACTTCCTGAACGTTTCCCGCCAGCGCGCGCCCAGCGCCGTGAGGAGCGCGTAGGCGGTTGAGCCCAAGCTATTTTCCGGGCACTGACGAAGATGCAGCTTGTTCTTCCGATGGCCCGGGGGGTTCTCGAACCCGTACGGGGAGGAGGTGCCATGATCGACAAAGCAGCACTGGGAACCTTGTTCGACGGGCTGCGCGCGGCCGTCACCATCGCCGATCAAGACTTCCAGATCAGCTTCATGAACGATCGTGCCGCTGTGTTCTACGCCGAGGACGGGGGCACGGAGCTGATCGGCAAAGATCTGCTCCATTGTCACCGCGACGAGCACAAGTCGTTGATCCGCGCGGCCTACGCGCGCTATCGCGCCGGCGATCTCACGCCCACCCGCTACCACGCCCAAAGAGAGGGTGGCGTACTCGAGAGCATCGTCCACATTCCGCTGATCGTCGAAGGGCAGTTCCGCGGCATCGCGGAGCTGATCTGGAACGAGCGCGCGGATCTGGTCTTCGACATCTGACATCGGAGGCACGCGCTGTGCTCAGACGGCCTCTGCGAGCCTTCGGATCAACTCCGCGGTCTGCTCGAATCCAAGACAGGCATCCGTGACACTCTGTCCGTAGACCAGCGGATGATCAGTGACGTCCTGCCGGCCGGCCACCAGGTGACTCTCCAACATCAGGGCACGGATGCCGCGCTGTCCGCCGCGCAGTTGGTCGATCACACCTGCGACGACTTCGACCTGCTGCAACGGATTCTTCTCGCTGTTGCCGTGACTGCAGTCGATCATGACGATTTTCGGCAGGCCGGCGTCTTCGAGTAGCCGAAGAGCCCCGTCGACTGCGGGCGCAACGTAGTTGGGTCCCGTCTCGCTGCCGCCTCGCAAGACGAGGTGGGCGTAGGGATTGCCACTGGTTTCGAGGATCGCTGGCGTGCCTTCCTTCGTCAGGGACGGAAAGAGATGCCGCTCTCTGGCCGTGAGGATGGCATCCACCGCCACCTGAATGTTCCCATCGGTTCGGTTCTTGATCCCAACCGGCATCGACAAGCCCGACGCCAGCTCGCGGTGGATCTGGCTCTCGGCCGTCCGTGCACCGATCGCTCCCCAACTGATCAGATCCGCATAGAACTGTCCCAGCGTGGTGTCCAGAAACTCGGTGGCTGCGGGCAAGCCGATCTCCGCGAGGTCCGCCAGTACCTGACGCGCCAGGCGCAGTCCCTTGTTGATTTGATACGAGCCGTCGAGGTCGGGATCGTTGATCAATCCCTTCCAGCCCATCACCGTTCGAGGCTTCTCGAAATAGACCCGCATCATGATCAAGATCGCATCGGCGACCTCGTCGGAAAGCCGTTTGAGCTTGGCCGCGTAATCGAGCGCGCTCGCTGGATCGTGTACCGAACAGGGGCCCACAACCAGAAGCATGCGCGAATCAGCAGCGTCGAGGATGGCTTCTGCGCTTCGGCGGCTGGCGTAGACGAACTCGGCGGCCTGGCTGCTGAGCGGGATCTCCTCGCTGAGAACGGCGGGCGCGATCAGCGGGTGCGTTCGCGTGATCCTCAGATCATCGGTCTTCATTCGCCGGCATCGCTCCTAGTTGTCCGCGTTCAGTTCCTGCAGAACCGCCCAAAGCTTGCGGCTTTTTTCGGAAAGGTTCCATTCGTCGGGGCGCGTGGCGAATCGCTCTCCATTGTTGATGAGCTTGTAATAATGGACCTCGCAGGCGCGGTAGCAACTCTGGTCGCGGCTCCAGCGCATCATGTTCCCGGGAAAGATGCCCCAGATATGGAACCCGAAATGGTCCATGAGCTTCTGGGTCTTGTCGTGCCAGGTCTCTGCAAAGCCGTGACGAGCTCCGCTTCGGTCTTCGATATCGAATCCAGGATCTCCCGGAAGAACGGGTAGAAAGCCCGTTTCTTCCGGAACTCAGAATGAAACCCGCCCATGGTGAGCTCCACCTGGAGGTTCTGGTTCCATTTGGTCATCAGCAGTATCCCCACAGGCCGCTCGTTTTCGAGGTTTTCCATGAGGATGATCGCGTGCTGCTTGTCGAGAGCGTCGGTCTCAAAGCGTTCATCCCAAAGAACTTGGTCTTGATACCAGGCTGGATCGAAGACGAACTCGTGCGTCGATCCGTACACTTCGGGATAGACATTCCTCCAGAGTTCGACCACCCCGTCCACGTCGCCACCACGGAGGTAGCGCAACTGTAGGTCGTCGTTCCTCAAGTCATCCGACGGGGTCAGCCTCGGCCATCGTACCTGGAACTCGGCGATGTCCTTCAACTCGCAAGATTGTCCCATGGTCCTGTAGGGTCGGCATCCGGCCAAATCGAGGGAGCGTCTTTCAGACATGGGCGAAGCCTCCTATTCCACCGGCAAGCTCGGATGGGCAGACGCAGGCATCGGTGAGCACGCCACCCATCGCGACCGGCATGCGCTATTTCCCGGCGGGTCCGACGAATCAGACGCGCACGGTGAGCTCGAAACCACCTGCGACCGGGATCGTCATCGTCCGGAACCGATTCCTCGGGTCGTTTACGAACTTGAAGTAGTCGTGGTACTCGTTGGCGTCCACCGCGGTGTTGTCGCACACCACGATGGCTCCTGGGCGCAGGCTCGGTGACACGCGCTCTAGGGCGGGCAGAGCCACATCCCAGATGTCGACCAGCATGAAGTCCACCCGAGTGCCAACATCACGGAGCGTCTGGCAGAGGTCGCCCTCGCGCAGTTCGATGAACTCGCTGAGGCCCGCCTCCTTGAAATTTGCCCGCGCCACGTCGGCCTTCTTCGGCTCGAACTCGGTTGCGATGACCACGCCGTTCTCGACCTGGTTGTCGCGCACCGCGGCCGCCAGATAGAGCGTCGAGACTCCGAACGAGGTGCCCGCTTCTACGACACGCGCCCGCTCGCAGGGAGCGGCAAAGCTGGTAGCAGAACTCTCCCTTTTTCTCGATCGAGCGCGACCATCTTGTCCGCGAAGAAACGATGCATCTCGTCGTCAAAGACACCCTTCTCGTCGAGCGTTCCTTCTCGCTCCCTCTGCTCATAATACGCGTCCGTCTCATCGACCTGCGCGTCGCTTTGTGAATGCAGACGATCGAGCAGGGCTTCGAGCTTTGGGTCGCTCAGCGGCGATGTCATATCTCGCTTCTCCTATCGAAGGCTGCCATCCAAAGGACACCCTCCCCCTCGGCTGGCTCGTTACTTTACAGAATCATGGGGCATCGGGCGGGGGTGAGAGGTGCGATCGATGCGCTGAGTGACTCGGAGGCCCGGCCGCTGGCCGAGCACAACGCAATCGCCACAGCTACGCGCGATTCGGCTGCAATCGCCTATTGGATCGCAGCGTCGTCGTGGGTGTTGAAGCCCGCGGGGAGCCAATCCGCCGCGAGCCTCCCCAGGCTCTCGAACCTCAGAACGCCCGATCCGCCCATTAGCCAGAGCGTGAGCTCGCGTGTCGACGGATCGAAAACGAGCAGGTCTGCCGAACCGTCGCCATCGTAGTCTGCTGAACCCAGCACGGCGTGATCGAGTCCGAGGTTCAGGTCCAGTGAATCGCCGCTCAACTTCAGGCTATCTCGTGAGGTGCCACACGCCGGCGCTCCTTGACCATCCGGCGAGAGATCGCGCCAGAGTAGATCGGATTGGCCATTGCCGTCGTAGTCGGCGCTGTCGATGACGCCCCAGCGGGCGGTCCGCTGTCTGTCGACGAGCACCCGTTGGGCAGAGAAATCCGCCGAAATCAGGGACGCTTCGATTCTTCGCTTGCGGCGATCTTGAATGATGATGTCATCGCCTCCATCTCCATCGATGTCTCCGAACCCAACGATCTTGCCGCGCCGGCGAATCGAGACCTGACCGTATCGCACGAGTTCTTCCTTGAGGCCCCAGATTTCGACTCGAGACGTCTGATTCCAGATAACGATCTCGCTGCGACCGTCACCGTCGAAATCGGCCGCACCCTTGACGGCCCATCCCACTTCGAGGTGGACGTCGAATTCCCCATCACCCGCGTAATCGCCCATCAGCCAGATTCGGCCCACGCCGCGATCGGGGTCGTACCAGAGGATGTCGGTGATTCCGTCGAAGTCGAAGTCGCCTGCTCCCGCGACGAGCCAACCGGGATCCATCATGGGCAATGAGACCACAGCGGCAATTTGAGAGCCGTTCATCTGCCACAATGCCAACTCCCCCGGTAGTCCTGTTTCGAAACAGAATGTCCGAATACCCGTCGCCATTGAAGTCGTATGCGGCTGCTGGCTCCGGGCTGGGGAGCGGGAGAGGATCTTCATCTGCGGGAGTTTCGTCGGCGGGTGGGCTGGTTGTAGATGGCGTCGGGTCTCGGTGTTGGTGTCAGAATTGCTGTCGGAGTTGGTGTTGGTATCGGAGAAGGTATCGCAGTCGGAATGGGCGTCGGTGCAGTGGCTTCGACGAAGCGAACGTCTTCAGAGGGATCTGATCGAGGCCCCGTATTGCCCAGTTCGTCGAAGGCAGCCGTACTGACCTGGATGGTGTCTCCGAAACTGCCGTGAATCGTCTGGCTGGTGGCGTTACCAACGCTACTGTGAAGTTCAGCGTAGGCACCGTTGCGCGATACATAGACGTAGTACCCTGCTACTGCTCCCGACGCCGAATCCCAAGCGAACGTTGCATGGGATTCTCCGACGATCTCGATCGCCGCGCTCGCAGAAGTAACGACTCCGAGCCATACCGTGAGCAGTGCACACCGTCGGAAAACTGGGCCGCTTGTAACCAACATCCTTAGGAACGAAATTGCGCTGTCTCCTGCGGGGGGTCTGTCGGGGAGCAGCGGTATATTCCGAAAAGGTGTCCGTCGGATCTGTGATGCGACTCACACCCAATCAAGTTTGTTCGAAAATTCGGACGAAGTTTGTTCGGAAATTCGGATGGCGGTTTCGCCGCGCCAATCGAGCGAGATCAACTTCGAACGCAAGAACAACCGCACATTTCGTGACGCGAATCACACGTATTTAAAGTTCGTTCGCCCACGCGAGAACCAATCCTGTGATGCGACTCACAGAACTCGGGTTCGAAAGATGCGAATGGTTAGGCGTTTAGCTATCGCCACAATAGACACTCTTGAGTGTCTATTGATCTCCAATATGGGCTGTCACCCGCCAGCTGAGGTTTGGCCGGTTGAGCGCAAGCTCTCAGAGTCACATTCAGGGAAGGGACCCCTTCGGTTCGAATCCCCGGTGGCCCGCCACTGTTTTCACCGAGTGGGCGTTTCGCCATACCCGCATTTGAAAAGGGGCATTTAGCCCCTTGGATCGCCGCGAATCTCTCTCGAAACACAGCGCGGCTGGCATGGAGCTTGCGGATTCGCACACTGGGGAAATCCGGATAGGCTGCACTAAAATACACTCGCGCAGCCCAGTCGGGTTGCCCGGGCGAGCAAGAAGGAGGGATCGATGTCTAGGCAGAAATTCTCACTGGCGGCACTCTCGATCCTGGCCCTCACGGCCCTGGTGCTCTCGGCCCCGAGAGCAAGCGCATGGGGTGTGTACGACGACTGTTCCGGCTGCCACCCAGGTTTCGTGGGTGGGCCCGGCGCAACCATGCACGACCTCCACCTCAACAGTCTCGTAGACGGACCTTGCACCGTTTGCCACACTACCGACGGCGGCACCACACCGGTGCCAACGGGTACTGACGACCCCGATGAGTTCACAGGGTGTGTGGGCTGTCATGGCCGTGACGAAGACATGGGATTCGACAGTGTATCGCCGGGCCGTGGGGAGGGCCTGCGCCAGCACCATTATGTTGCCGGCCCAACGAGCTGCGCGGGTTGCCATACCGACGCAAACCCGGCCAACGACACGCCGGTCGATGAAGATATCTTGCCGAAATTCTACGTCGCGGGTCTGGCGGTCAACAATGACTCGTGCACCGACAACCTGGACAACGACGGCGACAACCTCTATGACGGAGCCGACAGCGCTTGTGCGGCCGCCACACCCACGCCGACGGCTACACCGACCGCCACGCCGACCGCGACACCCACGTCCACACCGACTGCAACGCCAACGTCCACGCCGACTGCGACGCCAACGTCCACACCGACTGCAACACCCACGACCTCAGGTTCTCCCACGGCGACGCCGACAGCAACGCCCACGACTTCAGGTTCTCCCACGGCGACGCCGACGTTCACAGCGTCACCGACGGCAACGCCAACCGCGACGCCCACAGCCACGCCGACTGCCACACCGACCGCCACGCCGACCGCGACACCCACGGCCACGCCTACCGCCACGCCGACCGCGACCCCCACCGCGACGCCCACCGCCACGCCCACCGCGACGCCCACGGCCCCGCCGACCGCGACACCGCCGTCCACGCCGACTGCGACGCCCACGGCCACGCCGACCGCGACGCCGACGGCCACGCCGACTGCGACACCGTCCGCAACGCCGACGGCCACGCCAACCGCCACGCCGACTCCGACGCCCACGGCGACGCCCACTGCCACGCCCACAGCCACGCCGACTGCG
>PVMK01120397.1_pt1 | contig 16855 bp, 14 predicted proteins | sample 1853481 | NCBI WGS metagenome assembly PVMK01 (sample SAMN08533507, study PRJNA380276) | Marine sediment metagenome, whole genome shotgun sequencing project.
GCGGGTTGGTCCGTGGAGACGGTCAGCGGCGTCAGTTGGACCATCAACACACCGGTTCAGGGCGATGAGCGCCTGGACAACCTCACCGGTGGCGCGGGCAAATTCGCGATCGTGGACAATATTAATGACCAAACGATTACTTCGCTGCGGACACCTACATTCGACCTGTCCTCCGCAAATGCCATAGTTCTCCGTTTCAAGAGTAACTACCGATATGACTTCCTCGAGACCATCAATGTGGACGTCAGCACCAACGGGGGAACCAACTGGACCAATGCCTGGTGGCACCAGGGTTTCACTCCTTTTCCGACGCAATACACGCTCGACCTGACCGCAGAAGCCGCCGGGCAATCCAGTGTCACGCTACGGTTTCGCTTTGATAGTGAAGGTTGGAACTCCGTATACTACTGGCAGGTCGACGATGTGGAACTGGAGGTCTTTGGGGGCACCCCCCCACCCCCATCCCCAGACGGAGATCCGCCGGGGCAGGCGGCCAATCCGATCCCTGGCAACGGCGGCAGTGAACTTGGGCTGAATACCAGCCTCGGCTGGTCAGCCGGACAGCTGGCCACCTCCCGCTATGTGTACTTCGGCACGGACAGCACGCCCGATTCTGGAGAGTTGCAGGGAAACCAGACCGGCACTTCCTTTGACCCCGGCACGCAGGCTTACTCCACCACATATTACTGGCGCATCGATGAGGTTAACGGGGACGGCACAACGCAGGGCACCACTTGGAGCTTCACTACCGAAGCCGCGCCACCGGAGACCATGAATCTCGCCAGCCTCACTGGCAGCATGATCCCGGAATCACGCGGGCGCTGGACCGCGGAGGTGGAGATCAGTGTCGAAGACCAGGGCAACAATCCCGAGTCCGGTGTAACGGTCGAGGGCAACTGGAGCAATGGCACCAACGGCAGCGTGTCATGCGTCACCACCGAGGGCAGTTGCACGGTGCTGAAGACCAGGCTTAAGAACCAGGTAAACAGCGTGACCTTCACCATCAATAATCTCACCAAGGACGGCTTGACTTACAGTGCGGCCGATAATGTCGGTAGCGACAGTATTACCGTCTACCAGAGCGGTACAGACAAGACCCCTGTTGCGACGAATGACAGCTATCAGACCGTCGTCGACACTGCGGTCAACGGCAATGTCATCGGCAATGACGACCAGGGCGATGGTCCGGCCAGCGCCAATGTTGTTACTTTTCCTTCTAATGGCAGCCTGAGCCTGGCCGGCGATGGCGCGTTCACCTACACACCCGATTCCAGTTTCAAGGGCAGCGACAGCTTCACTTACAACATCACAGACCAGGATGGCGACATCAGTAACACGGCCACTGCCAGCATCACGGTAACCACAGAGCCAGAGCCGCCACCACCAGGCGAACTGTCCTCCGTCAGCGCACGTCCCTACAAGGTTAAAGGTATCCAGCACGTTGAGGTGACGTGGCAGTATTTTTCCGGCACAGCAGTCAACATTTCCCGTAACGGCGAAGCGCTGGGTGAATTTCCAATTCTCAACGAAGGCTCAGGCTCATACGTGGACAACATCGGAGCCAAGGGCGGCGGGTCCTACACCTACCAGGTTTGCGAGACGGGTGCGGGTACTGGCAACTGTAAAAGCGCTTCCGCCACCTTTTGATCGAAGTGGCTTGCCCAATCCCGCAGGAACCTTAAGGGACAGATTAATTTGTCCTGGTTGCCTGAAGGGACCAGATGGGGACAGGCTTAAGTCTGTCCGTGGCTAGCTCGTGCGCATCCGGAAACGCCGCACTGCCAACTTCGCCGTCATTCCCGCGCAGGCGGGAACCCAGTAAAATCAAGGGCTTGCTGGATCCCCGCCTGCGCGGGGACGACAAATATGTGAGTTTCCGGACGGGCACTAGCTCGGCAGTCTAAAGCTCCGAAAACTTCACCACCCGCGCCGCCACGGCTGGGTGTCGCTGGGCGCCAATCCAGCGCCAGCACAGTGTGCCCATATTATGCCCGGCGGTCTCCACCCAGTTGGGGTGAGCTGGCTTGTGGTGAGATACGATGATTTTCACGCTGCCATCGGGCTCATAGCTGGCGGTCTCTTTGTTGAAGTGGATGTTGTGGTAGCGGTAATCCAGTGACTCCATCCACCAGTTCTGCAGTACAAAATTCCAGGTCTGGCAGTCGGGGATATCGGCGGCCTCAATGACCAGGGCCTCATCGTCGGCCAGCTGCCAGGCGCTGTGAAAATAATAGATGTTCGGGTCGCCGCCGATGGCCTGGCAAAAGCCCTGGTCCGCCGCCGCCACCTCGTTGGTGGTGGGCAAAAACCCCTCTGCCCAGCCCTCAAACAGACCGGTGGTGTTTTTCACGAACTGGATTGCGCCCTGCAGGCCCCTGTCCAACTTTTCTGGCGTAAGAGGCTCCGGGCGCTCTTCCAGGGCACCTATACGTTCGATGCGAATTTCGGCCTGGGTCTCGGCCCGACGGTCCTTGAAGGTCTGGCGCACATTGATGGAGTTGGTGTCCGGCCCCATACGCAACCAGTTGCCGGTTTGCTCACGCTGGCTGACGATGATCTCCAGGCTACCGTCATCATCGATCTGCATGTCACGTGAATCCAGGAAACCATCGGTCTTCATGCCTCCACCGGAGCTGTAGCGGTTTATCACCGTGCCAAAACCCAGGTAATCCACGGTGCCTCTCTTGCCTGTAATACGGTAGTCGTACTGCGGGTTGATGGATGCACTCTGGTAGTAGTTGTCGGGGTTATCCGCTCCCATCTTGATGGTTTCATGCACCGGGCAGCGCAATTGTGGAAAGGCGGAATCGCCACTTTCCACAAAACTCTCCAGCCCGGCGCGCAGCATGCGCGACAGGTAGCGGTAACCCTCTGCCCTGTTGAAGGCATCCTGCGGCGCTTTGTCCGCATTCACCAGCTGCCCCGCTTCCTTCAGCGCGTCGCAAAAGTCGTCCCAGGCCTGGCCACTGAGTACCCGTTGTTCCGCCGTTGTATCTGTCATATCGCTACCTTTATTCCATGGTCAAGCCGTAACGCTCGACATAGCCCCAAACAGCGCCTGCACCTCGGCGCGCGTAATTGCATAGTCTTCCAGGCGGTATTCATGCTTACCGTGCTTGCCCTGTGGGTGCTGCGCCAGCCACTGTGCCATGGCCGCCCTCCCTGCTCACTCAGCGGCGTGCGCGCGCATACGGTAGATGGCCTCGACGGCGGGCCAGGGATCGGCCACAAAATCATCGTGGCGTAAATCCAGGAACTGGCCGGGAAAGTCTGGCTCCAGCCTGGCGCGGTCCTCTTCAAAAGTACGGGTGTAGATACTGAGCATCTCCATCCAGTCCGCCCTATTTCGGCCTTGTCGCAATGGTCCGAACCGCTTTTGCGCAGCAGCTCACTAAAGCTGCAGCCGGAGGCGACAAAGCTCATCGGCGCACGGTGAGTCTGCACGATGATCGCATCCGGGTAGTATTTGAGTATCTGGCCAGGCCCAGCTGATGGAAAGGCGCCTTCAGCACCCACTGCCCCGGATGCCGGGACTGCAACAACTGCAGCTGTAGCTTGTGGTAAGCGTAACTGTCCGTTTACACAGGTTGGCGTATAACCAGTTGGCGTAGCTCGGTATGTGGAACATGGCCGAGTACTCCACCGACATAAAGCTGCGGTGAGCAGCATGTAGCACTCATCCGGCTCGCGCGCCTCGAGCAGGTGCGTGGCGAAAAAGCCGGGCAGAAAAGTCTCGGTCAGGGCCACTCCTCCTGGCGATACGCGGGTCGCTGTCATAGGTGGCGGTCTCCGGCGGCGGCACCGGGTTCTGCGCCTCCCACAGGCGCAGGGTCCGGTTAGCCGGATCCTGGTTCAGCATATGGTGCAACGCAGTAGTGCCGGTGCGCGGCAGCCCACGATAAACACAGGCCTGTTCACGACCTCGTCGCGCACCTGTGGATGCCGTTGCAGGTAGTCCTGTATTTTCAGGCGGTTGCTGAGGCCGGAGGCAATGGTCATCTGTGCCCTGATGCCGCCGAAGTCATTGAGCCGCGCCTCGGTGTTCAGGGCTCAGGACCAGGCGATCCAGGGGCTCGCGAAAGTCATCGCTGCCGAAGTCAGTCAGGCCCGTCTGCTCCGCCGCTGCTTGTAGTAATTGGTCCTTAGTCGAGCACCTCTGGCTCCCCATCTGGTACAGAAAGTATGCTATCTGGCGTCATGCCGCACCACTCAAAACTTCAGCATGTACGCAGAGTCGCTCTTGCATGCTGGAGAATATTCGCAGGTGCGTTCAAGTATCCTCACCACATGCGCAGTACCTCCAGTATGTACGGGTCTGTGGGAAAACAAACGCTTTGAATGGCCTGCATTTTATGCAATTGCCGGGTACACGCAGCAGTATCCTGGCGACGCACTTCGCGCAGGCCTCACGTTAGCAGGTCGCACTGAGAGTTTCGCTTTCCAACGAGACGGCGGACACACGCACGGGCAGCGATTCGTTGCTGATCGAGTGAGCACTTTTGACTTAGGCCTGCTACCCTCCGGGCATCTGCACTGCTTCCATCAGCAGCAGACGATACGAGCAGACAAAGCACTTCAAAACGCCCCCATCAGCAAGGCATTTGCACGCGATATAAGTGAGGGTCTGTTCACCCTGGCGGCCAGGAAAAGTGGCGCCGACCTCTCTCCGTCATTGCAATACTGGCGCAGCTTTGCCTGCAAATACCTGAGTGAACGCTGCCTGCTGGCACCGACAGATCCGCATCATCCTGATCCTGTCGAGCCGTTCACAGCCACAGAAACCATGCCGTTGCTATTGAGTGTGCCACCCATGCGTGGAGCTGAGTATCTCTCGGCTTCAGTGCTACAGGATATTCGATCATTGCTGGATGCCTGGGTATGCGAACAGATACGAGGCTACCGGTGGGCTCGGTGCCTCCTTGCCATGCGGGCGCCGCAGTGGCATCAGGTCGGCCGTGTCTGCTTTCACCTGGCGGAAAACAAAAATGATCCGGACTTTCCTTTGCCTTCATGGCGACCTATGCCCTGAACTGTCAGAGCAGGGCCGCATTCGTCATCAACCACTCGGCCGCGCCTTGCGGGAGTATGCGGGTGCGAAAAACAAAAAGGCGTTGATCCGCCTGCTTTCACCGGTTCAGCTTGCCGCGCAGTCCAGCCCCGTGATTAAGGATCTCGTGGATACCGGCGACATTTATCACCCCCTGGCCTGGTCACCTGAGGAGGCCTACAGCTTCCTGAAGGATGCACCACGGTACGAGCAGTGCGGAGTCGTCGTCCGCCTGCCTGACTGGTGGAAAAAGCGCAGCAGACCGCGTGCCGGCGTTACCATTGGTGAGAGCAAAAAAAACAATCTCAATACCGATTCACTACTGGATTTCAAACTGCATATCGCCCTGGGTGACGAGTCACTCAGCGAGGCCGATTTGGAACAACTGATGGCCGCGGGCGATGGCCTTGTTTTTTTGAAGGGTCAGTGGATTGAGGTAGATCGGGAAAAGTTGAGTGAAGCCCTGGCCCACTGGAAAATGGTGGAAGCGGAGGCGGCCAATGGCGGACTCACCTTTGCAGAAGGAATGCGATTGCTCGCCGGTGCACCTGCCGATCTGCAGGACGATTCCCTGGAAGACGCCCGCCAGTGGTCTTTTGTTCAACCCGGAAAATGGCTGGCCGCGCAGTTGGAGGCATTGCGCTCGCCAGACCAAATGAAGGACATCAATCCGGGAAAGGCACTGAAGGCGACGCTTCGGCCCTATCAACAGGCGGGCGTGAACTGGCTGCGATTACTTTCCCAACTGGGCCTGGGCGCATGCCTGGCGGATGACATGGGGCTGGGTAAAACCATGCAGGTCATCTCACTACTGCTGGTGATGAAAAAGAGCGGCAGTGATAAACCCTCCCTGCTGGTACTTCCCGCCTCTCTGCTCGCCAACTGGAAAGCAGAGCTTGAGCGTTTTTCGCCCTCCCTACGCTGTCTGTTTCTTCATAGCTCCCAGCTGAACAAAAGAGCAATGGATGACATGGCGAATGAAAGTACTGCCTTGAATAATATCGATGTCGTTTTGACCACCTATGGCACCCTTATGCGCCAGGACTGGCTGCAGCAACAAGAGTGGCGACTGCTGGTACTGGATGAAGCCCAGGCGATCAAGAACCCATCTGCCAGGCAGACCAAAGCGGTCAAGAAGCTCAAGGCCAAATCCCGTATTGCCCTGACCGGCACGCCGGTGGAAAACCGGGTGTCGGACCTCTGGTCCCTGTTCGACTTTCTGAACCCCGGCCTGCTGGGATCAGCCAGGCGATTCAAGGGGTTTGTGAAATCGCTCTCTGAGCGGGAGAGTGACCAATACGCGCCTCTACGCAACCTGGTCAGCCCCTATATCCTGCGCCGACTCAAGACCGATCGTTCAATCATCAGCGACCTGCCCGAGAAGACTGAAGTGTCCGCATACTGTGGTCTGAGCAAAGCCCAGGCAGCGCAATATCAGCAAGCCGTGAAACAGCTGACAAAAGCCATAGCGAACACTGACGGCATAAAACGCCGTGGCCTGGTGCTCTCCTACCTGTTACGTTTCAAGCAAATCTGCAATCATCCATCACAACTGCTGGGCGATGATGAGTACGATCCGAAAAAGAGCGGGAAATTTCAGCGTCTGGCGCAGCTGTGTGAAGAAATCGCCTCCCGCCAGGAGAAGTTACTGGTATTTACCCAATTTCGTGAAATGACCTCGCCACTGGCAAACTTTCTGGCACAGCAATTTGGCCAACCTGGTCTGGTACTGCATGGCGGCACCCCGATTAAACAGCGGCAAAAGCGAGTTGAGCAGTTCCAGGATGAAGAGGGGCCACCCTTCTTTATTCTATCTCTGAAGGCAGGAGGCACCGGTCTCAACCTGACTGAGGCATCCCACGTCATCCATTTTGATCGCTGGTGGAACCCGGCAGTGGAAAACCAGGCCACAGACCGCGCTTTTCGTATCGGCCAGAAAAAAAATGTACTGGTTCATAAATTTATCTGCCAGGGAACGGTAGAAGAGAAGATAGACGCCTTGATTAATGAAAAAACGGCCCTCGCCAATGATCTATTGGAAGGTGGCGCCGACACACTGCTTACAGAGATGGATGACAAGGCACTGCTCAACCTGGTATCACTTGATATTGAAAAGGCGCAAGTCTGATGGACATGACAGGTAAAATAGTATGAGCTACGGCGAATGGGCTCCATACGTGCCCGTGGCAAAACGGCGTGCCAAGGCAGCCAGAGAGGTCAATAGATTAAGAAAAAAAGGCATGAAAATTGAGCCCATAGAGGTTCAGGGGCGAAAGATCGCCCGTACATTCTGGGGTGAAGCCTGGTGCAGTCACCTGGAGCAATTCAGCGATTATGCGAATCGCCTGCCCAGGGGGCGAACCTACGTTCGTAACGGTTCGGTTTGCCATCTGGCCATCTCGAAAGGAAAAGTTGAGGCTATCGTCAGTGGCTCATCGCTGTACAAGATCAATATCAAAATCACCCCACTGCCTGCCACCAAATGGAAAACAGTACGCAAACAGTGTGCCGGTCAGATTGGTTCCATGCTGGAGCTATTACAGGGGCGCTTCTCTGACAATGTCATGGCCATAGTGACCGACAAAAACAACGGATTGTTCCCCGGCCCCAGTGAGATAAACCTCTCCTGCGACTGTCCCCGACTGGGCCGGGATGTGCAAACATATTGCCGCCGTCCTGTACGGTGTTGGCGCCAGGCTGGACCACCAACCGGAGCTGCTTTTTCTACTGCGCAATGTCGATCATGAAGAGCTGATTACAGCAGAGCTGGATATACAGTCAGCCACATCCGGAAAAGGAAAACGGCGGCGGCTGGCGGGAGCGGATCTTTCCGATGTATTTGGTGTAGACATGGAAGAGCCGGTAAAACCTGCTCGAAAAAAGCGCACTGTCAGGAAAAAAACCTTTGCGCCGACTGCCGCGGCAGTGAGGAAGTTACGCAAGAAATTTGGGATGAATGCCTCTCAGTTCGCAAAGCTGCTTGGCGTGAGTCCGCCTACGGTCACCAACTGGGAAAAGGGCAGTGGCAAGCTTAAGCTCCGCCAACGTACCAAGGATGCGCTTAGCCGGGTGGCTGAACTTACTCCGGAGCAGGCCATGGGAGCGTTAAAGCGAACAGGTGCACGCGATGTGCGATTATCAAGCAAATAGCGGGTTGCCAGTTTGCGGGGACTGGGACATCGCTAAATGCGTTTAACTCGTATTTTTATATATTTTGTGTATTTTGTGTATTTTGCTCATTTCATGTATTATTTACCGATAGTGTATTTTGGGGCGTTTTACCATGAGAAATAGAACTCATGAATCCGTTACAGCTACCGAGCTAGTCCGGAACCTCTCGGGTATGATTGATCGTGTGCGGATGTCAGGTCAAAGTTTGTATATCACTAAAGGTACTCAGACGGTCGCTGAATTATGCCCACCACCTAAAGCCGGTTATCCTATTAATAAACTCTCTGAATTACTCAGCGCGCTACCCAAATTGAATGAAGAAGCATCAAGCATGGCTGATGATCTGAAACGTATTAAAAATGCTGCCTCAGTGCCGGATAACGCATGGGATTAGTCATTGCTACCAATTTTTTTATTGATGTGGAAAATAATCGACTTGATTTAAGTGCGCTAATTAAATTCACGGATTATGGCGAAGCCTATATAGCTGCTATAACAGTCTCGGAATTGTTAGTGGGTGTCCATTTGGCCAGCACGGCAAAAAAACGCTTAAAGCGGTCAGCTTTTGTTGAAGGTATTATTTCCAAAATCCCCGTGTTGGAGTTTGATGAAAACGTGGCCAGAGCTTACGCTGAAGTTTACGCACAATTTTTAAAGCCAAGAAAAAAAGCGGCAGCGAATGTACATGACTTGCAAATTGGCGCAACTGCCCTGGCCCATGGATTTGCCGTGCTTACAAACAACAAGACAGATTTTAAAAAAATTCCAGGGCTTGATGTGGTTTCACCTTAATAGCGCCGGTCGTTTCTACAGGCGTGACACACAGGGCCACCCCGCCCGGAATGAGTCCGGCACTCGTTATAAGCGCACTGATAATCGTCGGGGAGAGGTACTGGGGATTGACATGATCGAACGGTTGGTGGCGACACCGAGCTACCTTCGGGAAGTTGCCGCAAGTATCGCCCTGGCGGCTTTTGGCTTGTTTATGTCCACCACACATATGGGTAAGCCCATGCGCTTTTATACCGGCGCTAATAAAGAGAACAGGCACAAGTCAAAAGTAATCATTCCAACGTCCCGTCTCGGCGTATACCTTGATCTGTTCTGCGAATTGATCTATTTGCCGCTGATTCATCGCATTGAAATCATAATCGCCCCAGTAAGTTTTCTCCTCCACATGCATATAAGCAATCATGTCAAATGAAAGTAGTTCGTAAATATTTCGCCACTCACCTTCCACGCGCAGACTCAATCCAGGATTGATAATGTAGTGGCCATGTTTCACTCGAAGAAAAAGCTTACGGTTGTACTTGTCATCGCGGCTGACTTCATTCTTCGCAAGGATACTGGAGATATAGGGGCGCTTTTTTCGTCTTGCCGGCAAGATATGTTCTGGGAAATGTGCCAGCACCTCGGCAAATCACTGCTCTGAAAAGCCCCCCATGTACGGACTATTTTATGCCCGAGCCGGGTATAAAACATCGCCATCATCAGATTGAGCATCTGGAACTCCATGGAGCGCTTATCCAGCTTGATCAAGCGCTCATCCACCTGAATGTCAAGGCAGTCCGGTTCCAGCAGGCGATAGACGGCAGCCAGTTTTTTGCTGCTGTATTTCGGGTTATCCAGCGCCTGCTCCAGGGCAATCAGCAACGCGTTGAATCCGGCATTATTGATCAGTTCGGTATTCGCGCCCCGCTCTCTCAATTCCCGGATCAAAGCTTCATTGCCCAGGCGACTCGCGATCATCAGCGGCGTCTGGTTGAAAAGATTGCGGAAATCGATGCCATACTGATCTGTTTGCCGTAGCACGGCCCCGGGATGTTTCAACTCATAGGGCAAATAGTGTTTTTTGTTCAACAGCTGGCGCCCCTTATCCGGGTTTTTTGCCGGGGCGAACCCACACTTGATCAGTGCATTCAAACGGGGTTGGTCCCGATATACCAGGGCATATTCAAACAGCGTGATCTTCGCTTTTTTGTTGTTCTCCTCAACCGCCTTGTGTTGAAGTTGCGCCAGAGGCTCGCCGTGCAGCACGTCCCAGGGAACAGGTACCTGCTTCAATATTTGATCGCGGATGGCCTCCGCCTGCTCCTGTTTGCCCTGCAGTTCCAGCCGCTGCGCCTCCATGCGCCATTCATCAAGGCTGGAATCCTGTTTCTGCAGTTGCAAACCCTCTTTCGATGGCCGCAGGTTGAGCAGCTCGAACAACCGCTGTTTGGTGGTTCGCTCTATGAGGTAGATATTACGTACGGCACGGGTGATCGCCACATAGAGCGCATTGATATGAAACTTGTAGATCTCAAGAGATTTATCGCTTTTATCCCTTACTCTGGCGAAAGTGAGTTCCCGCTGCAGATCGCCCGGTTCTACGCCACGGGTAATCTCCCGAAATCGCCGCTCCTCTCCTGAGGTGAAGTTGTAGAGCACAATATTTTCATACTCAAGCCCCTTGGCCTCCTGCACCGAAAAGATCAACGGCGTACTGAAACAGGCGCTCGCTGCGGCCTTATCCTCCGGGTGCATGACAATAACGGCAAAATGTGTCGACTGGCGGGTCTTGCGATCAAGCTCGGCCTTTATACCCTCCTCATCCTGCAGCAGAATCACCTCCCCTGTGTTGTGGGCGTTGCTCTGCACCAAATAGTTACTCTCCTTATCGATAGAGCCGAAGCGGGCGCTCTTGATCTTCAGCAGCCGGTTGGCCACCTCGGTCACCTGGGGGGAGTTGCGGTAGTTGGTGTTGAGAATGCGAATAAGATCCGTCTGGGATGTCAGTCCCTCCTGCCTGTAGAAAAAGCTTTTGATCTTGGACCAGGAGAAAAAATTAGGATGGACGATCTGATTCGAATCACCACAGAGAATAAAACCCGCTGGATCACGTAACGACTTCAAGACAAGCTGCATCTGGATATTGGTCAGATCCTGTACTTCATCCATCACAATAAAATCGTATCGTGGTTCTACCTTTTCCAGATACTCATGGCTGAGGATATTGGCATCGTAAAACCCCTGCTCCTTCATCGTCTCCAGGTATCGGGTGAACAGGTCATAGACCTGTTCCCGCTCCTCATGGGAGAAGATGGACTGTTTCACCCCCAATCCAAGATACTCTTCCCGTTTGAGATAAGAGGCGTTGGTGGCCGGGCCGGTAATCACCCCCTTGAATTCCTCAAACAGCTGATGCGCATCTTTAAGGCCACTAACTACGCGGCGCCTTGCGAACCAGGCGGAAAACTCCTTGAAATGCATCTCCCGCCCCGCAGGCACATGGATGCTCTCCAGATACTCCTGAAAGGAGAGAAAATCAATTTGCTGATCAGCATTGACATAACCGGCGGCAAAGTAGATATCCCGTGAATTATGCACCAGGTAGGGCGAGCGAGTGACGTACAGGACATCCCCCACAGCTTCTTTCATCTTCTCCAGAGTCAATGCGGTCTTGCCGCTACCGGCTGAGCCGATGATAATCAGCGGCGGTTGGAGATTATAGATATCGTTTTGAATTTCATCAAAAGAGATGATCTTGTCCAGCATATTAAACGTGGAACTGTTCGAATTGACGTAAATCAGAGGCTCCGGCTGCACCTGTTCCAGTGAGTCCAGGTTGGGGATTTTGGCCTCATCCATCGTGACCCCACGGGTGAGAAAGCGAGACTTTTCGTAGGCGTGCTGCTTGATGCATTCCACTATCAGAGCATAGGCCTCACCCTGATAGTGGTAAATCTTGAACAACAGGCGATTACTGCGATCCAGGCGCGCTCGATAGAGGTTTTCCGCCACCTTTTTGACCTCAGCCGAACGGAAATCGTCCGCCTCCAGGTAGGCCTTCATTTTCTTGAAGCCGGGGATTTTCGCGGGGTCGATCTCGTTGTAAAGCAGAACTTTCACAGTTGTAATCCTAACAGGCGAACATAGTCAGGTTTCCTCATGCTTGCCATATTGGCGATGGTCACCTTTGTCCCGCTCATCGTCATTTCGTACCAGGCAATGATCCGGATACCCGTAAATAGCCCCGACACTTGCGGCCGTGTAAGCGCTCTGGATCGGGGCCTGGCAACTGCCAGATGATCATCTCGCGGATCGCTATGCCGGAACGCATACGTGTCCCTGAACAGTAATTTCGCCTTCATGTGGCGAATAATGCCCTATGGATTTTACCAACGATAGAATAGTCTAACATGATGGCAATACTATGACGTTAACAAAACCTGACCCGGCTAGGGACACCAAATGTGACCAAAATGTGCTATCGGGTATCGTGAACGGCCACAACAAACCAGCCAACCGTTCCACCATAGGCGGCGGCATCCCTGCGAGCAACACGGCCAGCATCCAGGAGTGCAATTTGCGGGTGCCGATTACTCCAGGACCGAGATAGCCCGTGAAAGGAGGCTGTCGCTTTGCTTGAGGGTTTTACCCGCCGTAGCTTCGTCCAATTCAGATTGTTCATCGCGCAACAGGGAGATCAGGGACAGGGTTTCGATCGGCAGCAGATTTGTCTGTACCAGCATTGAGTCGATCAGCCCCGGAGTGGGCGGCGCCTCGGCGCTATGACCCTGCCAGAAGGTCAAGGCCTGTAAGGCCGTCTCCACGGCCTCGCGCATTGGGACGAGGGCTTCCGTTGGAAAGCCGCCTGCAGTGAGCACGTTCGCCATCCGCCGTTTGTGTTCCCCCTGGGCCAGGCGGTCACGGGCCTCGGCCAGCCGTTTTGATTGTCCGTCATCTTTTTGCCTGACCGGGGGCGCGGCGCGGTACAGTGTATTGACTGGACCGGGGTTGGCGCTGAGAACCCCGGCCTCGATTAGCTGCTGAATGGTCGCAAAGGCTTCCCGGCTCAGCACTTTCAATTGCGGTGCCTGCTCGGGAAACTGTTCTAGTAGTTGCCGCGCAAGAATCTGTTGCAGCGCATCATCGAGCCGGTCCGCCACTACCAGCAGGGTTTGCTGCTCACCCTCACCATGCAGCTCCACCAGATCCAGTTGCTTACTCCAACGGGCAAGAATGGCGTCTCGCAGACGATCCAGCGGATCACCGGGCGCTGTTGGCGGCTCCTTTGTCGCACCTGCCATCAGTACGTCGAGCCGTTCCAGGAAAGCGGCCCGGCCCGAGGGCAGATCCATTTCCTTTTTGCCGCTGCCGTCCACCACCCCCTCGGCCAGTGACCGCTTTTGATCCAGCAGAGAGAGCATACGGTGTTCGATGGTGTTTTCAGAGACAAGATTGATCACTTGCACCGGGCGTTTTTGATGTTTTCGCCAGGCACGGGCGATACGCTGCTCCAGCTTGGCCGGATTCCAGGGCATATCCAGGTTGATCACCACATCAGCCACCTGCAGGTTCAGCCCTGTGGCGCCCGAGTCAGTGGACAGGAACAACCGGCACTCAGGATCGTTCTTAAAGCGTCGAATCTCGTCGCGGCGTTTTGGCTGTGGGATCTTGCCGGTATGCAAGGCGTAGCCGAGCCCCATTTTCTCGGCCAGCTCCCTGACCAGGACCAACATACGCTCCCATTCGGAAAAGATAATGATCTTGTGATCGCCCTCCGCCATGATCTCCTGGAGGAGGCTGCCCAGTTCCTTCAACTTGGGAGAGACGCGGCAATCCTGGTCGAGAATATAAGGCGTGTCGCAGAGCATACGCATGCAGGCCAGATACATCTGCAGCCGCTCCATCTCTTCTTTTTTCAGTGGCCGCTTCCCGGCCAGGGCAGCAAGGCGCGCCACCTTCGTTTCGTATTCCTCATAGCGCAGCGCCTGCTCTTTGTGCATGGCGACGAAATAGGTGTTGATCGTACGGCCCGGCAGTTGCCCCTCCACATCCTCCTTGCGTCGGCGCAGCATGACCGCTTGCAGCCTGTTATGCAGCTGATCCAGATTCTTGTAGCCAATCGCGTGACCTTTCTCGTCGAGTTGGTAGAAGTCGCGATTGAAGCGGAACAGAGGCCCGAAGAGTTGCGGGTTCAGAAACTGGATGATGGAGTAGATCTCATCGATGCGGTTCTCCACCGGCGTGCCGGTCAGCACGAAGGCATAGGGGCTGTGCAGTCGCTTAACCGCCGCGGCCGTCTTGGTTTGCCAGTTCTTGATGCGCTGGGCCTCGTCCAGGATGATGACATCCGGGGCCAGGGTGGCGTTGATCTCCTCCACGTCCGGGCGAACCTGTTCATAATTGGCCAGATTGAAGAAGGCAGGTTCGCCGTACTGACGCAAGCGCTGGGCGCGTGACCCCTGGATGATGTGTGATGACAGGTCGGTGAACTTGGCGATCTGCTCCTCCCATTCTCCCTTGAGCGAGGCGGGAGAGATGACCAGCACCCGCCGAATGCCCAGGTTGCGACGCAGCAGCTCGCAGGCGGCGATAGCCTGTACCGTTTTGCCCAGGCCCATCTCGTCCGCCAGCAGGGCGCGGCCGGTGAACGCCAGGTGCAGCATGCCCTCCTGTTGGTAGGGGTAGAGCGGGTGTTTAAGCAGATCGAAGCTCGCATTTCCCGCCGTCACTTCGGCTTCAAAGTGCTGGCGACTGCGCACTTGCTGGGCATGCTGGTCAAGTGCCGCGAGCCAGGGATTCAGTTCTCTTGAGACCCGGATGCGGCGCCTGACATGGGCGGGGGCGGCATTGATTGATCGCTCCATCGCCGGTAATTTGTCGAGTGGGTTGGCCAGCAAAGCGCCGTCATTGTTAAAAAAGGGGGCGAGGAGATCCCGGGCTATGGAACGGCGCCGGCTGTGTACGGGCCAGCGGATTCGAACCTGATGATCCCGTCGATCCAGATAGATTTCGATGCGTGGGCTACCACCGCCTGCGGCTTTTTCAAAAGCGCGCTTGCGCCTGTGCTGGAGCCGGTACAGCGTTGCCTCGATATGCTTGCAGGTGCCCAGGCCGTTGACGCGGTGGTCGGGACAGTCGCAGCTGTTGATGGGTTCCGCAAGCGAGCGTATCTCGACGCTATAGGCCTGTCCGCTGCCGGAATAGGCCTGAAAATCACCGAAAAAAATATCATCCGGCGTCTGTGGCTCAATCCGGATTGCTTCATTGAGGCCACGCCAACGGCGGCGTTCAATCTCATCGGCATCACTGGTGAACCAGCCGGATAGCCTGGCCCGTCTTTGTGAATTATTGTTGCGTTTCTTTGTCTTTGTCTTTGACATGGCGTATAGATGCTATTTGGGTGACATTCAAGTTTTACAGAACAACCATTCTATTGAAAATCGCTAACAATAGCTTTTCAATATAATCGCCGGAATAAGGCCGCCTCGGGACGATGGCTTACATTCTATCATAAAAAAATGCTATGATGACATGTCATCATCACGGAGAACACCTGTGCCTAACGCACTCAGACTAAAACAATTGCGCAGCGCCAAGAAGCGGCAACGCGACCGTGACAGGGCCGATGGCTTTCGCTTTTATCAGATAAAGTTGCCAACTCGACTTGTTGAGAAGTTAAAAGCGGGAATGAAAAACGAGACCTTTGTCGCCAACCTGTTTAATTTCGTTGACAGGGAAATTGTCGATGTCGGGGATTATCCAACACTCAAACTGCTGTGTTGGAATCGAAACCAACCATTCGTTACCAGAAAAGAAGCTTTTCAGGTCTATGAGGGAAACTGGCGTCATGTAGATGAAAACCAATTGGATCAGGGTGAACTTGATCTGCTAACGACTCTTAAAAACGAGTTTGGCCAAGGGGTGATAAATGGCTAAATTTGAGCGGCCTCACCACAAGTTGGTCAATGTGGTACTCGACTCCCTGAACAGTCAATTCCTGTCAGAGTGCATGTGTTACTTTGGCGGCGGCACACGCATTGTGTTAGAACTCGATGAATATCGAGAGTCACTTGATATAGACTTCCTCTGCTCTGACAAGAAGGGGTATCGCGCGCTAAGGTCAACCATTACCCATAACTCTCTCGGCACCATTTGTTCCGGAAACCTTCAACTGTTGAGAGAAGTACGCGCCGACATGTATGGAATCAGAACTTTTTTTGAGGTTGACGACAAACCCGTGAAATTTGAAATCATTTCTGAAGGGCGCGTACCACTTGCAGGAGTATCGATTCAAGAATTACCGGTTGAATCACTCAATCATGTGAGTTGTTTTGCCGAAAAGTTCCTGGCTAATACTGACAGGGCTCGAGACACCTCCACCAACTCACGGGATCTTATCGATTTAGCCTTTATGACGGCAAGTTGGTCAATAGACCACTTAACTGAGGGATGGTCCCGCGCCGAAGAAGCCTACGGTGATACCGTTCATACAGAATTGCTGTTTGCATTGAATGAGCTGGGTAAATCGAAAGTTCGAAAGTCTTGCATACAAAATCTCGCTCTTACCAACCCACGAAAACTTGATCGGGGATTGAAAGTGCTTAGACAGTTTTGTGAATCCTGTACGTAATCAGAGTACTCAGCATTCTAAACCTCCGCCAACGCACCATGGATGCGCTTAGCCGGGTGACTGACCTTACTCCGGAGCAAGCCATGAGAGAGATAAACCTAAAAACCGCAGTCGGGCGCGAAAAAGATGTGCAAGATATTGATGTGCATGGGAAATTTGAAAAACGCGTGGTCACCTTATTGGTGATGAGCGCTTTTTCATAGTTCCAGGTACATCAAGAGCTTGTGCAGACTTTC
>PVMK01125955.1_pt1 | contig 16855 bp, 18 predicted proteins | sample 1853481 | NCBI WGS metagenome assembly PVMK01 (sample SAMN08533507, study PRJNA380276) | Marine sediment metagenome, whole genome shotgun sequencing project.
GCATCATCTGCTCATGGTTGCCCTGGATAGGAATAAACCACGACTCTCCCGCAAGCATTACCACGTCGACTGATTTTGGGCCTCGATCTATCAGGTCGCCCACGCTAAACAATCGGTCATTGCCTTTATCAAAATTCTGGTGGCCCAGTGCTTCCATCAACTGGTCATATTCGCCGTGAAGATCACCAACAACAAAATCACGACCATCCTCGTTGGCTGGGTATTCCACGTGAAACAACTGATCACTCATGTCGCCACCCTCATCGCTGCCCTCTGCTGTCCTGTGGCCTCTTTTGCCTCAGTGTGGGCCTGCGTGGCTCTCTGGAGCGAGGGCGATACTCTAGTCCTTCACGCAGTGCTGGAGCGAGGCCAGTCTGCTGGGTTAGCCCAGCCTGTTCCACCGATCCCATGGTGCCACAGGATCAGGATCAGCAAACAGTCCCCACTTCCTCTGCCTAGGCCGGTCATAAGCTGTCAAGTTTTTTAACACCCCAAGGGTTATCTGGCCTGAATAGCTGGAGGCCGCATTATTACAGTGCTGGTATGAAGCTTGCTTGTTCATAGTTGCGAACCAAATAGTCGCAGTGCTCGGACACGGAATGATCAAAATAATCCTCGTAGCTTCAGTTTTACTAGTCGGCTCGATTTCGAATGCTACCCCACTATATTATACATTCTGAATCGTCCCGGGTATTCCGGAGACCCGGTAGTTTGAGTCAGGCCGCCACACATCATCCGGCGCGCCTATAAGAACCCCTCTCGGAATTCGGGCGGCGATATGTTTGTGGATATGGAAAAAAGTATGGGCCCATAGGGGGGGTAGCAGAAACCTCAGTTATACCCGACGAACCTGGCGACTCGACGCCGGTGATGTGGTGGGAGGGGTTGTGGGCGGTAATATCTAAATATCTGAATCTAATTGGAAATTAACAATTCGCCACCCACAGGTAATATCGATATCGCCGTCAACAACGATGACTTTGCCATGCGCTGTTGAGCGACGGATCAAAGTGAATTGGGTAGTGCCCGGCCTACTGTTTTACCAACTCTACGCGACGGTTTTTCGTCCGGCCAGCGGCGCTCTCATTGCTCGCAACAGGCGCAAGAAAACCGACGCCGGCCGCGCTCATTCGACTTTTTTCGACCCCATTTTCTGCGGCCAGATACCTGACAACGGAATTCGCCCGTTGACTGGAGAGGTTCATATTGTATTCATGGCTTCCCTCATTGTCCGTGTGACCGACGACCAGAATATTCAGGGATGGCCTGCTCTCAAGTAGTTTGGCAATTTCCGCCAGTACCGGTGCGGACTCCGGTTTGATACTGGCGTTGCCGGTGTCGAACAGCACGCCATAGATCGCCATATGCCCCGTGGCGTCGATACCCTTGCCGATGGCCTCGGCATCTACTGTGACCATGCCGGTATCCATGGCCTTCGCCTCAATAATCTCCAGCAGGGTCACCGGGCGCTTGCTCAATGCGCCAAAGCCATTATCAAATGCGACCAGCAATGAGACGTGTACGGTGCGATTGCCATCCACAATCTTCGCGGCCAGGTAACGGATATCCTCCGGGATATCGAACGCGCCCCGACTGGTCTCGGTATTGCTGATACGCATCTCCATCGGGCCATACAGTAGGCCTGAAAAATTATGTCCACAGTCGCGGCCGCAACTGAACAGGGTTTCGAATCCGGCAGCCTGAAGTGCAGACTCGTAATTGCGAAAAATTTCCAGCGTAGAGCGGCCATCGGGGCCACGGTAGAGGATGCGGGTTATTCGCCCTTCCAGAACCGCCCGCTCCTTGGGAACTCTCTCCCCCTGCTCATCTCTCGCTACGGGTCCCAGGGCCAGGACGTATTCATCGAAGTCCTTTACCTCGTAGCCATCGATAAAGGCCCCCGCGTAGCGCGTGACCATGGGGTGATCTTCACTCCCGGGCGAATCGGCGTTCTGGGCCAGGGTACTCGCAGAGACCATCAGGCAGGCCAGCCCTGGGATGGTCAATATGAACTTCATTACTTTCATGTTTTGAATCTCCTGATTTGCGCAATGTAAATCTGTAGCAGCCTTCTCTGGAGGCGACTGTCGCGGCTAAAGGCCGCTGCTGCGGGCTCGGGTAGCAACCCGCTGATACCTCTTCTAAGGTTTATACCAGATCAGTGAAGTATACGCCCGTTCCTGGGTTGTCATGCGCACATTCTTATCCATCTCTACGCTGAAACGAAGCACCTCGGAATCCGGGTTGGCAACGGGAATACGCCCCAATTGCGCCCGACCGATCTCGTTGGGTGCCTGCCCCTCTGCCCACTCGGTACTGCCAAATTAACTTCTTCTGGGAGACAATCCCAGTATGAATACATATAAACGCCACCGATTTCCGCCCGACATCATCACCTATGCTGCCTGGCTCTACTACAGATTCAATTTGAGTCACCGAGACGTCGAAGATTTACTCGCTGAACGTGGTATCGCTGTCAGTTACACAGCCTCCACCAACTCCCCCCACCACTCCCCACTTTTCTCAACAGCCCCATCCCAAACTTCCCCAGCGTCTGGCAACTCCGGATCGCAGACACTGTGCACCGCATCATCCGGCACTTCCCCTGCCATACCCATTTCAGTGTAAAGCTCATCCAAATCCCGAATACTTTCACAAGCCGCATAAAGCTCATACCCAGTATCCGCAATCAAGACAGCAACGCCAATTAATGGAATAGATTCTGCCGGAATAGCCGCAATGCTCTTCGCAGCTACTCGCTTGATCCTGCTGGCCAGCCTGGTGCCGAATTTCCTGATAGCGGCTTTGCGCTTGACGGCGGTGGATTGTTGTTCCTTGAGGGCCCTGTCCTGGGAGGCGAATTTGCTATGCATCATGCTGGAGACGGTGCGGAGGCCCAGGGCAGTGCCCACCAGGCCGGAAAGGACAGCGTTAAAAGCTGTGCTGGTGAGGGTGAGTATGTTGCTGGCGATCAGTGCCAGGAAGGTGAGGGTGATTATCAGGCGTTTTGTCCAGGTAATAATTTTGTGCATGAGCGTGTCCTCGTCATTCACTGGTCGCTCGTCGAAAACACGTAGCCAGCTACCCATCACTCCCCCTTCCAATAAACCAACAACGGCGAAGCATTCTGCTCAATCACAACCTTCCTCCCGCCGTATCGCCCAAACTCCACCCGCCCCACGGCGTAGTCTCGGGTGTGTACATCGTTCAGCAGCAACTCCCTGGTGAATCTTTCCGGGTGGGGTACTACCTGGTCATACCCGACGAAGTCCTTGGAGAACATAAGTGAGTAACATTGGTCACCTTCTTGAATGCTGCAACCACATTTTTCACAATCACAAAAAATCGACATAGTTTTAGTTCCTTTTCAATATGTTGTTTGCCTTGTCGGGCGATAGGTATGTAGGTTGACTCTGACAATGCCCATTGCGGGTATGACCAGTAGTCGGTGCCAGGGAGCATGGAGGGAGGCTATGTGTGCCAGGATCTGGCGGGTAGGAAACCGGAATGGTTCCTATATTAGATACGCTTATTTTCGAAAGTATTTCCCGGTGTTTTGGGAGTGTGGCGCTATAAGGGAGATGAAAAAATTCTGCGCGGGGATACGTATACAAAACGCCGGGAAAAAGTATGGGAATGGCCCCCTGATTTGTGGTGGACCTGGAGCAGGGTGGGCTACGCGATGTTCACTGCTTACCGGACGTTTTATGGTGGGATTTTGGGGGTTGGTTTTCGGTCGTGTGAGTGCCAGCAGCGGTCATTAACTTTTGGGGTGTCTGATGTCCCACATGAATCGGAGCGAAGCAAGAATTCCAGCAAAGCAGAGCCCAGCTGCAAGGAAGACTAACCAAGGAGTAACACCGAAAAATTCTCCTGGGTTTATCGTGCTTAGTTCATCTGCCATTAACAGGCCGCGTCGTAAATATCCAACTGCTCCATATCCGAAGAACAACGCGAACACGATGAAAAGCACTGAAACAATTACCGTCTGTGAGGCCGTTAAACTTCTACCAGCTAAATAAGCTACAATTAGGTAACCACTGACGGTCGTAAGATATAGAGCCAAAGCCGACATCGCCGCCGTGTTGTACGAAATAAGTACGTCAACTAATTCATACTCCGTCATCGCCCATCTCCTTTTTTTAGACTTACACCAGGATAGACCGAACTTGGGGGGATGGATAGGTGAGCGTATGACCGCAATGAGTAACGAGCCGACTTCAGCACAATCTACCATATCTAGTCGGGGTCTGATCCGTGCCAAAAACCGCCTATCAGTAAAGTCGAATGCTCGGCAACCAATGGCTCTAAATCGCTGATTCTCGTTATCAGTTGTCGAATGCGGCATGGTATTTCACCCTGCCAGTTTTCCCGGTCAGAGCTCCAGGCTCCAACTCCATTGCCATAAACACATCCTCTGGAACCTCGTACTCGGAGTCAATACCGAACTTAGATGATGGCAAGAAACCAAAGCGAGGATAAAATGCTGGATGTCCCAGTACTACCACTGCAGAAAAACGCATTCGCCTGCATTCCTCAAGGCCAGCCTGAACAAGCTCTGAGCCGATACCCTGGTTTTGATGAACTGGTAACACCGCCATCGGGGCGAGCCCCATCACTTTTAGATTTGAATTCCCCGCCAAGGTGACAGGCGAAAACATGATGTGACCGACGACCTCTGCGTCAATGGTCGCGACAAGCGAAATAACGGGATGTGCTCGTTCTCGTAAGGTATCGACAAGAATGGCCTCGGATGAGGTTTCGAAAGCAGAAACATTGACGTTATACACGGCATCACGATCATCATCTTCTTCAGGTCGAATTAACACATGGCCTCTCAAGATTTATCACAGCGAAATTTCTACCGTCTCTATCTCAAATACTCAGCTTCTGCTGCGTGCCAACACCGGACGCTCATTAACGCCAAGGATCAGCCGTAGTTGGCAGCACCTGTTTGTTAGTTAAATGTATCGTCGGTCATATATACACTTTCATGTGCCCCCAGCACTCCCACCAAGTACAAAGTCTTTAGCGCCCGGAATCAACACATCATCCACATGCCGCTGAAATGACTCGCTATACCATGTCCGTCGGTCCTTCCAATACCGGACAAAACCGGGCTGGCTGGATGTACTGATCATCTGTCCGTGCATGCCCGCCCAGTAGCGAGCATCCAATGCTCCCTCACAGTGCTGGTAAAACGCGTCTTCATAACCACGTATCTGATTGTGCAGCAGGGCATAGAATTGCACTCTCTCTTCCTGGCTCAGTTCTTCAGGCCGAGTCAGTCCAGTCAAATAGACTAAGGCAACCAATCCACTTCCACCGATAAGTGCAGCTTGCGATCTGAAGCCCTCGCTGATGCTGTGGAAGGTATTCAAACGTACGGCAAGGGTATTTCGCCGAATCTGGATGCCTACATAGATCAGCGAAACTATTACAGCAATGCCACCAATCACGTCAGCATAGTTGGCCATACTCTCTATATTCATGGTGTTGGTCTCTAGTTATTTGTTGCTTGATGGAGTATGGCTCGTGGCTGCTTGAGTGTCCGCTCCGAGTAATTAGCGGACCCTCAGCTCATTCTAGACCAATTTGCCGTTTATAGGGCATTGCTGCTCGCCGCAGATCGAATATTGATCTAACAACCGTCCGGTCTTGCGCATTGCAGGCATTCACAGAAGCTCGCCACCTGTAGCCAAATCAATCGGGTCACTTCATCCAGAGGGTGGAGGTGTGGTTAATCCGTAGTAAACTTCACCAACTGACCCAGGACCCACTCATGACCGAAGTAGCCGAACACTATAATCCAATTGGAAAAGCCGAAACCCTGGATATCTGGCGCAGAAGAATGCGTATGCCGGTCCCCACAGCAAAGGGCCATATCAGCGACCTTCGAATCGTCGCTATCTACGAAACCACTTCGGTGAATGTCCTGCCACTGGACCTGCTCATAGACGCCCGGAAAAGCGATAGTGATCCCGTGAAACAATTTGGCGTGATCTTCAGTGTGAATCCTCCTGACTGGCCCAAGTACGGCATACCTGTGCTGTGGCGGAAGGAGAGGGTAGCAGGTGTCGGTAGGTGGAATGCAGACCAGCTGTGATGTTGAGAGCTACAGTATTACTGCTTTTCTTCTGTTCATTGGCCCATGCCGACATCACTGGCCGTGTGGTGGGTAAGGTCTGGGTACAGCCAGCGGATTGCCCGAGTTGTGGAAAGACGCTTGATGTCAATCATGCGCAGCTGCTGGCGGGGATGGCCTGGTGGTATAGGTATTACGCCAAGGAACAGTCGCCGGAGGATCGCGGGCGGTATGAGTCTGCCGAGGATGAAGCGAAAGCCAGGCGGTGGGGCTTGTGGGCTGATCCGGAACCGATCAATCCGTATGACTGGCGGCGATCCAGGAAATAGGGTTACATTCGCTGTAGCTGGATCACAAAGGCCCATCAGATGAAGTTCTATTTAATCGCACTCGTACTACTCTCCATCGTTGCTGGGGGTGGATTCTGGCTGGGTCATGGGCTAGGACGTAATCAGTTCGCTAATGAGTGCATCACCGTGGGCAACTTTACTGTCTGGGACTACGGCACCGATAAGCGAAGGCGATTCGTTTGTACTGAGGCCCCAATGGAGTCTAAGCCCGTCGCAGGCGATAAAGTTAAACTTTAACCACTAGGACTTTCTTGGCCGCTTTCCCACATTAGAGACATTCGTGAGTACAGCAGATTTCGACTCGGTGGACGACGCGCCTTGTCAGTAAGTTGAAGAGTGGTAAGGGATTTTGGTAACTGGACTCCGAACTTCTTCTTCCGAGCAGAGCTGGTTAGGTGTCTGTGATTGCACATATATAAACTATCGGCATTTTGGGTTCTTGCAGTTATTGCTTTCGCTGAATACAGGCTTGACCAATTCCTCCCCCCATATGCGCTTCCCCGCTTTCTTAGGGTTTTTGATAAATGATTTGTTCCTTTCTTCAAAGTGCCAATCTATTGCTTTTTTGCATTCATTTTCTGACTTGTACTTGCTGTTGTGGATTATAGCCTTTGCCATTCCGCTAAAAACAGACTCAATCACATTCAAGAATTGAGCGCACGATGGGAGAGGGACTAATTCGACGGATGGTGTGTTGTGGGCTTGTCTATATTTTGGGCTATTAACTTCATCTACTTTCTTGTTCAGAGCTTTTGAAGCATGCCATGAGGCGGCATCCCATGAAAAGTATATCTTGTTCTCCGCTCTATACTTATCAAGTAAAATTAGCATCAGCTTTATCATTTCTTCAGTGTTTTTACGTGGTGAGTAGAAATGAGTTATTTGGTTTGTTGATAGTTCCAAGGCTGCCGTGCATATGAGGCTGCCCTTGCTAACTTGATACTGTGCTAGGTGACATCGATTCTCCATATTGTTTTTGGTAGGCGTTGGATAATGACTCTAAGCTCCAGGATGTTCTATTGACGCCGTGGAGGGACGGTGGTTCGTGAAGGAGTTTGATTATTTTATTTGATTTGTCTTCGAGTCTTTTCTTTGTTTCTTTGCTAACCTTTTTGGTCCTTCGTAAATCTATAGATTCCAGCCCGCTTTCTATAAAGCGTTTACGCCATTTCTTTATCGTCTTTGTAGACCTTTCAGTTTTCCTGCTTGTAGCCGTAATGCTAATTCCATTATGAAGGTCCAGGATGGCTACGGCCTTTTCCCATTTGTTGCGATTGGTTGATAGCCTCCATTTATTTAAAGTACTAAGGTCATCATCACTGATGAAATCTATACGGAAGTGGTTTTCTTTAAACTGTTCAAGTTTATTGTCGCTTAGCCACTTGTGATAGTGCTCGACGAAAGTTGAATATTTATAGCCGCTAGGATCGGACTTTATATACTCATTCCATAGCTGTTTCATGTTGCAATTTTGAGCGCGTATTCTTGAGTCCATTTTCGGGAAGCGCGCTATAAGATTTTCCAGCCTCCTGCCGTTGGTTATTTTTGGAGTGAAGATCAAATCAGCTAACTGTTTGTCGCTTTTGAGAAGAATGTCGATATATGTGAGGTCGGAATTTTCATAATGGGAAATGTACTTTCTCACAGTGCCACGAGATAAGTGTAATGCTCTTGATATCTGGCTCTTGTTAAGACCGCGAATCGCAAATAGCTCAATGGCTCTGGAGGCCTTATATACTGAAATTCTAGGATTCGGCATACTAATTGATACCTATTTTGAATTCATGAAAAGAGCAGATGATTATCTTTGGTGTGTGTTCGACAAAGCGTACTTATAGTGTAGCCCGTTCGGCCGAAGTTAGGTGTGGATTCAACCGGTCAACGCAACATTCTAATCTCTTAGTTCAGAGAAGGAGTGTTGCCAATGAAACGAAGAACTCGAATTTTGCTATACGGAAGCGCAGAAGGCTTTGATGTGGGTTGGCCTTTATACCATGCCTTATTGCCAGGCAGAGACCGGCCAGCGGTTTCTTTATCGCAATTTTTCCGAACAATCCCTATGATTGGCGAAAGGGTAAGCGGTAGAAACCCGGAGACTCTTTTGTATGAAGCTGATCTACACCCATCCCAACAGTATCGTAGTCGCACAGGCGCGCAGCTCGATTGAACTGGCGGGAATAAAGTGCATATTGAGCAATGAGTATGCGTCAGGGGCGATAGGTGAACTGGCGCCGATTGATGCCTGGCCTGAGCTTTGGGTCCCGAATGACAGGGACTTTGAGAGGGCGACACTGCTACTTGAGAAATCTCACGCCGCGATTCAAGAGGCCGACTGGAAGTGCGAGCAGTGCGGTAGTGTAAGCCCGGCAACATTTGATTTCTGCTGGCACTGCGCTGGTGAGAGGCGAGCAGTATAAGAGTTACGCGTCTGCATTATATCCGGTTCCGAGGAGTCACTTATCCATACATCCTATGCATCGTGTGCTTGCTGGATCAAAATTCAGCCTAGCTTCGCCGATTTCTTCGCCGCACATAAAGCAGTAACCGTAGTCACCTGCTTCCACGCGATTCAATGCGCTACCAATTTTCTGTAGCTGCAGCTGCCTCCGGCGTGCCGTTTCTTGCGCCATCTGCTGCGCCTGCAGGGCGTCCATGCGGGACAGACGACCAACCTTCGACTGGTCGAGCGTTACAGTCCCCGTAGCTTCCTTACTGGAATTTTTCAGTTGCTCGATTTCTTCCCTGAGAGATATCAACGCTTGCCGAAAAGCATCTAACTGGTCCTGATCCATTATTTTCAGCCTTGTGCCATTTGGTATTTGAGAACCGGTTATACCAACACAGTTCGAATGACTGCTTCCGGTGGAAATGGCCGCCCGAAATTACCGCTACTTTGGATGCCTATGGTCGTATTACTAAACACCCTCCACACCAACTAAACGGGCAGAGCTACAATCATCGCGAAGTGATTTGAACTCAGCATAAGTTGGTCCGTAATAGAAACTTTCCATATCAGCAATGGATGGAAATTCTACCAATACAAGGCGGCGTGGGATCCAGTCCCCTTCATAGACTTTGTGTTCACCACCCCGAGACAAATAACGCCCGCCGGCAGCTTCTAAGGCAGGCTGGACTTGGGCCATATATTTCCCGTAGCGTTCCATGTCATATATTTCGACATCAAAGATTGCATATGCAGTCATAGGTGATCCTCTTGTTATTGGAATTACAACAAGAGTAGACCGAAACAGGGGTTAATAGCCAGTGTGGGCCTTTATAGAGGGTGCCCAGATTTTCCGGGCAGACCTGGTCATTACTGTCGAGCTTGAAGGGGGTATACCATGCCAATTTCCAGGCAAAGACCGGTCAGCGGTTTCTTTATCTCAACTTACTGCATGCCGCCTTTATATGCACAGCAACCCACCAGACCCTGGCAATACCATGTACTACAAGGGGTTCAGGCAAATAATACCCCGCTGATCACCCTTTGATATTGCTGATTTTTAATGTAGAAACAGATGAGGTTTTTGTAATAACTCGATGATTATTATGATTTTTTAACTATTGAAGCAAGTGCTAAATTTGGCTACTGCTTCAGACAATACTGGCCCGACTTATACCAACCAGTAGGACACTTGCCACCGTTCTCCCTGGGCAGCGCTTCCCTGTCTGAACTGCTGATGTGCTTGCAGTAGTCACCACCAGATGAGTAAAACCCAGTAGGGCAATCATTACCGCTTTTCTGGATGATGACTTCACCATCGGAGGATTTGAATGGTTTGCAGTAGTCGCCGGATTTATATGTGCCAGTAGGGCAGGAATCTCCCTGGCGGGGGATTGGGTTTTGGGCCATTGCTGATACTGCTGACAGCAATGTGAAGTAGAGTAGATATCTGGTCATGGTAATTTCTCCAGGGTGCTGGTTGGGTAGTATACGAAAGTGAAATTGAAAAATTCTATGGTTGGTGCTGGCCGGAGTGACTAGCCCACGCAAGCGGTGGTTAGGTGCCAATACGCCATGGTAGCGGGTCAGGTTGACCCTGGGTTTTGGCACGAGGGTTGCCAATCGGGCAATGAAGTCCACTGGCGTATGGCCGCCCCGATCAAACGCCACTTGGGTGGTGCCATCCCGGTAGGGGTCTTGAGGGTATAGACTACCTTGCCGGTGGAGCTGAGTGACAGGCGAGGGGTAGCGACGGCGGGCAGACTGGGTATGACCTACGAAGCCGACGCGCCGGCTTACTGAATCAGGCTGCTGCAAACACGGCCCGGTAGCAATATCGGGCCGACCGGGTAGCAAACCTCGTCCCGGTGAGATATCCCTGGCCCACGGCGGTGTATTGTTTCTGGCCGAACTCCCGAAGTTTAACCGCCACTGCCTGGAAATCCTGCGGGGCCATGGAATCCGGCATAAAAGCGAGGCTCTGGCTCACCGCAACATTGATATGAATCAATGAACCCAGAGTGCGTTTAATTTCCTGATAAAATGTATGGATATTTCCATCCTCCTGGCCTAGCCTTATAAGTTAAGTTCACCGGAGCAATGACAATCATGATCAAAAAAATACTGGCAGTACTCTGTCTCACCTCACTTGCGGCAGGCGCGGCCTTTGCCGGCGTTTCCGCAGAAGAGGCCGCGCGCCTGGGTGTGGATCTCACGCCGATGGGCGCCGAAATGTCCGGTAATGCGGATGGCAGCATCCCCGCCTGGAATCCGGCGGGCACTCCGGTGGCAGCCAGTTTTGTGGCGGGTTCCGACAACTACACCAATCCCTATGCCGATGAAAAGCCGCTATACAGTATCGATGGCAGCAACTGGCAGGAGTATAAGAATATTCTCACTGCGGGTGCGCAGGCCATGTTCGAAAAGCTGGGCGCAGACGGTTTCCGTATGGATGTCTACCCAACCAAACGAGACTATGTGGCGCCGGATTGGCTGTACGCCAACAATGTAAAGAACGCTACCGGGGCAAGTCTGGTGGCGGATGGCCAGAAAGTAGACGGCAGCCTGCCGGGTGTCCCTTTCCCCATCCCCCAGTCCGGGCTGGAAGTGTTGTGGAACCACCTGGTCCGTTACGGTACGGATCACTCGCTTGATTACGATGTGTACTATGTCAGTGCCAGCGGCAAGGCGATCCTCTCCACCACCGGGTTCATGACCAACGTATTCCCCATGTTCCGCGATCCGGATGCACCGGTTGGTGATATCCCCTGGGTCAAGCTGCGTATCAACTACAATGCACCAGCGCGGCGCGCGGGTGAAATCCTGTTGGTGCATGAGCCTGGCGCGGACTTTACCGAAGGCAAGGGCCGCAAGGCCTGGCAGTATCTGGTCGGTCAGCGCCGTGTGCGCCTGGCACCCGCGGTGAACTTTGATACACCTAATCCCGGGGTGGCGGGAACATCAACTTACGATGACTCCTTTATCTTCAATGGTTCGCCGGAGCGCTTCGACTGGAAACTGGTCGGCAAGCAGGAGATGATTATCCCCTACTCGAGCTATGATTTTGTTTTCCAGGCCGAAGTGACAGACACACTGGGAGAGAAGTTTCTGAATCCCGATTATATCCGTTGGGAAAAGCACCGTGTATGGGTCGTGGAAGCTGATCTGAAAGAAGGCAAGCGCCACCTGTACAGCAAACGCCGTTTCTATATAGATGAGGATACCTGGACTGCCCTGGCCACCGAGGTCTACGACGGTCGCGGCAAGCTGTGGCGGGTTCAGTTCCAGTACCCTGCAAACCTGTACGATATGAAGTCAATTTACAGTCTGGCCTACGGGGGTTATGACCTCGTGCAGGGTCTTTATAACCTGAACACCAAGCCTATTCCCGGCAGGTTCAAAAACGGTGTCAAGCAGGGTGACAAGTACTTCACACCAAAAGGCCTGGCGCGCGGAGGCGTTCGCTAGCCGACCAGACCCTGGGTACGCGAATTCACCAGCTGATCAGGCAGCGCCACGGGTTGGCACCGTCACAAATTGAGATTGGACGGTTTAGAGGCCGACCACTAACTGGTGCACGGCACGGGCCAGGGCCTGTAAATGCTGCTCGCCATTGGCGTTCTCTTCCAGGCCGACCAGGATATAGCGCCCGGCGGCAGACTCCACCAGCGCGCTATCGGAGTGAAAGTATAGGGCGCATAATTGGGCTGTTGTGAGGGGATTTCCTGGTGGATTCCATTTGCCAGGACTAAGAATTTCGTAAACAGTTGGTCTGTCTCCCTGAATTCTTGTTCGCGTCGGTGAAGAGGCAATTCATATCCGTCCATTTCTGAACACCAGCACGCAGCGGTTTAGGCCAAGTGGTTTTTCAATGGCTTCCTTGCGGGTTGATCTGTGAAGGCGCGGATTCCTTCCTGGCGAACAGAGGCGGCGTGACAGGTGGCGCATGGGATGGTGGCGCCAGCAGCGGCAGGGGAGGTGAGTTCCTTATCGCGAAGATGAGCCAGGATTTTGTCGAGAGCCTGACTCGCTTTATCGGGGATGATGTTCTGGTTCTCGATACATGCTACGACTCTGACAGATCCTGCGCAGCGGCTGTAGACTGTTGATTTGTACTCAATGTTGACCCAGCTTTTGCATTGAAAAATGTATCGCTTTTCTGTTACTAATCTTTTGATTTCTCAAAATTCCCTGGCCGCCTAGGTGGTTCAAGATTGCAAGCAAATATCTAGTCGAATTGGATCAATATTGGGTGCAAATCAACAGTCGGAGGGTGTGTCTCCCATAACACTATGATTATATTATGAATTTCTGTTGCCTCTTGATTCCAGCGACACACCCCCCGATTATGAGTCGGGTGGTCTGTGGTGGATTGGTCCAGTAAGCTGAAGAACTGTAACGGATTTTCTCTGGGGGTAGGGCGGTGAAGCCGAGACCGAACGTATGCTGAACCTGGGGTGGGTCGGTTTGGGTATGCGGTTGCAGTAAGTTGAAGAATTGTAAGCGGTATTTCGGACCGAACTTCCGAACCGGGGCCGAACAGTTAGCCTACTGATTGTCTTTGTGAATTAGCAATTCGCCACCCATAGGTTATTTTAGGAACTCATTGAGAGTTCTCTCGTACTGAGATAACCATTTATCCAGCGTGGGCTTCACATCTTCAAATGTCAGGGTGTCACCACTTCGCTTCTCAGTTTCCTCGATTCCCTTGCTTACGATTGCAGCGACCTGGTCTCCGGTCATACTGTCAACCATTTCCGCCTCAAACATGGTGTCAATGTACGTTGCTACCTTCCCCGTTGCAGCCTGCGCGCCGCGAAAGACCGCTGCCACCGGAACGAAGTTATAGACTTTTAGGTCCTCCTTTGACTTCTCAACCCCGGTAATTGCCATCTTCAAACGCAATACGCCAGGAGCCGGCTTTGTCGCCGCTATTCCTTTGCTTTCCAATAACTGTAAGAGGCCTGCTGATAGATATTCGGTAGCCTGATTCGCAATTTCCAGGTCGGCTTCGCCACTCTGTGAATAAACAGTTAAATCTTCCAGGATAATTTTCTGATAAGTACCACGCTTTTCCTCGTTGAAAAACAGGAATGCGTTCCTTTCCTCATTGTAGGATAGTGAATCGTAGCTCTCCATCCAGCCGGAGAAATCTTTGCTTCCGACTTCCCTCGCCGCTATACAGAGGGTAGAGGTGGCGACAAGAAATAGCGCCACTAGAAAATTAAGTCCGTGTTTCATAGTTTTCCCCGGTAGAAGGTGCGTATGCTCAGTTTAGTACAATGTACTCTACAATACGGGCCGGCACGTGTACATCACAAAAACGTCAGTTCACCTGGCCGGTAGGCCTTTGCAGGGCACTGAAAACTTAACTCCCGAAAATGGATAATCTCGGGATGAACACATATAAACGCCACCGATTTCCACCGAGATCCGCAGAACCTTCCTGGCCTGGCCACGCCACGCCACGCATTAAACCCAAGCCAACTACCTTCGACCATGCCCTTATAGAATCCCGAAAAATTTCACGGACAGACCACTACAAGCCTGTATAATCCATCTTCCACGTGCCCGAAGCTCAGCTGGATGGAGTAACTGGCTTCGTAAATTATTATTCAAACCATTAGAAATGAGGTTCTCCATGATGAAAACTATTGGGCTCTTAACGGCAGCCGCGACGATGTGTTTCAGCATGGCGTCTTGGGCAGCCAAAGAGATTGTTCATGACGCTGAGTATTACATCCTTAAAGAGCAAAACGGTGAGAAATGGGCTGCTGCCGATGTCGGGCTGAAAAAGAAGCTCAGTGCGCTGAAAAAAAAGCACGGCACACCACCAAATATTATTTATATTCTCTGGGATGATCAGCAAGTGGGCTCAGTTGGTAATGAAATGATCCAAAAGCAACTGGGTTACACCACGCCGAATATGAACCAGATGGCCGCAGAAGGTATCAACTTTACCCGCATGTATTCGGAACCTTCTTGCACACCAACCCGCGCAGCGTTTATTACCGGCCGTACACCCGTTCGCAACGGTATGGGTATTGTTGGTATGCCTCACGAATCGAGAGGTTTGGCAGCCAGTGAAGTGACTATTGGTGAAGTGTTATCGGAAGCGGGTTATGCCACAGCTTTTTACGGTAAAGGTCATTTAGGTGATATCGAAGAAAGTTACCTGCATAACCAGGGTTTTGATGAAGCTTTGTTTACCCCCATGAACCAGATCAGTTCTTTGTGGAGCCCGCAGGGTACAGCAGTTAATGCCATCCTGGGTATGCATCCTGAAATGTTACCGCCCGATCCTTATGCGATGGATAGCCCGGGCCTGAACCCAGTGGGTTGGGTGATGACCATTGAAGGTAAGAAGGGCGAAAAAGGTAAAGAGTTTTGTGGTATTTCTAATGAGTGCTACAGCAAAATCGATACCGAATCGGAAAAACGTACACTGGCCTTTATGCGCAAGAATGCCAAAGCTAAAAAGCCATTCTTTGTCACCTATCAGCCAACCTGGTTGAACTTCTTACAACCAGAGCCAAAGAAAAGCTCACTTAACGGCGGGAAAATCCCAAATTCATACGCCAAGTTGGATGCTTTTGTCGGCACGGTAATGAAAGAGCTGAAAGCGCTGGGTATTGAAGAAAATACGCTGTTTATAGCCATGGCCGATAACGGTCCAATGTCTCACGATCCCCCTCCAGGTTGGGCAATGACTGAGATTATGTACCGTGGCGGTAAAGGCGATTACACCGAAGGTGGCGTACGTGTACCGGCTATGGCGTGGTGGCCTGGCATGATCAAAGAAGGCCAGCTGGTGGGTGACATTATCCACGTGACCGATTTGTTCACGACTTTCGCTCGCCTGGGTGGTGCTACCACGCATATACCCACTGATCGTGTGATTGATGGTATTGATCAAACGGAATTATTACTGGAAGGTGACACCCATGGCCACCGCGACTATGTGCATATTTATCAGGGCCATACACTGGCTGCTACCGTTAAAGGTCGCTACAAGCGCCATTGGATAGGTCTTGGTGATGGAGCGGCTTCTGGTATCTCTCCGTCTTATTACGACTTGTACCAAGACCCTCATGAGCACAACCCGCAAATGATCCCCATGATTCATTTTCAAGGGCAATTTACCGCGATGCGCGAGCGTCACGAACTGTTTAAAGAAGCCTATCCTGACTCTGAAAATGCCCGTGGTATTCCCTACACTGGCTTGAGTAATGCAAGACCGGAAACAGTGGAAATAACCAGCCGCCTCAAGCGTGAAAAAGCGGCGATGCCAAGCAGTGTAAGAAAACTTATGCACTAATATGGCTATTGCCATAACCCCAACATAGTTCCTTACCAGCTGGTAGGGAGCTATGACTCTTCAATCTGCTCTAGTATCTTCCAGGTTTTGCAGGCTTGCCGTATGCCACTGGCTGGTCCGGGTGCACGACTTCATTGGTACGGGCGTAGTCGAGCCATTTCGTCTGGAATTTGGCAACCACTTCCGGCATCTTTGTGGCCAGGTCATTCCCTTCCCCGGGATCGCTTCGAAGGTTGTACAGCTGCCATTTTCCGTTGCCATAGGGCGCGGGAAGTCGAACCAATTTCAAATCTCCTTCCAGCCAGGCATCCATACCGTAGGCCTCCCACCCCAGGCCCCGGCGAGTGAACTCTTGGGTGCCATGGGTTGATATCAGGGGTAGCAGCGATAGGCCAGTCGGTCTGGGAATGGAAAAGCCGTCATATTTTGTGGGATATGTGACTTGGGCCAGATCGAGAAATGTAGGCATCAGATCGGTAACATGCAGCGGGGTGTAACTGAGGCTGCCGCCATTTATCCGTGTCCCGGCGGGTTTTATAATGGCAGGTACCTGAATGCCCCCTTGAGTAACATAGCCCTTGAACAGGCGCAGTGGCGTTGCACTAGCAAACGCCCACCCAGGCCCGATGTCAGTAGATGATCCGGGACGCCCTTTGTTT
>PVMK01127973.1_pt1 | contig 16850 bp, 15 predicted proteins | sample 1853481 | NCBI WGS metagenome assembly PVMK01 (sample SAMN08533507, study PRJNA380276) | Marine sediment metagenome, whole genome shotgun sequencing project.
TTTTACTGACTTTTTTAGCCGTCAGTTTCCTGAGCTTGGAGATCTGCTGTTTTTCCCAGCGGTGACCAGCGGCCAACATCATTTTGGCCTTTTCTTCACCGATTTTAAGCAGTGCCTGTTCTCTCTTTAATGCCGTCTTCAGGTTATCGTTCAAAACATCGATCTGTGTTTTCGCTGCGTCTTTAACAAGTGTTAGTTCTTCTCTAGCAGCTACCCTTGCGTTTTTAAGCGTAATCCTAGTCGCTTTTAAGTCTTCCCGTAACTTTTTAAGTAACGCCTGCCGGGAATTGGCAGCAACTTTACGTTTCGCAGCAGCTTTTTTGCTTGATACCACCTTACTTTTTGGAGCGACCTTTTTCTTTTTTGTGTTAGATTTTGTGGCACCTACGGCTTGCTTCTTTGGCTCTTTTTTAACGTTGGGTTTCTTTTTCACTGCTGATTTTTTTGTCGTAGTCATAATTATTTTCCATTTAGTTTGTTAACAACGCAAGGTTACAAAAATTATAAGCATTAATAAAGCCGAGATACTCATGTAAGTGTACCAAAAAAAACGAACAACTTGGGAAGATGCTGGTTTTGCAATCTTGCGATTTAAACCAGCATCTCTTGTTGGCCGCAGGTCGCCACTGCAAAAATAATTTTCAGCGTCTCCTTTGGAGAAAACAGACCCTCAAATTTAAATTGTCTGGGGTGATTAATCACGCAATGATGACGTTAATTCTCACCTAAACTCTACCGACTTCTTTTTACTTTTTTAGGTTTCAGCAGAAAACCGTCAGTACGCCGGTATATCCGTAAAGGCGGTTATGAAAAATTTCGCCGTTGGCAAAAAAGCCTACCAGCGGAATCTCGCCCAGTTCGTCGCGAATGAATTTAAGCTCCTCGGAATTGTCGCCAAACTGATAACGGCCACGCCCCAGGCAGCTATAGTAAACGGCCCCCCTGGGCTCACTCCCCAAGCGCCCGCGGATATCGGTCAACATACGCATCATGTCTTCACGCGCGCTGTTGCCGTCGCGACGGCAGAACATGATCCCCCCACCCTTTGTGACGAGATCGCCGATGGCGACTAACCCTTGTTCGGGATCGATGCCCACGAGGTTCCGCACCATGTAATCGCCGGTGTCCGATCCTGCTATCGGGATTGCCGCGAAGATATAACCGGCAACCCGTTGCAAATCCCTGGCAATGACCTCGCCGACGTCATCCATGAACACGTCGAGTGCCGGGCGGTCGTCGAGCTCGATTATGACGTTATGCTCACAGGACGTGATCGTATGTTTGTCAGCGATCGGCGTACAACCCTGGGTGTGTCCGGTAGCCACCGGTACGTCGCTGCTGAACATTACGCCGGAAATACCGCCGGCGGAGACACCGTCGGCAATCTGGACGTTATGGCCATTCGAGGACGTCAGCCCACCCACGAAAAAGGCTCCGGGCGTGCGCGCCGCCAGCTCCGATATCAACTCCGGGGTCGCGGGGTTGCTCGGATCACCATGCAGGATGCCGAAATGGAACTGATCCTGCTGCAGCCAGTCTTTTGCGCCGTCGATGAATTCGTTAACCCCGGTCCGTTGCTGCGGCACTGTACGAAAAGCCGATTCGGGAAACGAGGCAATCATCAACGCGAGTGCCGGTTCTTCGTAGTACTCCTGCCCGGTCGTGCTGACGCCAACACCGACGGTGCCCGTCCAGCGCCCGATACGGGTTGCCGTCTGAAGCTTTTCGAGGATGTCCCGGAGATCCGATGCCAGCGGGTCGGTGGCATAGATGAAACCGAAATTCGCATGCGGGGGTATCTCGCCAATCTGGCCAAGGCAGTCATCGATAATCTGACCTGTGTCCTGGCCGCTGCTATGTCCAAAGAGAAACCGCTGCATTTTGTGCCCCGCGTTGCGTCGAGTTCCTCCACACAGTATACCACTCATTCCCCCCGCATGGGGCTTCATCCATGGCCGTAACATGCTACCAGGTTATATTTGATGAGCTACGCCCCGGCTGGAGCAGAGGACCCCATCACTATCGGCAAGGCAAGACAGCAATTGAGGGAGGCGCAAATTTTCGACTTAAGGCTAGCGCATCGAGTGTCCGCTCCTAGCCGATTCGGCCATTACTTTGCTGCCTAGAACATATTAATTTTAGGGGTCCCGCCGACTTCGCTTTCGGTCGGTACACCGGGGGAATACTACCCCGATGGCGGGCTTTATTGTAATCGGGGGCCATGAATGGAACACCGTCACTACCACTTCCGGTGGCTCGATACACGGATTTATTAATTGTATACCTATTTGAATACTGAACTACCTATTATATAAATTTCCTCTTTAAAACAGGTAATTAAAAAATAATTTGGCGGAGAGAGAGGAAGCCATCTTATTCGGGGCAAGAGGATTTGAATCTCAGGCCACGTGCAACGTGTACTGACGACACCGACAAAACGACGCAAGAAGCGACATTACTGCCGGCAGGGGTAATTGGTTAAGCAAAATTACGGCAACAATCAGCACTCAATAAAATATCGCTATTATTTCTTAGTTACGTGTTGAGGCTCCAAAAATTGCCTGGGTAAATGCTGGGTAAAATTGCTAAAAGAATCTAATAGCTTGAGGTTGAACATTCCAAAACCTTATAAGCCATTGTTATATAACAAGTAAATGGTGGGCCCGGGAAGACTTGAACCTCCGACCAATGTATTATGAGCCAAAATTACTGATGGTTTTTGTACGAGTAAGTTGAAGAAGCGTATGCTGCGACCAGAGGTGGCGCCGAAAAACTGAAAAGACCAGTAAGTGGATAAGCAACCTAATTTAATGCATTCTGATGCACAAGAAAATAGGAGCTTATCATGGCAAAACGACCGCGTCGTAATCATTCATCCACCTTTAAGGCCAAAGTCGCGCTGGCGGCGATCTCGGTACGCGAAATCCTTTCGCGAAAGATAAACCCGGATTTTCGCGGAAAAGCCTTTTAAGAACTTATCAATTTTTCTATTTTCCGCCTTTCATTGGCTGCGTTTTTCACCAGGGCTATACTTTTTTCTTGACTTATTTCTAACTTCTTCATCGCGGGTATCGAAGAAATAGGGGGTAGATTCGGGGCTTTATCCGTCATCATGAGACAGTGGTAATTCGCGACAAGTAAAATATCGGACAGATCAATTTTATCCCTTGGATTTCGAAACCAATCGTCACAGCCCTGGACGCCATCCACGATATCCTCGGGAAATTGCCATCTGCTCAGTAAGAGATTTGTAAACTCGGGTCGTACCGCGTCAACTGCAAATTCAAACTCTTCAGAATCTAGAGCTAAGCTACCGTGTTTCAGCAAGAAATCGAGAATTATAATAACACCAATGTTATGACTTAGACCTGCAAGCATTGCTTTATCAGGGTCAAAATCTCGAACGTCTTTTGCCAAAACTCTACAGGCAGCGGCTACGTTTATACTATGTTCCTGGTAGGTGCTAAGTTTCTTTGTTAGCTCTGGTGGGGGACGATAAAATAACCTGTTCACGACGTGAGTCATGATCAGGTAATAAGCCGACTCTACTCCCAGTCTGGTCGCAATATTTTTCATTATGGCTGTAAGATCCTGCCGATCGGATGGGGTTTTTACATTCTCTTTCTTAATTAACTTACGGGACATCTCTGGGTATGATAAGAGAATCTGGGATAGTTTGTGTTGGTTTCCAGATTGCTCACGAAATAGCGTGCCAATTTCAATCGCAGCCGTTGGTAAGGCCGGAATTTCAACTTGATTACGCATAATATTCTGGTACAAGTCGTGTACAACTGATTGGGTGTAATCGCTATCACTTGAGTGCAGGCTATGCACGCTAATGTCCCCTGAAGCCGTTTCGGACATTTGAGCAAATTCAACAAGTTTTTGTTTTTGCATCTTGAGATACTGAATTGTCTCCTGTGCTTGAATGTCGTAAATACAGGGTCTGAGCTGAGCGATCGGATTTAGCTCATCGCTTTCACATATTGATAAATGCTTTGTGTGACCATCAGCTGCGGTCAGCGAGACCTTGCCGGTTAGCACATACAAGCTGGCTTCTTCGTTCGACCCTCTTTCCAGTAAAAGGTCGCCTTTGTGCGCCGTGAGGACTTGAAGTTGATTGGCGAGCGCGACCATCTGGTCATCACCCAGTTCAGAAAGAGATCTAATGCGCCGAAGCGTAGATACATCCGGAATGATATATTGCATTCAGAGATATACCCCAAATTCCTTGGGTGAGGGTCGTTGCATCAATCTGGTAGCTATTTCGAGTCTTTTTGCTTTTTTTGTGATAACAAGTCGCCTGTTCCGGTCAACTCATCGATAACCGACCGCAGGCGATGATTTTCACGTTCTTGAGTAAATAATCGTTCACTCATTTGCTGTATTTGATCTCGCATGGATTGTAATGTTGTCACTATTTGGGTTTCGAATTCACTGGGTTCTTTATCAGCACTTTTGATATCGGGGAAACGCAGTATACGGGCATCTGTTGGTTGAACAAGTTTGTCGCTTTTCGACTCGATGGTCGAATCTTCAATGAGTGTCGGATTGTCTTTGTCCCCATTTTCTTCTGTGGCCGACCGAGAAGAACTTGACTCAGGATGGGATATTTCAGAAGTGAGGATATCATCTGATATTTCTAATTCATTCGCTTTACCAACATCTGCTTTCGCTTCGCTGAGATCGGGTGATTCACCAAAATATTTATCAAAATTTTCTTTGATATCCCCTTCCAATTCGCAAACCTCTATCAAAGTCTCATCTCCTTCAATGCTCACGTTGTCCTCGATAGCAACTGGTTCTTCGTCTGTAGGTTCTGCCAATGTTTCTAGACCTACACTATCGATAATTGTGTCTGCTGTCACCTCGGAAGATTTACTAATAGGTTTTTCTATATCATCCATTTCATTAATTTGATCCCAGTCGATATCGTCATCTATTTCAGGATTATCATCAAGCACAAAGAGTTCAAGAGTATCAAGAGACTTATCTCTACCATTTTCAGGATTATCATCAGTCATCGCATCTTTTGCTGACATCTGCCCCGTCAGGGCCGCCTGGATGGAATCATCCAGAAACTTATCTCTACCATTTTCAGCCTTAGAATTTTCCGCCAATTCAGACTCATCCAGTGAAAACTCTAATTCATCGTTGTTTGAAGCCAATTCTGCTCTATCCGTAGATGGCTCCAGATTTTCGGTACCGGAAGTATTTTTTTGCGGCTCTCCACCAGGGTCCTGATTTATCGATTGTCCCGAAATCTCTATTATAGGGTCGGAGTCAGGACAAAGATCTGAATACATCATTTGTATTTGGTCTTGTTGGCTGGAGTCCAGTTTGGAAATTTCATCTTTGAGTTCCAAAATCAAGGACTCAAATTCGTCTGTCTGTCGAGATTTATAATGTGTTTTCAGCAAATGAAAATTCAGTTCATTCTTGTCGGGTCGTAGCTCTATTGTTTCTTGTAACAGATCCACAGCTTTGTCAGTATCGCCGTACATTAATAATACATCTGCTTCCGCTATAATTGTACTTACATCCTCCGTGGTTCTATCAGGCTTGCTGCTTGCAGTAGTGCCTTCTGTATTGTCCTCAGGAAGAGAGTCGACATTGCTACTTACCTCAGAAAATGCTTGTATCGAGGACCAGTGATTGTCGCTGGATTCTTCTTCTTCGGTATTGTTGGTATTGTCGATATCGCTGCCTATATCGGGCTCTTCTTCGGTATTGTTGGTATTGTCGATATCGTTGCCTGTATCGGGCTCTTCGTCATTACTGTTAACATTCTCAATTGGGTTGATTTGGCGGAGGCTATCTTGCAGAGCAGGCTTACGACGCCCTCCCCTAAACAGTACCACTATTAAGAGGGTAAACAGGCTGCCAACCATCATTGTCATCCAACCTGAGGCATTAGAAATAAAGTCGTTGATGTTTGCCAAATTCTGCTTGATAAGCGCAAACACAGACCCCTGACTGTTGATTTCTTGCGGACTCGAAAATTGACTGTCGGTATTGGTTAAACTTCCAGATGGCACAATATTTTCATTCCGGGTACCGGGCTGAACAGTAGAGGGATGGGCTTTAACCTGTGATTTTGTCGCTGAAATATCAGGTCCTTCTTCAAAAATGGCGTTCTCCACAAAAATGCTGCTCTCTACAGAAATAGTGTCCTCTATTGAATTTAGGCTTTCCTTTTCGTGTATTGATGATGCGTCGTCTTTATAATCACCAGGCGTTACATTCACTTGCAGATCACTATTTAGAAATTCTCTAATAATCCGAAGCTCGGCAATTGATTGTTCTCGATCGAATGTCTCCGTGCCATTCTCTGTAACCGATTCCTTCTTTTCTTCAGGAACAGGGATAATGTCTGTTTTAACAGTCTCTACAAGAGTTGCTGACTGTATCAATGCCAGGTGGTCGGAATTGGTTTGAAAGGCAAGAGCACGAGAGATGCCATTAATTTTTCGCTCAGGCGGGACTACCATTAGTTCACCAATTTTGAGCTGGTGCATATTTGATTGCATAAAGGCACTCGGATTATCCTCCCAGATACCATACATCCATTGGTAGATTGAAGTGGCATTTCTGCTGGTTTGGACGTTGTTCGCTACTCTCCACAAAGAGTTCCCATCTATGGTTGGGCCGTATGTCACTATATCTTGGGCAGTACTTTCTTTCCCGGTATCGTTACTTGTTGCCATTTCCTCATCTGCAACCTGATCGATCTTGAAAGTTTCTTTGGCAATAGGCTCAGAAATATTTGGGTCGGTAGCGGTTGAAGCCAACTTGGAAGTTCCTTGAGTCGGGGTATTTGTGGTGTACCCAGTTGGGTCGATTAATACTTGATAACTCCTGCTGACACTACTCTTGTCAGTTTCGGCCTCAAGGCGAAACTGGAAATCGGATCTATTATTGCACTTTGGGTATATAAGATGATTGATGCAGTATTGCTATCCGTGCGCTCCAGGCGATAAAAGAGTTTTTGCTTTAACTGACTTTCTAGCCGGATAGAAAATAGGTCCGGGTCCATACCGATTCTTTCAATCCCGTTTAGAGATATACTTGCCTCAAGTGGTGAGGCAAGGGTTGACTCAACACGAATTTCACCCAAACCTAGAGGGTGGCTTCCTGATGACCATAGAACAGCCACCGATATGGCTGTTGAGAAAAATACCCAGCGAATCATTGGCTGTTGCCCCTTCGATTATCGATGTATCATTAAGTATAGTTGGCGTTTAAGATTTGACAGAAACACTTGATTGCCTAGTCAGAGGGATATGTGATCAAGATTTCAATTTTAGATGGACGTCCGTCCTGGATCGCTTGAGCGTTGCGTGCATCCTGCTGCGGTAGATCACCATGCCCTCGCCGGACCGCCAGTTGCGCGGCCTGTGTCTCGGTGATTGCTAGTCGCCTAGCAGGATAATAATAATTGCTCCCGCGATCAGCGCGATACCGGCAATCGCGGCACGCGAAACCTTTTCACGGAATATAAACAGCGTCGCGATAAAGGTAAAGATCAGTTCGATTTTCCCGAGTGCGCGCACATAGGTCGCGTTTTGCAAGGTAAAGGCACTGAACCAGCCGATCGATGCCAGGCCACCGCCAGGTGTTAAACTCATGATGCTGGTAACTCCTGATCTATTGATTTAAAAAAATCGACTATTTCTCGACCCAAATCGTATCATCACCAGTCCTATTAACTATTTTTTTACGATTTCGGCGTTTAGAAAGTCGTCGGTCTTTACCTACTAGAACTTTATCGCCACATGGAATTGTAAAAAATGTGGTATCACCTGATGTTGTGATTTTTGTTTCCTTTCGTCTGTCAGATTTCCTGTCTTTAAACTTATCCATTACAAAAAATTCCTAACAAATAGATATACTTAATATTTTAGTTCAATATTGAATTTTTATTGCGATCTATATTTCTTTGCACCGAAGCTTTCCACAAGAGAACTATCTAAATTTATAGATTAATTCCTTAATTTCGATATATTCGCTTGCCTTTGCTTTTTTTCTTTTCTCTTCGGTTTCCCATTTCTCGTACTCAAATTCTTCTTTTTTAGTCGCATTTATCTCACCAGAAATTTTCTCAATAGCGACCAATGCCTTTGAAGGGGATATTTTGAAAAATTCCCTATCAGCCGAAACTCGATAAGGATGTAGGTAGCTATGAACTTCTTTTTCTATTTGTTCGGGATTTTCAACTCGAACTTTATTATAAACCTCAAATTTATACGGAATACCAGTGGTGGACAGTTGGCTTGCTCGTTCATCCACGGAGCCTGTTGTCATTCCAATTTTAACCTGCCCTTCGAACGAGGGGTTGGTTAAAACATATACAAATCCAAAAGCCATTATTAGTAATTAATAAATTTACAAGCTCAACCCGATTTCTGGCTCAAACTTATAGAGGTTGATCGAGTAATCGTGTGCTGACGTAACCGTAAGCAACGTATTGAACATGCCTTACCACGTTGCTCCTGCCGCAACAATTTCATTTCCGCAACAAAATCAGACCAGGAGTTTACTTCTCGAATGAATTTCCAACTCATTCCACCAATTCAGAACAAGACCACTAAGCAGACCTACAGTTAAAATTATTGAATGTCCGCTTAGCGGAAGAGGATGTTGGTGTGCCTGATATAGTAGGTATAAAATAACAGGTGCTAGCCCACATTGCATATATTCTAAACTGCGTAATAAATCTTAATTCGGGCGCTAGTCTGGTATTATTGATAGCTTACATATTTTATTCCATACAGCATTTCCGAAGGAAGGAGGGATCGATGAAGCTTAGAATTTTTGTGAAATTTCTATTCCCTATGCTCCTTTTCAGCCTACCTGGTGTTTACGCAGATGATGTGAGTAAAGGGCGAGATTATTTTTTAAATCAATGCCAGCCTGCCATGCATTCTCCTGCAATAGAAAGACTGATTATGCTGATGCTCCGAGACTAGGTGGTCTATTTGGTCGAAAGGCAGGTGGGGTTGAAGACTTCTCTGGCTACACTGAAGGCTTTAAAAATTCAGAAATCATATGGACCGATAAGACACTTGATGAGTTTTTTAAAGATCCTGGCAAAATTGACCCGAAAAGTTTAATGATAGAAAACGGAACAATAAAGAATGCCGAGCAACGCAAGCAAATAATTGCCTATCTAAAAACTGAAGACCCAACGGTAAATCTTTTTTGCCCAAAATAATTTTAGTAATCTGCTAAAGGTGTCGAATAATCATTCAATACTTTTAGCTTGAAGGACCGCTTCACGTGCCGGAAGCTGAAGTTAATCTAAGGATTTTGAAAGTCCGCTTTAGACAATGCGGCTGCATAATTAAATATACTTTTATCTGATCAAGGTATTTTCCCTAATCTCTTCCAGCTTTTCCTCTAGCGTATCAATTTCTTTTCTAAAAAATTCAGCTCTGGGTGAGTGTGGATCATCAAAACTCAACCTCTCAAGATTTTTAATCAGCTCCTTAATCATTCTTACAATCTTGATTTCTTCAACAGTCAGATCGAAATTTCTCAATTTACCACTCATTGCACTAGACCCTTTTTCTGTGACGTATACTGAATTTTATCCTTGTAAGCTCTCTCATTCAACGTCTATAGTGTGCTGCCACCTCAACTGGTCGATGCAACACATGCGTTAAATCTCTAGTCGTAAACAGCCATTCGGGCGACAGCAAATCTTACAACGTATATTTCGGCTTGTTAAAGACAAGCCATGGTTCACCCACATATCGTTCATGTCACCGCATCCTCCTTTTATTGCTCCCGAGCCTTTCAACAGCATGTACGAGGAAATAGCGATGCCGCTACCCACTCGCTGCGCGATGATGATAGAGGAGATTGTCCAGTTCCCCTGGCTTGAGCATTATGTTTCAAACCAACGCGGAGATCCCATGACGGTCGGCACCGAATCCAGTGACAACATTGGTCTGGATGATCAGAATCTGCGCCAGGTTAAGGCGACCTATTACGGCATGATGTCTGAAGTCGATGACCGGCTTGGACGCTTGATTGGCTATCTAAAGGAAACCGGTGCCTATGAAAATACGATGATTGTGTTTACATCCGATCACGGTGAGAATTTGGGCGATCACTGGGCTTTTGCAAAATACACCTACTTCGAGCAGACATTCCATGTTCCCCTGATTATTTGCGATCCCTCCGCTACAGCCGATCAATCCCGTGGTAGCCTGATCGAGGTTTTTACCGAAAGCGTTGATATCATGTCGACCATTCTGGATGCCATCTCCCGGGTAATACCCGATGAATGCGATGGTCAATCCCTGCTACCCTTCTGTCGAAGTGAACAAGCCGAGCATTGGCGAGATGAGACGCATATGGAGTTCGAACTCAGGAGCCCATATGACGGCGAAGGCCTGCCACCGCTCGGATTGAAAATGAACCAGTGCATGGCCACCATCATTCGAGGTGAGCGCTATAAATACGTTCATTTGTTGCGCTTCCAGCTCTGCCGTTCGATCTGCAGGAAGACCCGGATGAATTTAACAACCTTGCAGATAATCCTGCCTATCAGGATATTGTCGCCGAATATGTCGGGAAGCTACTGAGTTGGCGCATAGAGCACGACGCACCATCGCGGACCGACTATCATCTGAACCATGAAATGACACTCGAGCGAGGCTTGCGCTCAAGATAGCTCCAGCAGGTATTGTTTTCATTCCGTGAGGCCAGACATTCGCGTATCGGTCAGGCTGTTGGTGCATTCCCGCCATGTTCAAGGGCGCCTTTTAGCGTCAAGGTTTCGGCATGGAAACAGGCGACAAAGTGGCCTGTAGTGACTTCAAGCAGAGCTGGAACCTGAAGTCGACACTCCTCAGTTGCATATTTACAGCGAGTATGAAAGCGGCAGCCATCTGGCGGGTTGGTTGGGCTCGGACGTTCACCCGTTAAAAAGACCGGCCGCATCACCTGTTCGGGGTTGGCTTCCGGGATCGCCGACATCAAGGCTTCGGTGTAAGGATGCAGGGGCGAGTAGTACAATTTTTCAGTAGGGGCGATCTCGACGACTTGTCCCAGATACATTACCGCAACCCCGTCACAAGCATAGGCGACAGCGGCAAGGTCATGGGCGATGAATAAATAGGTCAGGTTAAGATCTAGCTGCAGGTCTTTAAGCAGGTTAAGAATTTGTGCCTGGATTGAGACGTCGAGTGCGGAAACCGCCTCATCGCAAACAATAAACTCCGGATGGAGGATCAAGGCGCGAGCAATGGCAATACGCTGTCTTTGGCCGCCACTAAATGCGTGTGGGAACCGGCTGAGGTGGCCCGTGTTGAGGCCGCAACGCTCGGCCATATCGACAACCTGCTCATTCAGATCTTCGCCTTTAGCTAACTTGTTGGCGATTAACGGTTCGCTGATGATATCGCGTACTGTCATCCGCGGGTTAAGCGAGGCATAGGGATCCTGGAAGATCATTTGCATGTTCCGCCAGATATTTCTCAGGCCGGTTCGGTTGAGGCCCATGATATCGATGCTGCTACCATCCTGCTCGTAAACGATTTCGCCACTGGTTGGCTGAATCACCCGTAAAATGGCACGGCCAAGGGTTGTCTTGCCCGAACCGCTTTCACCAACGAGGCCCAGGGTCTGGCCACGCTCAATATCGAAACTCACCCCATCTACCGCTTTGACATAATCAGCCGGCCGGCCGAGGAAACCCTTCTTGCCAATGGGGAAATGCACTTTAACATCGGAGACTCTAAGGAGGCGACTCACGATGCAGCCTCCGTTTGCGTGGCTTCATAGAGGAAACAACTAACCTCATGCATGGGCGAGGCCAAAATTGTCGAAGGGAACTGAGTATCGCACCGCTCCGCGATAAAGGAGTCGCAACGGGGGTGAAAAGCGCATCCCGTAGGGCGCTCGAACAGGCCTGGAACCGAGCCCCGAATGGAGGTCAGCCTGCGCCTGTGACTCAAATCACCAAGTCGTGGAATGGCACTTAACAGACTGACCGTGTAGGGGTGCTGAGGGGCGTTGAATATTTCCGTAACGGGACCCTTTTCAACGATTTTCCCCATGTACATAATGGCAACCTCATCGGCAATCTGCGCGACGACTCCGAGGTCATGGGTAATGAAGATCATCGACATGCCGAATTCGTCTTTAAGGTTACGCATCATCGCAAGAATTTGAGCCTGAATGGTGACGTCGAGTGCGGTGGTCGGTTCATCTGCAATGAGGACAGATGGATTGCAAGCCAGAGATTTTGCAATCATTGCACGTTGACGCATTCCGCCGGAGAACGAGTGCGGGTACTGGTCCACTGCTCGATCCGGGTCGGGAATTCCAACTTTGTCGAGCAGCTCGATGACGCGCGCGCGTGCCTCAGCCTTTGACAGCTTAAGGTGAAGCTGGATGACTTCCCCGATCTGATCACCGATTTTATGGATCGGGGAAAAGGAACTCATCGGTTCCTGAAAGATCATCGACATTTGATTACCGCGAATCGCCCGGATTTCTTTCCCATCTTTGCCAAGGGGAACAATATCGACTGGAGACTGATCTTCGATCGGCCGAAAGTTGATTTCGCCGGAACTAATTCGCAACTCTCGCGGCAACAGGCGCAGCAGAGATTGAGCCGTTATGCTTTTGCCGCAACCGGATTCCCCCACCAGTGCCAGAACCTTTCCGGCGGACAGTTCAAAATCAACACCCTCAACAACAGGAATGACATCCCCGTCAAAATCGAGGGTGATATGGAGGTCACGAACTTCGAGTAATACGCCGCCTTTCATAGCAGGGCCTTATTTGGAGTAGGGATCGGCAGCATCACGCATGCCGTCACCAACGAAGTTAAAGGCGAGCACCGCAACCACAATGAATAGTCCGGGAATCAGTAACCATGGCATATGTGAAATAGACCGAACATTCTGCGCAGCAAACAACAGGACTCCCCAACTCTCAGCCGGTTCGCGCAGACCGAGGCCCAGAAAACTGAGCGATGTTTCGGCAAGCAGGATCTCGGGAAATGCGATGGTTACGTCGACAATCATGTAACTCATAAATGCCGGTAACAGGTGTCGCAGGATAATTCTCATGTCGGTGCAACCCGAGAGCCGTGCCGCAACGGTAAAGTCTTCCTCGCGCAAGGCGAGGAGCTTGCTGCGAACGGTTCGCGCGAGGTGAGTCCATCCCACCATGGCAAGAATTACCGTGATAGCGAGATAAATCTGCAATGAACTCCATTCTCTTGGCAAGGCAGCGCTTAAAGCGAGCCACAGGGGCAGGGTAGGAATTGAGCGAATAAATTCGATCAAGCGCATGATCAGGTTATCGACCATCCCACCAAAGTATCCCGCAATACCACCGATAATCGCCCCGAGAATAAAGGCAAAGGTAACACCAACGAGGCCAACGGAAAGCGAAATTCGGGTTGCATAGAGGGTCCGCGTAAACACGTCACGTCCAAGCGAGTCGGTTCCGAAAAGATGAACGAAGCCATCCTTCACGCCAAATAAATGGATATCGGTTTCAACCAGCCCCCAGAATTTATACGGGCTGCCGCTTACAAAAAACTCAACCGGCCAACGCGTTGATTCATCGACAATTGAAAGCTTGCGCAGCGTGACTGGATTACGTTTCGTGATCCGCGCGTAGACGAAGGGGCGGAGGTGGAAGTTCCAGTCTGCATCAATAAAGTGAATGCCCATGGGCGCACTCGCCAGGTACTTATTATTGCGTCCACTGGGAACTTCCGGACTCAGGATTTCTGCAAATACCGCTGAAAAAACCAGCAGCGAAAGCATGATTATGCCAACCAGGGCCATGTGGTGTTTTTTGAATTTCCACCACATCAATTGCCACTGAGTGGCCATTTCAGGACAACGATTACGTTTTTTGGATTTTGCTAAAGCGGGTGCAGGTGTTGCCATTCTACGAAGCCCCCTGCATTCGAATACGCGGGTCGACGAGAATCAACAAAAGATCTGAAACGAAAGTTCCGATGATGGTAAAGGCACAGTAAATGAGCACCATGCCCCCGGCCAGATACATATCCTGATTTAACAGGGCATGGAGAAATAACGGACCGGTGTCCGGCAGTGACATCACCACTCCGACAATCGGTGCACCGGAAATGACATAGGTCAGTCGCCAGCCGAGTGTTGCAACAATCGGGTTGAGTGCCATCCGCACCGGGTATTTAAGGAGTAATCGCATGGGAGAAAGGCCACCGGCACGCGCTGCCATCACATACATTTTATCGAGTTCGTCTAGGGTCGAGGCGCGCACAGTACGGATCAGGTAAGCGGTGCCGGAGGTGCCGAGAACAATTACCGGCACCCAGAGATGCTCGATTAGATTGCCGACTCTGGCCCAGCTCCAGGGTGCATCCTGGTACTCAGGTGAGAATAACCCACCGACGCTTTGGCCAAACCATTTTTGCCCGAGGTACATGAGTATTAATGCGAGTAAAAAATTCGGGGTCGCGAGCCCCACGTAACCGATTGTAGAAAAGATGTGGTCGGTCATCGAGTATTGCCGCACCGCCGAATAAATGCCGATGGGAATCGCAATCAGATACATAAAAAATAAGGTTGAAAACGCAAGGGCCAGAGTGAGCGGAAGCCGGTCGCCAATGACATCGGCTACAGGACGTCGCCATTCCCATGAATATCCCATGTCCCCTTCGAGAACCATCTTGGATGCCCAGGAGCCATATTGAACATACCAGGGTCGGTCGAGGCCGAGCTGGCGACGCATATTGTCAAGCTCTTCGACCGTGATTGGTGCGCCGGCCTGTTGGCGCTTATTCGCATAGGAATCGGCGAAATCGCCCGGCGGCAGCTGGATTAAAACGAAGGCAACAACCGAAACAGCGGCCATCGTTACTATCATGTACACAAAGCGACTCACGACGAATCGTATCATTAATTTTCCCAAGCCTTCCTGACCCAGACCTGCACATACCAGACCTGGGATGTTTTATTTTTCGATCGCGCCCCAGTCCGGCGGACGTGGGTCAAATAGATGTGTCGAGATTTCCAGATGATATCGCAGAGGCGGAACAAGCCCGCCTCCCACGATATTTGAAACTACTTATTTAAAGGACCACTGATCTGCACGGTAGGGATAGTCATAACCGTAGTTGAAATGACTGACGTTCCATCCTGCGGGGACGTTGGTCAGTTTATCGATCACTACAAGTGGCTTTGGAAGGCTGCCCATGGTTCCGATAATCACCAGGTTTTCAAGGTTGATCTTCACCATTTCAGTACCGATTTCCATATAGCGCTTGCTTCCGGGAAGAACGGTCTTCCAGACTTCAGCAAGCTCAAACAGGCGCTTGGCCCATGCGGGCGGCTCTTCACCGGATGCACCGTTTGAGCCAATCCAATCCCGCCATGGAACACCAACCAGGGGGCCGATGTCGCTGTAGGGCGGGATATAAACATCGATTTGACTAATCATAGTCGGCTCGTAGGGAACGTCCCATTCCATATTAATGTCACTGGTGCTTGCAGTGGCTTTCTCACGCATCAACTGGGTGGTAACTTCCTTGACGGTGACGTTAATGCCAACTTTTTTCCAATAGTCGGAAATCAGGGTCGCAAACTCGGAAGAGTTGTGCTGCGCCGTATACTCCCAGAGCAGGGTGAAAGGTTTGCCATCAGGCCCTGTGCGAACGCCGTCAGATCCCATCTTCATGCCCATTTCGTCTAGCAGGGCACCTGCAGCGGCAGGGTCGTGAGCAATCATATAATTGCGATCAGCATCAGTAACGAAGGGAACGCCGATCGGCACAGCCTGTTCGGGCTTGCCCAGTTCAAACCAGAGAATTTCATTCAGTTCATCGCGGTTAATCGCCAGTGACATGGCTTTTCTAAAGCGTAAATCACTGTAAACAGCCCGTAAACTCGGGTCCTTGATGGTTTGGTTGAAAACGATATAAGGGCCGTAGGATCCTGACGGTTTATGAACTTTATAACCACCCTTGGCTTCACCCTCCTTGAGGACGGGGAAATTGTTCAGCGACATGGTTTGCGTCTTAACATCCACTTCACCGTTTAGAATCGAAAGAATGAACAATTCCTGATCGAGGAAACGCTCGTGCTGGCGATCGATGTATGGCAGTTGGTGACCCGCAGTATCCACTTTAAAGTAATACGGGTTAGCAACGTATTGACGGCGTTGCGTATTGGTTTCGAATTCGATAAGGTGGCTTTCGAGCGTAGGACGGGTCAATGCATGTGCCGTGATGTTTTCTGCGTCTTTCCACTTGTGCCAAATCAGACCAAAGCGTTGCACCCAACCTTCAGAACCAGCCGCCTTGGCTTCTTCGTCAGCCTTTGAATTGTATTTGGGCAGGTAAGGCATGTAGTGGTGTTTAGGTGCGTATGCCGCGAAGTAAGACCCTCCCGTTGCGAGGAAGTACAACAGGCCTGGATAAGGCGCGGCGAAGTCGAAACGGAAGGTTTCAGTATCAATCTTGGTGACTTCAACTGGTTTGCCGCCAACCATCCAAACGGACGGAATCACTTTGTGAAGGTCCTTGTTTTTGATGATGTCATCAATATAGAAAACAACGTCATCGGCGGTGAAAGGCTGCCCGTCGGACCACTTGTGTCCCTTACGCAAAGAAATGGTGATCGAAGTGAAGTCTTCGTTCCATTCCCAGGACTTGGCAACGTTCGGAACCAATGTTTGCAGATCATCACTGATGCGCACTAGGTTGACCTGACGCCAACTCAGAATTTCAGATGTACCAGACTCAAGAGCCTTGGATATTCCGCGCAACATACCACCGTATTTGCCACACTCAGTGTAGGGTAAAGAGACGAGGGCATCTTCTGGAACACGTT
>PVMK01123575.1_pt1 | contig 16846 bp, 14 predicted proteins | sample 1853481 | NCBI WGS metagenome assembly PVMK01 (sample SAMN08533507, study PRJNA380276) | Marine sediment metagenome, whole genome shotgun sequencing project.
CGATACGCCGACCGACTACTACGCGGCTTACGAGGTGGGCCGGGAATATTCCGATCTACCTTATTCTCTCGGCATGGCCATCGAGGACGAGGGCAGGGTGAGAAGCGTGTTATGGGAAGGTCCTGTCTTCCAAAAGGGACTGACCGTGGGCAATGAAATTATTGCCATCAATGGAATTGCATACGAAATCGAGCTTCTGAAGAACGCAATCACCAACGCGCAGCAGACGGGTGCCGCCATCGAACTTCTTATCAAGGACGGCGTGCACTATCGCACGGTTCCGATCGAATACCGTGGTGGTCTACGCTATCCGTACCTCGAACGCATCGGCGACGGGCCCGCATCTCTCGACAAGATTCTCGCGCCTAGAGAATAATTCCTGCTGTTATTTTTTTGGCCAGCCGGAGCGCAGGTGCAAATCGCGTTGCGGAAACGGGATCTGGATTCCGTATTCGCGCAGCTTGCTCTCCAGTGCCCAAAGATAGGCGGACCTGGTCTTGGTGGGGCGTCGGGCGCCCTGGCGATTCACCCAAACCAGCAGCAGGAAATCCAGGCTGTTGTCGCCAAATTTCACCAGCCTGACGTCAGTTTCGCGAGTCTTCGTATTGCTCAGCGTATAAGGCACTTCTTCCGCTGCTTCCATAGCTGCTTGTCGTACTTTTTCCTTGTCGCTGCCGTAGGCCACGCCGAATGGAATGCGAACGCGCAGTGTTCTTTCGCCAAGCGTCCAGTTCGTAAGGCGGGTGGTGACAAACTCGGAATTTGGCACGACGATATCAATGTTGTCGTTCGTATTGATTAGCGTGCTGCGCACGTTGATGGCTTTAACCGTACCGGTGAGTCCGGTGTCGAGCTCAATGTAATCACCAACGCGCAGCGAGTGCTCAAACAGGATTATCAAACCGGACACGAAATTATTGACAATGGACTGCAGACCGAAACCGATGCCGACACTGAGGGCACCGGCGACCAACGCAAGATTGCCGAAGTTGAGCCCGATCGAGGACAGTGCGATGAATATCGCAAGGACGATGATGACGTAGTGCGTGAGTCGACTCACCGTGTACAGCGAAGCTTGCGTTCCGCTCGACTCGCTAAGACCGACCCGCCGAATGGCATGCCGAAGCAGGCGGGACAGGAGCATTGCCACGATCAATATCAACAGCACGCGCAGGATATCTCCGCCTGTAACTGGCGCAGCGCCCACCGAGAACAAGGTGACGTCGGTCAGGCCTGTAACTCGAAGATAGGTCGTTTTCACGCCGCGGCTGATGCTCGTTAGCCAGGATTTGAACACACCCGTGTATTCGGCGGCGGCCATGTCCACGGCGCGCGTCAACAACTTCAGATCGTCAACAGCGGTATCTAATTTTCCGACCTGCGCGAGGGCATCTTGCGCGGTTCCGAGGCGCTGATCCAGAAGCCGACGTGATGCCCGATTCAGGCCATCGCGACTAATACTTTGAACAGCAACCAGCTCGTCTTGTGTTTCTCGTTTCCACTCGGGCGCACGCCTCTCAATATCGCGGACGAATTCCAACCAATCGATTGCCTTGATCGCAAGCACGCTGGTATCGGGCACTTCTTCCAGTTTGAGCTCAGTCCACCAACGTTGCGCGCTGGCTTGGCCGAGAATTGTCTCAGCTAATGCCAGGTTGATCTCTGCGCTTAGCAACCTTTGTTGCTCCAGTCGCTGTTGCGACCGGCCTTGCGCGGTGTCCAGGTCGAGGCCGCTCGCGGCCAATTGAGCGGCACGAAGTTTCTCGCCGGCGTTCTCGACATCTCTTTTCGCGGTCGTCGACGCGGTCCCTGACTCGTCAAGCTGCTCCTCACCGGCGGTGGTCGCTAATCGGTCTATGGCCACTTGTACGCGCTCAGCAGTTGCGTCGGCATAGGCTGTGGCGCGGTCGTATCGTTCAGTCAAAAGCGCCAGTCGACGTGCGGAGATTGCCTGGGCGGATCGCGACTGCACCATTCTTAGTGCGACCAGCCAACGCTGATCCCCTACTGCGGCATTCACATAGTTCTTAAAGGCTGCGTCGCGGCGTCTGCTGGCGCCATCATAGACGCGCTGCTCACGCTCTACCTCCAGCTGTTCCGCCGCGGCGTCGGCGCGGGCGTCGCGGGCCAGGGCGGCGAGACCAGCAACTCGTCAATTGAATAATCTACGGCTGCCGGCTCAAGTTGCTGTTGCGTGAGTTGGGGTCGTCCAACAAGGCCAGGTACGCCGTGAAATTGTCGCGCACCGCATCCAGCATGGATTCGGCGGTCTCCTGGTTTTGTGGTGCCAAGCCGGCGATCTGCGTGCCGACAACGCCAAGAAACGCGTCGACTCGCGGCTCTACCTGTGCCCGGGAGCCCTCAAAGTAAGCCCACCAGTTGTTCTGCAGTGAATTCAGATCCGGCCCAACGGATGCGGCGCTGTCTGCGGCCTCCTGGGCGGGGCTGTTCGCGGCAACCAGAATGGTCAGCAGCAATACAAGGAAGCGTGTCGATTGCTTGATTTTCATTGTGTCAATTCTAGCGTTGCTGGTCACGATAGTCTTGTGCGACGTAAACAGGCGCGTCGCTCGGCGCCAGGGGCTCTTTTCCGGCAATAATATCGGCTGCTTTTTCCGCCAGCATTATAGTTGGCGCATTCAGATTGCCACTGACAATGGACGGCATGATTGATGAATCGACGATGCGCAGACCCTCCAGGCCAATCACTTTGCAATCGCTGTCTACGACTGACATGTCGTCGCTACCCATTTTGCAGCTACAGGACGGATGGTAGGCAGACTCAACCGCACTTCTAACAAAGGCGTCAATGTCCGAGTCACTCTGCACGCCGGGCCCGGGGGATAATTCTGCACCTCGAAACGGAGCCATGGACTGCTGTTGAAATATCTCCCGAGTCAGGCGCACCGCGGCCTGAATTCCTGCCAGTCTTCGCTTTTCGACAGGTAGTTAAAACGGATTCTTGGTGCATCGTCCGGATTCGCGGAACGGAGCTTGACCCAGCCTTTGCTTTGCGACCTCATCGGCCCGACGTGCGCCTGGAAACCATGACCATCGTTCGGACTTTTGCCGTCATAGCGAACCGCCATCGGGAAAAATGATATTGAAGATCGGGGTGTTCTACACCGGCGCGGCTACGGATAAAACCACCTGCCTCAAACTGATTGCTTGCGCCCAATCCTGTCCGCGTAAACAGCCATCTTGCGCCGACGTAGGCTTTGCCCAAAAGATTGTAGTACTTGAAAATGGACACTGGTTGCAGACATTCCATCTGCACATAGATTTCAATGTGATCCTGCAGATTTTGCCCGACGCCCGGTAACGAGTGAGTTGGCGTTATTCCCGTTTCCTTATGTGATCGGCTGGCCCGATTCCTGATAGCATCAAGAGCTTCGGATTATTGATCGGGCCTCCCGAAAGAACGACGTCGCGATCTGCATAAACTTTGCACGAACGCTGTCTGTGTGTGAATTCCACTCCGCGAACCTGCTGTCCCTGGTGGATCAGTCGCTGGGCGCAAGCTCGTGTGAGCACAGTCAGGTTTGGCCGTCGCATTGCCGGATGCAAGTAACCCACAGCAGTAGAATGTCGAAGACCATTGCCCGTGGATCGATCCATAGGCCCGAATCCCTCCTGCTGGTAGCCGTTCATGTCGCTTGTGTGCGGGTAACCGGCTTCCTGCGCCGACGCCGTAAACGCGCCGAACAGCGGATTGTCCGCGCGGCCCGTGGTGACCCGCTGCGGTCCCGCATCGCCACGATATTCGTTGCCACCGCTGTCTCTCGTTTCAGACTTTATGAAATAGGGCAGGCAATGACGATAGTCCCAGTCGGCCAGGGAGGCGTCCTCCTTCGCCCAGCGATCGTAGTCGAGCGCATTGCCGCGAATGAAAACCATGCCGTTGATCGACGATGAACCGCCCAATACTTTACCGCGCGGGCAATGCATGATTCTCCCATCGAGATGCGGTTCCGGTTCGGTGTGATAGTCCCAATTGTAGCGCTGGCCATTCATTGGGTAGGCGAGCGCCGCAGGCATGCGAATTTTCCATTCCCAAAAAGGATCCTTGCCGCCGGCCTCAAGCAGCAGCACGGAAGTATTCAGATCTTCGGTCAACCTGTGCGCCAGCACGCAACCCGCTGAACCCGCACCGACAATGACGTAGTCGAATTTCGCGCTCAAGACGTTGCTCGTGCAGCCGCAGAAAGATTCGCTAACTTTTTCATCGCCAGGTCGCGCTCAAGCATTACCAGGCCACAGTCTGGTGCCGCGATCAGGCGATGCGAATCGATATGCTGCAACGCGTCCCGTAATCGCCCCGAGATTTCGTCAACTGTTTCAATACGGCTGGCGGCAATTGCAACGCTGCCAAAAATCACGGTCGATTTACCGAATTGCTCAAGTAGTTCGAGGTCGTTATGACGATGCGCATCCTCGATCGAGATCTGGTCCACACACGAGTCATCCAGTGAACGTGCCAATCGAAGATAGCTGTCCGGGTCCGCCTTTTGATAGTCGTCGTCGTCCAGGTGCCCGGGATATCCACAGCACATATGCATGATGCGCTGGACGTCGCCGGGCAATCCATCGAAACAACGCTCGAGACACTCCACACCGAAATCCAGTGCCATATCGACGTTGCGTGCGAACAGTGGTTCGTCGACCTGAATTTGCTCGCATCCAGCCTCGGCCAACGCGCGAATCTCGAAGTTAAGTGCGTCGGCCAGGTCGAATGCCAGCTGTCGGTCATTCTTGTAAAAGGTATCGGCCGTCGTATCCATGATCGTAATAGGACCCGGAACCGTTATTTTAACGGGTCTGTCCGTGCACTCTTGCGCAAATTTGAAGTCGCGATCAAGAAAGTGATCACCGTCTGGCACTACCTTACCCGAGATTGTCGGCAGGTCAGCCACCGCCGCTCCGTCGCGATGTACTTTGCGGGTCAGGTTTTCAAAATCAATGCCCTCGAAATGACGACAGTGGTAGTGAATATAATTCTCGCGCCTCTGTTCCCCATCGGTCGGGATATCTATGCCACAAGCGACCTGGTCAGCGATGGCATCTTGTGTGGCGCGATCAAACAAATCGCTCGTGTCCGGCGTTGACGTCGAATTTGCATAGCTGAATCGCCTGGCCGCAGAATCGCCGTTGACCTGCTCACCCGATTCGCTCCAATTAGTGACACTGATGTAGTCGGGTTTTGGGAACGCGCCGATGCAGGTCGTCTTGATCGTCATGTTCGCGAGGGTAAACTATTGCGCGTGATACGTATCAAAAAAGTTGCCGCCGTTTTCTTCGATATGGACGGCACGCTGGTGGACAGCGAAATATTCACGGCACAGGCGGTGAATACACTGTGCGGCGAATTGGGTATTGACGATGTTGATATTGATTGCTCGCCCTTCGAGGGGTCTAGTTGGGAATTACTCGGTGAGGAAATCCTTCGCCACTACCCATCCCTGGCCGGGACAGAGGACATCCCGGATCGATTGCATCGGATTTATCAGTATTTGCTCATTAATGAACCACCCGCCATTATTTACAAAGCCCGGGAGGCTGTGATCGCGGCTCATGAACTGATGCCGACGGCGATCGTGTCATCGAGTTATCGCGAATCGATAGAGGAAACCATGCGCAGGATGGAGATATCGGCACACATTAGTTTTTATGCCGGCGCCGAGGATTGCGACAAGAATAAACCGGCGCCTGATGGCTATTTGAAGGCGGCGGAGTTCCTGCAGACAGATGCGAAGCAATGTCTGGTTTTCGAGGACAGCGTCCCGGGTATCAAGGCAGCCCGGAGCGCGGGAATGCAGGTTGTGGCCGTTACCCATGGTGGTAACAATGTCGACAAGGTCAGCGGCATGGCGGACATGGCGATAAGCAACTTCTCGGAGTTGGACGATCATTTCTTTGAACACATCAGGTCTTAGAGAAAGGACAACGCCAATTGAAAATTAAGGAAGCTTCTCGTGAACTCGATGTCATCCACGAGACCGACGTTCTTGTAGTCGGATCTGGTCCCGGCGGACTGGCCGCCGCGATCGGTGCGGCCCGCGCCGGAGTTTCCGTCACCTTGCTCGAGCGCTTCGGTTGTTTTGGCGGCAACATCACCGCGGTCGGCGTGGAAGGTTTTGCGTGGTACCGGCACGCGGACACAGTCGATTCCGAAGGGGTTGGAATCGAGTTCGAGGAGCGCGCGAAACGGATGGGCGCCACAACGCCCGAGCCACAGTCAGAGAGCAATGCGCTCGATGCAGAAGCTTTCAAATGTGTCGCTGATGCACTGGTGGAGGAGGCCGGCATCACGCCGATGTTGCATCGATTGTGCGTTGCGCCAATCCTGGAAGGCAATGCAATCAAAGGTGTTATTACAGAGAGCAAGGCGGGGCGCGAGGCGATCGTCGCGGGCAGAGTCATCGACGCGACGGGTGACGCAGATATCGCTTTCCGCGCCGGCGCACCAACAAGCAAGACGCCAAAGGAAAAAATGATGGCAGCGTCTGTCATGTTTTCGATGACCGGCGTCGACAAGCAGAAATTCATAGAGCACATCAAATCAGATCCGCAGACCTACAAAGACTGGGAGAGCGGCGACTGGAGCATTGAAACGTCCGGCAAGGAGGACGACATGTTTTCGCCGTTTCTGCGTAAACCGTTTAACCAGGCCCGGGAGTCCGGACTCATTCCTGCGGATCTCGACACGATTGCGGGAACCTGGGGTGCGATCTACGACACGGGTGATCTGACCTACCTGAATCTGGTTCACCTGGCGGGTTGTGACGGAACCGACCCCGATGATCTGACCCAGTTCGAGATCGAGGGGCGGAAGCAGGCCATGCTCGCCGTTAAGGCGATGCGCGCGTACAACCCGGGTTGCGAGAACGCGCGGCTGCGGAATTTCGGCATGACTCTGGGCGTTAGAGACACTCGAAAAATTGACGCGGTTTACAACATGACATCCGATGATGTTCGCAACCAGGCACGCTTCGAAGACAGCATCGGAATTTTTCCTGAATTTATCGATGGCTATGGAATTTTAATTCTGCCAACCACAGGACGGTATTTTCACGTGCCGTATCGCACGCTTCTGGCCAAAGGGGTCGAGAATCTGCTCGTTGCAGGGCGCGCAACGGGCGGTGACAGAGACAGCCACGCCGCAACGCGTAACATGATGTGTTGCACGGTAACGGGGCAGGGCGCTGGTGTGGCCGCGGCGATTTCTGTGAAACAGGATCAGAGTTTTGCCGGACTCGACATCGATTTGCTGCAGGCTGAGTTACGCCGACAAGGAGTGCGTTTGCAGTAATGCGAACTATTCCGCTCATCGATATTTCCGCCGCAGTGGATGTCACTCGCGAGATTGAGCAAGCCAGTCACGACATCGGGTTCATGTATATCGTCGGTCACGGCATTGCGCCAAAAACGATCGCGCAGCTTCGATCGGCTGTGGTCGACTATTTCGCGTTGCCTATCGACGTAAAGTCCAGGGACAGGATTAGCCGGGACAACTACCGAGGCTACATTCCAGCGGGTTTTTTCAGCGCTAACAGTGGCTATGACACGGCGGACAACTACGAAGGCTACAAACTTCACCACGAGGTGCAGGTCGACGCACCGATCTGTTCGGCCTGCGAATTGTATGGTCCGAACAAGTGGCCCGCCGAACCGAAGCATTTCAAACAATACGTGATTGAGTACTGGCGCGAGTGCGATCGGGTTGCAACCGTATTGCTCGGGGCAATGGCCAGGATTCTCGGAACCGCGCAGGACTCGTTCCTGCAATTATTTGACGTGCCATTGACCAATATGACGCTGTTGCACTATCCACCGCAGATTGCAGAGTCAGGAGGGTTCGGCATCCACCCGCACAAGGATACCGATGCGCTAACAATCCTGGCGCCCGATCCAGTTGGCGGCCTGATGGTCAAATGTCGGAATGTGCAGGAATGGATTAGCGCTGAGCCACCGGATGACGCATTAGTCGTGAATATCGGTGACCTGCTGGAGTTGTGGTCAGGTGGCTATTTTGTTTCTACGCCGCACAAGGTTATCAACACGAGCGGAGCTGAGCGATACAGTTTCCCGTACTTTGCTGTGCCGCGGTTTGATACTGTCGTCAAACCGTTCAGGGCCCCACAAAATGAATTTCGCCGCTCCAGTGTTCACGTCGGCGATGTATCAAAAGAAGTCTGGCGAACGAACTGGTCGGATGCAAAATCAGATAAAGCACATTTCGACCTGGGTACGCTGGAGGATTGATGGCAAGCGACGAGTCCCACCAAGAACGAGGCACGGCGCGACGCTACGTTCAGCTTGGCGTTTTGACACTGGCTGGTGGCGCAATCTATCCGTTGATTTACCTGCGGCAGAATTTCGAAGTATCGATACTTGATTCGTTCGGCATAACAATCTCACAGCTCGGCCAGTGTTACGCCATGTTGGGCGTCATCTTCGTTCTGACGTATCTGCCGAGCGGCTGGCTCGCGGATAAGGTACAGCCGCGCTGGCTGGTTTCGTTTTCGCTGGCGGCGACGGGACTACTCGGGCTCTGGTTTTCAACGATGCCGTCGTTCGATGTCCTGCTGGTCATATTTGCGGGCTGGGGAATCGCGACCGGGCTGACTTTTTGGGCCGCCCTGATCAAGGGCGTCGCGGTACTGGCAAGGCATGACGAACAGGGACGGTTTTTCGGGATCCTGGATGGGGGCAGGGGCCTGGTCGAGGCGATTGTTGCGAGCATCGCCGTCGCATTGTTTGCCTATTGGCTGGACGCCTCGGGTCAATCGGTGAGTACGTCGCTGCAAAACGTCATCTACATCTACGTCGGCTTCGCGTTGGCGCTGTCTCCCATCGTTCTGTTTGCCATCGACGATGCCAATGATAAAGCATCGCCCGTCGCGGTTAGCGGTCCGAACAAACACTTGTGGGCCGACCTGAAATCGATTCTCTCCAAACCAGAAGTCTGGCTGGCGGCATTTTGTATTCTGTGCGGCTATCAGTTGTTCTGGGCAACCTATTCATTCTCCGGCTATATGCAGAACATCTATGGAATGACAGCGGTCGCAGTCGGCACGATTACGGTTGCGAAGTTATGGACGCGGCCAGTCGGCGCAATCGCGGCCGGGTTTGCGGGCGATCGTTTCAATCGTGAAAAGGTACTGGCCGGGCTGATGTTCGCCGGGTCCGTGGCACTCGCCACGCTAATTGTCCTGCCACTGGATGTCGGCGCGGGTGCCTTGTTGGCCGTGATAATGCTGATTGGTTTCATGACTTACGCGATTCGCGGAATTTTCTGGGCAACGCTAGACAGCTGCGATATACCGGTTCGGATTAAGGGCCTGGCAATCGGCGTTATGTCCCTGATTGGCTACTCACCGGATATTTACCTGCCCCTTATCAATGGCGCGTTACTCGAGCGTTACCCGGGCAAGCTCGGTTACAGTATCTACTTTGGCGGCATCGTGCTGTTTGGGATATTCGGTACGCTGTCGGCCTGGCGGTTACACATCATCGTTTCAAGGCGGGCGAAATAATGCGAAAAGCATGGATCCTGGCGGTTTGGCTTTGTTGCTCATTAGCATCGCTGGCGTCGAATGCCGAGGTTATTGTTGCGGTCGGCCCAACAACGATTCCTCGCGGCGACGCGATCGGCGCCCGGGATATCACAGTCAGCAATGATTTTTTTGCCATTGCATTCGCGGTCGAAACTGCCCCGCCCTGGGGTGTTGCTCGTGGTGGCATTCTGGATATCGCGCCGGTCAATGACGGTGTAGCAGGCTATGACGTCGCGTCACTAGCCGATTTCATGCCGAATCGATGGTCAAGCTGGCCGACGACCTACCAGCGTGTAACGATCGAAACAGCCAGCACGGATGAAGTCATCATCAAGGTCGTGCGTGATTGGGGTGAAGTAGATCTCGTAACGACGTTCCACGTACGGGATGGCGATAGCAAGATACAAATCGTCACTCGCATGACCAACAATGGAGAAGCAACGCTTGAAGGTCTGTTTTCCGGCTACATTGTCTGGCCGGACGGCGGATCTCTGTTCGGAGTGCCCGGACTACTTGGCGTGAATTATGCTGACGAAGACAACGCGCTGGCCGACTGGTCAGCATCTTACGACGAGCGTTGGGCACTGGGCTTGCATGCGCCGTTTGCAGATTACGTTGCCTATTGGGGGCGCGATCGCTACTTGCTGCATGACCTTGGACCTGGCGAGAGCAAATCGCTCGAAGCCTGGCTGCAGATCGAGCACGACGGGACACTCGCACCGCTAGTGCAGGCAGAAATCGACTTCGGTCAATTGGCGTCTGGACGAATATCCGGCCATGTAGTGAGTAACGATGGGGAGCCAGTGACTCGGCCGGCTGTTGTCATTAGCAAAGGCGGCAGCCCGTATGCCTGGACAATCGGCGACGATGGTGAGTACGAGATCAATCTGCCCGTTGGCGATTATGAAATTTATGCGACTGCGCGCGCTTACGCTCGGGGGGCCGCAAAGAACGTTGCTATTGCAAAAGGCAGCGACACCAGGGTGGATTTCGATGATGTCAGGCCGCCCGGGGCGGTACATGTTCAGGTGGCCGATGCTTCGACGGGGCAAGCGCTGGACGCCAGGTTCACTATTCAGAGCGGTTATAAACACCTGATCGGCTACTTTGGCAAGAATACGTTTTTTACGGAGCTCGACCCCGTAGGCGAAGCAAGGCAAGTCATTGCGCCGGGCAACTATGTGCTCAAAGTTTCCGCGGGCGGCGGTTTTACCTCAAGGCCACTCACACTTGAGGTTGTTGTTGATCCCGGTCTTACGCATGAACTGCAAGCCGACATCGAAGTAACGGCAAGACCACAAGCGCAGGGCTGGTACAGCGCGGACCTGCATCACCATTCGGACGTGCTGGATGGCTTTACCGAGGCCGAATTCGTGATGCGCTCTGAGCTTGCGGCGGGTGTCGATATCGCATTTCTGAGTGATCATGACTCCGTAGCGAACAACGAGAAAATGCAATTACTCTCCGACGCGCGTGGCCTGCACTTTATTCCCGGCGCGGAAATGTCACCGTCGTGGGCACACTTCAATGCTTATCCGCTGGATGACGGCAAAACAGTGGACATCGACACTGGCCAGGCCACGGTGCAGGAAATTTTCGCGGCCGCCCGCGATATGGGTGCCGATATAATTGAAGCCAATCATCCGTATTCGAACTACGGTTATTTTACGAGCCTGGAAAGGGAAGTGGTGCCGGGAGGGTACGATGCGGGCTTTGATCTGGCCGAGATCGAACCTGACGATCTCGAAAGAAACACGAAGACGCTCGAGCGCGTATGGCAGATGTGGAATGATGGGCGCAGAGTCTATCTGGCCGCGGGCTCTGACGCGCACGATGTCTGGTTGCAAGAGTCCGGGTCGGCGCGCACCTACGTTCACGTTGATGGAGAACTCAGCGTTGAAAAATATATCGCGGGATTAAAAGCAGGCAATTCGTTTGCGAGCCAGGGCCCGCTCGTCTATCCAGACAACCTGTTCGGCAGCGAAATAGTTCATGCACCAGGTATCAAGCTCGCGCTGAAGTATTCGGTACAGGCAGTATCGGGGCTGCGATCAGTGCAGCTCATTGAGCGCGGAAGCGAAATCGAAGCATTATCGTTCGACGGCGTCGTCAATCCAGCTTCGGTCGAATTTTCAGTGAGTCCCGAGGCAAATACCTGGTACAGCCTCGTAATAGAAGATGCTAACGGCAAGTTCGCCTACACCAACCCGGTGTGGGTAATGGTTGCAGATTAACGGGGAGACGTTGTGGCATTAATCCTAACCATTGCGATGGCCGTGACATTGCTGACCGCTGTGCTGCTGGTTGCTCGCTGGGGCAATGTCGTTTGCACGGGTCCCATGCCGGTGTCGTTTTTCACGTTTATCGCCATTCTGTTTACGTCGGGCGCCCGATGTCGGCCTGATCATGTTTCCCCTGGTCGATTTTCAGCTATATGCGAGCGAGCCGGAGTATGCCTTCGCCAATCCGCTGGCCATTGAATTCGGTTTCTGGGGTTTTCTTGTCTGGGGCTTCTATTTCCTGACGACCTTCTATTTCTGCATTGTCGAACCGAAGCTCAAGCTGTTCGAAATTCCTGCGATCAAGTGGACGAACAACATCGTGATCATCGGTACCTGTGCGTTTACGGCTTTCCTGTTCCTGGCCTATTTGCCGGACTACGTTGTGGGTATCAGTGATCCGTTTCGCTACAGCCTGGTCGCGATCGTTATCCTCTTCGCGACGTTGTCCAGCACGGACATAAAGTACGTGAAGATACTCAGCGTTTCGTCCACCTGGCTGTTTTTCGCACTGATTTTTGGTGCCTGGCTGGTATCCGGTATGGGCGTATCAGGTCTGGCCAATTCAATGGGCGGTGTCGGCGCCTACTTTACAAACATGCATCGATTCCTGTCGCCAATCACCGAATACCATCAGTTCTACCTGTATTGGTGGTTTGCCTGGAGCATCATGATCGGCCAGTTCGTCGCACGTTTCGTCGGTGGCATGAAAACCTGGAAATTGCTGCTGGCGCTGGTTGTTGTGCCGTCCATTCCCATTGCGATCTGGTTTTCTGTTCTCTACTACTATTTCAGTAACGCTCTGGAGATTGGCCCTTATTGGCGGCTGGCGATGGTCGTTGTCGGCGTGATATTTGTCATTAACTCACTCGACTCCCTGATCCGGCTGTATACACAAAATCTCAAGGTCACTCCCGATCGATTTCGGCAAGTTGCAGTACGTCGTCGGCAACTGGGCGGCCTTGTCCGCGCTCGTGATGTTGTACAAATTCACACCGCTCAAGATCGAGTGGATCGCCTTGTCGTCGTCGGCATTTACGCGGCGGTCTACGTTTTGGTGTTCCAACGACGGCAGCAACTGGTGCAGTCTTCCGTCTAGGCAGCGCCAAAGTCCCTGCGCAGCCACTGATCAGCGAAATGCACATCAGCACGATGACCGGGCAGCAGCGGTACTGAAAAAACGACCGTTGCTGCCTGCACTATTTTGAAGTCGCCGGACAAGAGAAGCCCCATGGCCATCAACGCGAGTGCCGACGCCCAGACCAGGCGGCTGATTTTTGGCGGTTCCTGATCGTTATGCAGATTGCGGCTGCAGATACTCGCCACGGTGTACGACGCCGAGTCGAACGACGTCGCATAGAATATGACGCTGAGAATAATAAATATTGTTAAGGCGGCCTTGCCGAATGGCAAATGTGCGATCGCTTTGGCGCTGACAACGGACATGCCGCTCTCGGAGAGCAGCTCCGACAACGGTAACTGGCCTGACGACTCAAGGAAAATAGCGTAGCCACCGATGATCGCGAGGAACAGGGTGGTTCCGAGCGTGCCCCAGCCGATGACACCGAGCACGAGTTGCCGAATGGTTCGTCCTCTCGAAATTCGAGCAACGAACAACCCGACAAATGCGGCGTATGAAAGCCACCAGGCCCAGTAAAATACGGTCCATGACTCGGGGAAGCCGGATTTTTCAATGGGATCCAACCAGGTGGACATGCGTACGAAATTGTCAGCCAGCAGTCCAACGCTGTTGACACTGATTGAGAGAATAAACAGCGTCGGTCCTGCCAGGAGAATGAACAACAGCGTGATTGCGACGAGCACCATGTTGATGTCCGCGAGTATCTTGATGCCCTTCTTCAAGCCGCGATACGCGCTTCCCCCGAATAGCGCCAACCAGCGGCCAGCACGACCAACTTGGTCGTCAGCAGATCAGGGATGCCGAACAATTCGGATACCATGGCAGACACGAGTGGCACTCCCAGGCCAAGCGACGTCGCGGTGCCACCAATGACGCCGAGCGCGATTACGACATCGATCAGTTTGCCCAGCGGGCTTGCGGCCCCTGACCGGTAGCGCGGCTTCGCAGGCACCGCTTATTTTCATCATTGGCGAACGGTTGACGAACAGCATGTACGCAACCGGCACTGCTGGAATCGCATAAAATGCCCACGGAGTGATACCCCAGTGAAACAGCGGGTACATATGTGCCCATTCCATCGCCGCGGCAGAATGCGGTTCCACGCCGAACGGTGGGGTTTGCACGTAGAAAATCGGCTCGGCAATGCCCCAGGCAATCAGGCTTCCCCCGATTCCGGCCGTAAACATCATCGCAATCCAGTGCAGATCCGAATACTCCGGGGCCTCTCCGGGTGTGCCCAGCGTCACGTGCCCGTACGGGCCAAAGGCAAGCCAGGATGCGAAAAAGAGCGAGCAGACACCGACGGACAGGTAGAGCCAGGCGAGCTTGCTCGTCACGAAATTCATGGCGGCGTCTGCATATTCGGCACCGGCTTCTGGCCAGGCAATCATGCCGGCACCAATTGCGACAATCAGCAGCAGGGCTGGCGTGAAGATTGTCCAGTCAATGCTGGGATCGGCGTGCTTTAACCCGTCTTCCGTGGTGCTCATATTCAGCTCTCATTTTCTTATTGTCGTTTTTCGAAGCGGAATCGCACCCTGAATCTTGCCGCCGGGTGCCGAGCCCATAGTGCCAGCGATGATGCCGTGTTGCGAGAGACAGGCATCTTCTCTAAGCTCGTTGTCAGTGAGCAATCGAGAGATACACTGAAACAAACCTCATCAGAACCCCTTGGCTCGCTTAAAGAGGCGACAAAGCGTACCGCACAGTTACTGGATGTCGACCCACTGCTTGCCGCCGAGCAGGCGCAGGAGATTCTCAAAGCGATTCCAAATCACCCGCCGGCCATGTTCTTGCTGGCCTCGGCCAGGCGCCGCTCGGGTGACCGCAGGCCGCACTGGAAGTACTCGAGCCACTGCTGAACGCGCAACACGAATGGGCTGCCGCGCATTTCGAGTATGGCGCGTCTCTAGGACTTGTCGGTCGTGGAGATGAGGCTATTGAAGCTCTGCTAAAAGCCGTGCGGTTCCAGCCGGAACACCCCGAAGCGTGGCGAGTTCTCGCTGATCACCTTATGGCCACTGGCGATACTGAAGGCGCAGACACAGCCTACGCGCGCCACATCAAATGTTCGACGCTCGATCCGGTGTTGCGGGCCGCGGCGGCTGCGATGATCAAAGATGACATCGCGATAGCCGAGCGAATACTTAAGAAACACCTGATGCAGAAGCCGACGGATGTTTCTGCGATACGAATGCTGGCTGAGGTTGCAATACGTTGCGGCCGTGATAGCGAAGCCGAGAATCTGCTGCTGCGTTGCCTCGAACTCGCGCCGAGTTTCACGGCAGCCCGCTACAACTACGCTTTGCTGCTGCAGCGGTGTGAAGATTCGCAGAGGGCGCTGGTCCAGATCGAACAATGCCTGGAGGCCGACCCGGAGAGACCGAACTATCGTAATCTTGCTGCCGTAATTCTAAGTCGAGTTGGCGAATTCAAACGAGCGAGCGAGATCTACTCACGACTGCTGGCCGAATATCCTGAGGGTGCCAGAGTCTGGCTCAGTTATGGGCATGTCTTGAAAACCGAAGGTCGCCAGGAAGAATCGATCCAGGCATACCGCAAAAGTATCGAGCTCGATCCGCAACTGGGCGAAGCTTACTGGAGCATCGCGAATCTCAAGACCTTTCGCTTCGACCAGGATGATCTGTCGGAAATGGAGCGGCAGATTGCCGATACCGAGCTCGGCAAAAAAAACCGCTGGCACTTCCATTTTGCACTCGGCAAAGCGTACGAGGATGCCCGAGATTACGAGCAATCCTTCCGCCATTACGCCGACGGCAATGCCTTGTACCTTTCCTATCAGCCGTATGATGCAGACTCCATCACGACCCGAACCGAGCTTCTAATACAAGGATTCAGCCGCGAGTTCTTCGAGCAGCGCGCGGGGATGGGCTGCGAGGCGCCGGATCCGATATTCATTATCGGCATGCCGCGCGCTGGATCGACATTGCTCGAACAAATCCTTTCCTGTCATTCGGCTATCGAAGGGACGTCCGAGCTGCCGGAAATGATCACGCTCGCACACAGCCTGCGTGAGGAGGCGGACTCGAGTGAAATTGCGGTGTATGCCACCGTACTTGCACAAAAGAATGCAGCAGAATTGCGGGCTCTTGGTGAGCAATACATTGAGAACACGCGAATTTATCGTAAGACAGATCGACCGTTCTTCATCGATAAAATGCCGAATAACTTCCTGTATTTTGGCATTATTCAAACGGTGTTGCCCAATGCCAAGATTATCGACGCACGCCGCCATCCGATGGGCTGTTGTTTTTCCAACTTCAAACAGTTTTACGCTCGAGGTCAGAATTACAGTTACAGTCTCGAGGACATTGGCCGCTTCTACCGCAACTACGTGGCTCTGATGGCGCATATTGATGAAGTCTTGCCGGGGCGAGTCCACCGTGTCTTCTACGAAGATACTGTCGCGGACACGGAAACGGTGGTTCGCGAAATGCTCGAATATTGCGGTCTGGAATATGAAGCAGAGTGTTTGCGCTTTTTCGAGAGCGAGCGCCCGGTGCGGACCGCCAGTTCTGAGCAGGTCCGGCAACCCATTTATCGCGAAGGCGTCGAGCAATGGCAGCACTACGAAAAGAGGCTGGACCCTCTCAAGCAGGCACTCGGTGAGGTACTGGATGCTTATCCGGCAGTACCCTCGATATAACAATCACTTATAAGAACGAACACTGATGACACCGAACTTCGGCGGTGCCCGGTTGTCGTATAAAAGCAACGGTAGGTCGCAGAAAGACTAGACGGTCGGCTGAATTCCGTTATAGTCTTGTAATCATCAGAAATTCGTTCTTGTTGTAATTTGGATAATCACCGGAGAATGGCAATGCAGGTTTCCCAACCAAAGAATGACT
>PVMK01159570.1_pt1 | contig 16846 bp, 15 predicted proteins | sample 1853481 | NCBI WGS metagenome assembly PVMK01 (sample SAMN08533507, study PRJNA380276) | Marine sediment metagenome, whole genome shotgun sequencing project.
CTGGACCCGCGACAAACTCTTGGGGGATTGGGGGGGGGCTGCGCACCGACCTGCTCGACCACGGCATCGACATCGGCCTGAGACTGTCGCAGTACGGACAAGGAGTCGCGAGCGGCGGCGTCGACAAGAACGGTGAGTACGGCGCGAGGATGAATTACCGCGTGCACGCCGACCTGGCGAAGGCCGTCGGCACATGGGAAGGCCTGTCGATCGACCTGCATGCCATGACGCGGTTTGGCGAAGACATCCTCGCCGATACGGGTGGCTTGGTAATTCCGAACACAGAGCTGCTGATGCCGCTGCCGGGTAACTACAGCGACTCGGATATCACCGGGCTCACCATCAACCAATATTTTCCGTTGTACGACGGGCACCTTGGCCTCGCGACCCTCGGCAAGCTCGACATCATCGATGCGGTGACCCTCTTCTTCCCCTCTGTCGCCTATGGACAGGAAGGCTTCTGGAACGTCAACGCATTGATCACCGCCCTGCCGTGGTTTGGCGCCGTGCGTGGTCTCTCGTTGTATGGTGGCTGGCTGGCGAGCATCAATGAAGAGTACCAGATGGGGGAGAGCGCAATCCTCGTCACCGGCACGGAGAATGTGACGACGACGTGGGAGTTTTCAGATTCGTTCAAGCACGGCGTCTGGATAGCCGCTTTCCACAGGTTCCTCTATAAAATCGACGACAAGCCGGGCTACGTCATGGTCTTCGCCGCCGGCTCGACGCGGGAGCAGGTGTCCGTCGAATCACTCGACTTTGTCTTCCACCCCGGCGCGGGCTTGACGGTCACCGACGACGAGAAGAAACCCTGGAACGTCGCCGCCTATATCAGCCAGGTTTTCTGGCAGGCGGAGAAAAACCCCGATCGGAAGGCCACGATCCTCATCGGTGGGACCGCCGGCCCGGATGAACCGCAGTTCGCACAATACAACTTCTTCACTGCCCTAGAGGCGTACGGTCCCATGGCGTCGCGCCCGGATGATCGGATGGGAGTGGCCTTCTGGTACAACTGGCTCTCCGACGACTACGTCGACACTCTGGCCAACCCACCCCCTTTATTTGATCCCATCCGTGTGCGCGATACGTGGGGCTTCGAGCTCTACTACAACTTCGAGATCAACAAGTGGCTCCATCTGACACCCGACCTGCAGCTCGTCAAGAACGCAACCAAGGGCGACAACATGGCGATCATCCCCGGTGTCCGACTCGTCATCGATTTCTGATCCAGTGAGTGCCCGGCCTGACCAGCCGCCGTACCGACCTGTCATATCTCCCGGAATCTGGTGACGTCACTATTCGTCACCAAGCAGACACCAACAAATGTTTCATGGGCTATAAGTAGCTGAAAGAAATGGTGACCCGGGCGCGATTCGAACGCGCGACCCCCAGCTTCGGAGGCTGTTCCGGGAATCCTGTCACCTACTGATGTTGCTTCGCTATTGGGAAAACTTGGTTCGGTCCTGTAGTGCCACGAGGTGCCAGAAAGTGCCATGAGATGACACCGTCTCGCCGGGCGGGCGCGGGAATCGACCTCAGCGATTTCGCCCGGGCCGCGCAAGATGCCGAGACCAATGACACCGCCAACAGTAACAGCAAGTACAAATCTGCTCGGTAGTGCCCCGTGTCGGATTTTCTTCTGTCACACTATGACGCGTGGCAATGGTTCGGTAGACAATGCCCAACACCTTGCCCATGGCCTGGGGATGGGCGGCGAACAAGTAACGCAGTGCAGACGGAAAGCTGGTTTATTTTCTAAATTCATCATTCAACTCTACGCCAAGCCCGGCTCCAGTAGGCAGGGTTATCCTTCCTTCATTGTCCAGTGCAAATGGATCATGCTTGAGAAGATCCGTAATTTCACACATCACGCGAAGCGGCCGCTTAGGTACTCAATGATATCTTTCGATTCGTACATCCATTGCACCTCACCGCCCTCCCCCTCGATACGTAAACATGGCGTCATCACCCGGCCCCCTCCCGCTTCGAGTTCACTGCGATACGGATCCGTGCGGGCGTCGCGCGTAGCGATCGTGACATTCAATCCGTGGATCGCGCTGCGCACCTTGATGCAGAATGGACAGAGCGGAAATTGATACAGCGCCAGGAATTCGGCCTCTTTTTCCGCTCTAGCCCGATCCGCTTCACTGCGTACCATGGGCTTGGGCCGCGTGAGATAGCTGATCAGAACGATGACCCGACCAAGCACTTGGCGAATGAAATTGAGAATCATCGAGACATCTCCATAAATCTGTGATGGCTGCGGTTCTGGCCCTGCCTACAATTACGGACGGTACTTCATACCCCGGGGTGATGGGAGAATCGGGTGTGGAGAAGAACCAGCGTGCAGTGCGGGCGGGCGTTGGGCGCTAGTCCGACGGCAGATTCGGAGAGCCTGGGCTGTGATCTTGCGGAGAGGCCGCGCCCGTGTGCCGCGATTCGAAGCGGCGAAGCGCACCGGCGACCAATACCAGGCAGATTCCCCCCGTTGCCAACACCCAGCCCGCTAACGGGAGCATGCCGGCTTCTTCGACCAGCACGGCTGCGATCCACGGGCCGGGCACGGCTCCGCCATTCCAGAACGCGTCTCCTGCAACTGCCCAGCGACCCCGGTCATCCAGCGTCGCCAGCGCGCCCATCAAGTACGGAACCAGGAAATTGTACGCGAATGCCCAGAGCAAGTTGAGCGCGCTGTAAGCAAAGTTGGATTCGAACACGGCGAGTCCGGCTGCTGCAACAACGTTAAACCCCAAGCCAATGGTGATCGGCCAGACCCGCCCCCATCGTCTGCCCAACAACGCCGCCAGCACGCCACCCGCCAATCCAATGAAATTCGTAACACTCAGAACGGTTCCCCTCCCGTCCGCATCCAGCCCTGCTTGGATTCCGATCTGGTCAAGGAATGTAAAAAGGCCGCTCTGGCCTACCTCGAAGATGAACATTCCGGCCATGACGGCCACCGCAAGCATTCGATTGGGCGCCGAGAGCAAGAGCGTCACCAAATTGCCCTCGTTGGCATCGCTCTTGCGTGGCGGCAGCAACCAGCGACACAGGGGCAGCGAAACCAAGGCCACTGCCGCCATCATGAGGTAGCAACCAGCGGGGTCCGTCTCTGTCATTACGTATGGAATGACTTTGTATTGTGCAGATAAGATAATGTTGTGTAACACCGTGATGATTGCGAAAACGCGTTCCGGCTGTCTCGACGAAGCAGCTGCTGCGGTTCCCGCCGCCGAAATGAGGCCGGCCCCGACCCCCGTGATTGTGCGCGCGATCAGCAGCGCAGTTAAGCTGTCCGCGTACGCGGAGGCGATGTTTCCTACGATGAGCATCAACATTCCGGCAAGCGCTGTACGAGCGCGTGACATCTTCGCGATGGGTCCGGAAGCCAGTAATAGAGTGATGAAGAACGAACCGTTCTCGAAAGAGAACATCTGCCCCACGGCGCTTTCGAGGGCGCCATGATCCGCCATGATGGATTCGAGGAGCTGGGGTTGGGCGTACAGACCCAACATCGCTAGCGCCCAACACATGCCGGTTGCCAGCGAGAGCTTGATGGTCTCGCCGCGAGGCGCTCCTGCGCCAGCGTTGCCCGGGATTTGCGTAGTCGCTTCAGTCATCGCTTATCCGATCAGATATCTTCTGTTGAACTAGGCCTCAGAACTGCCTCCAGCGCCCCCAGCTGGCATCTACGAAATCGCAATCCACGAGCGCCTCAGATCAGCCCGGCTGCCAGCCCGCCGCCCACTCCGATCATGCACGCAGCCACGATGATCTGGACCGCGCGCAGAGTCACCTTTTTCAAGAGCCGAGCACCAAGGAAGGCTCCGATGAAAGCTGCCAGGGTGGCGCTGGCCACCAGCCCCGCAATCTCCGACGGCACAGCCCTGAAACTCGTGGTGAAGTAGGACATGCCGTAGACGCTGAGCCGCACGGTGTCGACGATCACGGCGGAGACGACACCCGTAGCAACGAAGGCCTCCTTAGCGAGGCCCGATTTAATGAGGAACGCGGAGCGAAACGCGCCTTGGTTTCCCGAGAGACCTCCGAAGAAGCCGGAGAGCAGCCCGCCTAGCGGGAGGTACTTCGACGGCATGGCCAGGCCGTCGAGAGCGGAGCTCAAATCCAGGGAAGCGAACGCGACGATCAACGAGCCGATGACGAGCTTCACGGGAGTGATCTCGAAGGTACGGCCTAACAGCTCGTAGGTCGTCAGCGCCTGAAGCTCCGCGAACCCAACGAGAACGGCCGCCCCGACCAGCGCGGCGAGCGCCGCCGGCAGACTAAAGCGGGCCACTACGCGCCAGTCCGCTTGCTTTCCAACCAGTGCGAGCTTGAAGAGGTTGTTCGCGAGGTGCACCACCGCCGTGGCTGCGATCGCCGTAGGCACGGGGAAGAACACAGCGAACGCTGGCATCAGCAGCGTGCCGAGTCCGAACCCCGAGAAGAGGGTGAGTCCCGACACGACGAGAGCAGTCAGCGTGATCAGCGCGTAGTCCATGGAATCTCCGCCCCGCGCAGGGGCTCAGCGGCTTGACATGAATGCCATTCTAGTCGAATATCGATATCGAATTTCGTTATTTATTTCAAATTTTTTACCCGGACGCAAAACACATCCATGAGCAGCAGCGAAAAAGACCTCTACTCGGGGCTCATCCGCCTCCATGTCCTGCACCACGCAGCGGAGAGGCCCATCTACGGCAGCTGGATGATTGAGGAGCTTCGCGAGCACGGCTACGAGATCAGTCCGGGAACCCTTTACCCGATGCTCCACGGGTTGGCGCGCAAGGGATATCTCAAGGTGCGGCAGGAGGGGCCTGGCAAGCGCGCGCGGCGTCTCTACAGGATCACCGCGAAGGGTCGCGCCGCGCTGGTCGACGCCAAGGGCAAAGTGCGAGAACTATTCGGGGAACTCTTTTAAGGCGACCCATGAAGGTGAGGCAGAAAAACACGATTCAACCGGTACAGGGAGCGTGAGATGAAGAGACGCTACTGGGGTATCGCCGCAGCGATGATCGCCTTCATTGCATTTGGTCACGGGAGCTTCGCGCAGGTCCCTGAAGGACAGGCTGCCTCGAAGAGATGGATTACCGAGGCTGCCGACGATTCGGAGCGGTTCCAGCGAATCGAGAAGTACTTGCGCGGCTTCGACCAGCCCATGTGGGAGGTAGGTGATCGCTACGAGAAACTCTACGCAGCATTGGTTCGCGGAAATTTCGAACTCGCCTCATACCACTGGGCGAAGATCAAGCTGACGATTGCAAATGGCACCATGAAGCGTCCTGCGCGAAGGGCAAGCGCTGATGCGTTCCTCCTGACCGGCACATGGGACTCGGTCAACGAGGCGCTGGAAAGCGGAGATCGAGCGACCGCATGGAGGGGTTTCGAGAAGGCGCGGGCTTCCTGCATGAAGTGTCATGAGGCGGAGAGAGTCGGCTACATGAACGACCAGCCGATGTTCACTGACCGAGTGCCCATCGCGGTGGATTGATGCTGAAACGCGAAGACCGGAATCTCGGAATGGACCGCCCGATCTCACGCAGAGACGTCCTGAATGGAATCGGAGCGCTCGCCGCGAGCGCGTTGCTCCCCGGGCGTGCGTTCGCCGACAAAATGCTCGCGCTCGAACGAGCCGGCAGCATTGCTTCGCGCGGAACCGTCCCCTACCCGCCTGCGCTCACAGGGTTGCGGGGAAGCCACGTCGGATCTTTCGAAGTCGCTCACCAGCTCGCGTGGGATGGCCGGAAGGATTGGGGGCCCGCGCTCGAGCCCGACCCCGATGTCTACGACCTCGTCGTCGTGGGAGGAGGGATCAGTGGTCTCGCCGCCGCCCACTTCCATCGGAAAGAAAATCCGAAGGCGCGCATCCTCATTCTCGATAACCACGATGACTTCGGGGGGCACGCCAAACGCAATGAGTTTCAGGCAGGAGGCCGCTCGCTCATTGGTTATGGGGGCAGCCAGAGCCTGGTAGAACCGTCGGGATACCCCCAGGCCGTAACGACTCTCCTGCGAGATCTCGGAGTCGACACGAAGCGCTTCGACAGCGCTTTCGATCAGAAGCTCTACACGCGGCATGGGCTGCGAGCCGGAATCCATTTCAATCGAAAAGAATGGGGTGTCGACCGATTCGTGCCGTTCGACTTCGGAATCTTGCAGGGCTACCTACCCCTCGCGCCGTCTGCGCTCTCACCGAAGGAAGCAGTGGAGCAGATGCCGATCTCCAAGGCTGCGAAACGCGCGCTACGACGGTTGCTCGTCACCAAAACCGATCAGCTATCTGACATACCCGCCCACGAAAAAAGTGCCTATCTAAAAACCATCAGCTATCGAGAATTCCTGAGAAGACACTTGGATATTCGTGAGCCGGAGGTATTCGCCGTTCTCCAGGACCTGACGACTGACTATGGGGTGGGGATCGACGCCCTCTCGGCGTATCGCGCCATCGATTACTCCGGCCTACCCGGCGCAGAGGCCGCGGGCATGACGCATTCCGACGAGGACGATGAGCCCTACATCCACCATTTTCCCGACGGAAATTCTTCCATCGCTCGGCTCTTGGTGCGCGAGATGATTCCCGATGTCGCGCCGGGAAACACGATGGACGACATCGTGGAAGCGGCCTTCGATTACTCGAAGCTCGATCGAGCGAACTCAAAGGTTCGGCTGCGCCTTCTCTCCACTGCGATCCACGTGAAACACGACGGAGATCCGAAGTCAGCCAAGCGCGTTCACGTTTCCTATGTACGCGGCGACCGCGCGTATCGCGTGCAAGCACGATTCTGCGTGCTCGCCTGTTACAACGCAATGATTCCCCATCTTTGCCCCGAACTTCCGGCATCTCAACGCGAAGCGCTCACCCTCCAGGCGAAATCACCGATCCTTTACACAAATGTCGCTTTGCGCAATTGGAAGGCCTGGAAGAAATTGGGAATCGGTGCAGCGATTGCACCCGGGAGCTACCACATCAATGCCATGCTCGACTTCCCCGTCTCTATGGGGGGCTATTCCTTCGCCAAGGAGCCCGATGACCCGATCGTCGCTCACATGGAACGCTTTCCGCATCGAAACAACGAGGGGCTGACCGCACGCGAACAATTTAGAGCCGGACGCCACGAGTTGTTCTCGACCTCCTTTGAAACCATCGAACGCAACATTCGGGAGCAGCTCGCCAGCATGCTCTCCTCTGGCGGTTTCGACCCGGCTCGGGATATCGAGGCGATCACCGTGAACCGCTGGGCGCACGGCTATGCGATGGGGGGCAACACCCTATTCGACGCCTACGATCGCGATGACCCGAGAGCGCCCCACTTTCGCGCCCGCAAACCCTTCGGCCGCATTGCCATCGCAAATTCTGATGCCGCTGCGAGGGGCATGCTCGATTCGGCGGTTGGCGAGGCCCACCGAGCGATCACTGAATTGAGCTAACCCGGAACACATCAAAGGATACTCATGGCAAACGATGTTACGGGCAGCACGAGCACACTCATCATATTCGATGGCTGGCGTTCGATTTCCATCTCTTTGTGTATGGCACTGAATGGATACTCCGTGATGGTGACTGTTCCGGTACTGAGTACTGCTTTGGTGACGATGTTGGGTTTCACCGAGGAGCAGGTGGGAAGAGTCTGGGGAGCAGATTTGGGTGGCCTGTCGTTTGGTGCTGTCCTGTCTTCAATGTTGGTCGCACGGATAAACCGGAGACTCTTGGTTATGGGGGGCGCTGCGTTGACCATCGGTGCCAACGCCCTGTGTCTATTCTTTGTCGAATACGAGCAAGTCTTGTGGCTTCGTGCCTTGGCTGGAGTCGGGAGCGGAATTTTCACGGCAGTTGCAGTGGTCACATTAGGCGGGACAACAAAGCCGGTGCGTGCATTCAATATGCTGTTATTCGGTTTTTCTTTTTCCGCGGCCTTGCAGATGCATGTATTGCCGCAGCTATCAATGAACCAGATCTATTTGGTTTTTATTGGCTCAACTGCAGCCTGTGCGGCGTTCGTTCGCTGGTTGCCGCCCAGGGCCCTCGATGCCGAAGAACTCGTTCAGCAGGAAAAACTCGAAGATCAAGCAGAAAACTGGCATGTGCCGCGAATCATTCCCGTGTTGTGTCTTACCGCGATCTGCTTTACGTACATCAATATCGGCGGTTACTTCACCTATATTGAACTGGCTGCACTTGCGAGTGGCATCGCTCAGGACTGGATCGGCCCATTGCTGACAGCGTCGTCATTTCTTGCACTTGTCGGCTGTGGGATTGCGTTGCTGTGTGCGCGCTTTGGTTTATTCAAGCCTCTGTTCGTATCCTTGTTCGCGATGGCATCGACCGTCATTATGCTCAGCGGTGGGATCAACGATATCAACGTCATGGTGAGCCTGTTTTCCTTTACGGCTCTTTGGACATTCGTTGATGTCTTTCCAGGAAGCGACGATGGCGCACATGGACCGAAAGGGATCCTTCCTTGCCCTGATCCCGAGCGTCCAGGGGCCTCGGGCAATTCATTGGCCCCAATATCGCAGCTTCGGTGCTGGGCGCCGGGATGGGCTACAGCGCTGTTTTTGTAGTCAGCAGCAGTATGGCCCTGGTTGCAATGCTCTTATACCTTGGAATCTCCATCTACATGCACAAAAGAAAGCCGGTTCCGACTGAGGACACGAAATCACCAATTAGATCAAAACGAGAGCGTTAGTAAGCGAGTTGAAGGGGTCACTTGAATGCAAATAGGAACCATCGAAAGCATCTGGCGTTATCCGGTGAAGGGGATGCGCGGCGAGGAGATTCCACACACCTACGCTGCTTTCACCGGATTGATGGGAGACCGGATCTATGGCGTGGTGGCAGCCGATGGCGACCCCGGTCATCCGTGGCATACAGGGCGCAACCAGGAAGAGTTCGTGCTCTACAAACCCAGCTACGCGTCGAGCGAGGGCGTGCTGCTCCCGGGGAATCTGCAAGCCACGTATGATGAATGGGAGCCCGGTATCGATCCCATCTATCCGGATGTAGACGCCTTCAAGGTAAGCGTGGAGACGCCCGAGGGCGCGACCTACGACGACATCCAAGACCCGGCCTTCATCGCGGACCTCGAGAAAATCACCGGCCGGTCACTCCGGGTTCACGTAACCCAGAGAGGTCAATTCGACGCCCGCCCGGTGTCGCTCATCTCACTGTCGGCTGTTGCCAAGCTAAGCAAGGAACTTGGGATAAATCTCGACAAGCGCCGCTTCAGGGCCAACTTTTATGTCGAGTGGGACAATCAGGACGACCCCTTCTTCGAATTGTCGCTGGTCGGCAAAACGTTGAAAATCGGAAAGTGGCTCGAAGTGATGATTGTCGAGCGCGACCCGCGATGCTCGATGATCACGCTCGACCCCGACACCGCCGTAGCAACACCCAAGCTCTTGCAGCATCTCGGCCGAAATCACGGCGGTGATGCCGGCGTGTTCGCTGCGGTCCTGCAAAGGGGCCGGGTTGACAAGGGCGATCCGATCTTCCTGAAATGAGTCAGAGCAAGAGGAGCGATAGCGGCGCCGGGCCGTCCGAAAATGCTTTGTCCGCAAATGCCTTAGTCGAGAGTTTTCGCCTGACCCTCGATTCTGAGGACCACACCGTGCCGATCGCCGTTGGTGAGACGCTCTTGCAGGCGGCGTTGGCAGCTGGAATTGACGCACCCCATTCCTGCAGCGAAGGCCGTTGCGGCACCTGCATGGCATGGCTGCGAAACGGCGACGTAGCCATGGTCTCCACTCGGGCGCTGTCGAAACGCAATAGTGAACGAGGTTACGTGCTTGCCTGTCAGGCGCAGCCAACGTCCGATGAGCCGATTTGGATCGACTTTGATCTTTAGGCCGCACTGTTTTCCCTACTCTCGGAGGCGCAATTGAATGAGCGATGAAAATGAGACAAAGGCCGGCGAACAGCGAAACGCCGCCGCTGTATTCCTGGCGTTCCTGCGATTGGGGTTGACCTCTTTTGGTGGGCCGGTGGCGCATCTCGGTTATTTCCACGACGAATTCGTCGTGCGTCGCAAGTGGCTCGACGAACGCGCTTACGCCGATCTCGTGGCATTGTGCCAATTCTTGCCCGGGCCCGCGTCCAGCCAGGTTGGCATCGGTGTCGGACTATCGCGGGCGGGTTTGCCGGGCGCCGTCGCCGCCTGGATCGCCTTCACCATGCCGTCCGCTATTGCGCTGATCTTGTTCGGATATGGGGTCACAGAGTTTGGCGATGCGGCCTCGTCCGGCGCCTTGCACGGGTTGAAGGTCGTCGCCGTTGCCGTGGTGGCGCAAGCCGTGTGGGGCATGGCGCGGAACCTGTGCCCTGACGCGAAGCGGGCGACCCTAGCGGCACTGGCGACCATTGGGGTGCTTGCGGTTCCCTCGCCTTTCGCACAGGCGGGCGCGATTGTGATCGGCGGTCTTGTTGGGTGGGCGATCTTGCGCGCCGATGCGCCGACGGACCATGTCGATTTGGGCGTCCGGGTGAGCCGGGGCGTTGCGATCTCCGCGCTGACGTTGTTTTTCACCGCCTTGATCGTGTTGCCGTTGTTAACCTCGGCGTTTCCATCCCAAACCATGGCGCTGGTCGACTCCTTTTACCGGTCCGGATCGCTGGTGTTTGGCGGAGGGCACGTGGTGCTGCCGTTGTTGCAGTCAGAAGTGGTGGGACCCGGCTGGGTGTCGAAGGATGCGTTTCTAGCGGGGTACGGCGCTGCGCAGGCCGTTCCGGGGCCGCTGTTCACCTTCGCGGCCTATCTGGGGACGGTGATGACCGGCGCACCGAACGGGATCGTTGGCGGGCTGATCTGTCTGTTGGCGATATTCGCATCGTCGTTTCTACTGGTGATTGGGGCCATGCCGTTTTGGGACGCGTTACGCCGCGTCGGCGCGGTGCGCAACGCGTTGCGTGGGGTCAACGCGGTCGTGGTGGGTCTGCTGCTCGCGGCCCTCTACGACCCGGTCTGGACCAGCGCGATTCTGTCGGCGGCCGATTTCGGTCTGGCCCTGGCGGCGTTCACGCTCCTGGTGTTCTGGAAGACCCCGCCCTGGCTGGTGGTGATCCTGACCGCGCTTGGCGGTTGGGCGCTCCATGCAGGGCCGATGTCGTAGACGTTCGAAGTCCCAAGCTGTGTTAGGCGATGACCGTACGTTGAACTTCGTTGGTACCGCCGTAGATCGTGACCTTGCGCCCCCCACCGGACGTTCTTGGAGCGTTCTGCGGATAGGTAATCTAGGCGGCGTTGTCGTCAACGTCCGATAATACGCGTTCGGTTAAGAAGAGCGAAAGCGTGGAGAAAGGCCCCACACTGGGCGGCACCCTGACCTCCAGGAGAGGCTTCCCAAGTAGCGGCGCTTGACTCCACCCGACGACCCACGGCTCCGGAATGTCGGCTCACGGGCCACAGCTCGGACCCCCGTGGCGATCTGCTGACGGCTGCAGCCGAGATTCCATCCCAAGCGGGTCTGGCGACCTCTGCAATACCGCGCGCGACCCACCTCTCTCACCTGATGCTAGAGTTGCCCGGCTGGGAGGTCGCGTCATGAACGCAGCGGAGTTGGCAGTGCGTCGTGAGCGCGTGTTCGACGTCGCGGCAGAGTTCTTCTGCGACGAGCCCATAGACCTCGTGCGCGGCGAGGAGGTGCACCTCTACGACGCCGACGGGAGGCGGTCTCTCGATCTCTACAACAACGTGCCCTGCGTGGGGCACTGTCACTCGCCCGTGGTGTCCGGGCGCGATCACTCCGACGCATTCCTGGCGGCATTCGAAGAGACGGTTCGAGGGCTCCACTAGCGTGCCCGAGTACCCCGACGACATCATCCGCGCCGTGGCAGAGCGCGCAATCGAGCAGTGGGATCTGGGCACCGCCCGGCTCGAGTTGCTCTCGCGCTCCGAGAACGTGGTCTTCCGCATCGAGAGCGATTGCGGCGAGACCTCCGTGCTGCGGGTGCACCGCCCGGGCTACCACACGCTGGCCGAGCTGAACTCTGAACAGACCTGGAACGCCGCGCTTCGTTTGGCCGGGATCAGTGTCCCACACTCGCGTCGGACTCGCGCGGGCGAGTACTACGCCATCGTCGACGTGCCCGGAACGGCAGAGTCGCGCCACGTGAGCGTCGTCGACTGGTTCGAGGGCGTCACCATGTTCGAACTGATCCAGGCCGAGGCCGACAGCGGGATCCAGGCGGCGCACTTCGAGCGGCTGGGTCGCCTGATCGCGCGCATGCACAACGTGACGGAGCAATGGAAGCCGCCCGCCTGGTTCGAGCGGCACGCGCTCGATGCCGACGGATTGATGGGCCCCGCTCCCTTCTGGGGGCCGTTCTGGGAGTCTTCGATGTTCACGCCAAGCCAGCGTCGAATCGCGCTCGACGCGCGCACCGCGTTCCACGCGAAGTTGTCGACTCTCCGCAAGGATTCGAAGCACTACGGCATGATTCACGCCGATCTGGTCCCAGCGAACGTGCTGATAAACGGGGGCGAACTCCACGCCATCGACTTCGACGACGCCGGCTTCGGCTGGTTCATCTTCGACCTGGTCGTGGCTTTGATCGACTACGCGGACGATCCAAGCCACGACGCATTCCGCAACGCACTGGTCGTCGGATACCGCTCGGAGCGCAATCTCGAAGACGAATGGCTGGAGCTCCTTCCGATGCTCTACGTAGTGCGCGCTCTTTCGGTCCTGGGCTGGGCCCACGAACGCCCGGAGGTCGAATTCGTTGACGACATCCCCAGGCTGGCCGCGTTGATTACGCGAGACATCGAGAATCACATCTGAACTCGCGCGGACACCGTCGGGTCGACCCAGCGCGAGTGCGTCAACGAAGCCGGCGAATTCCCTAGTAGCGGCGGTGGGTGGGATCGAACCGACGCTCTGAACTCGATCTCGCTACATCTCGTCGGGAAAGGAGGACTGGGGCTCCATAGTGATCAGATTTCGGCCGGCCAGACCGGGATCGTCGGGCGGCCGTTCTTGAGCAACGCGCTCGCGGACGAGTACATCGGCCTCGAAAAAGTCGGTGACGGTTGCTGGAACATCGAGGATTACGAGACCCTGTTGGGAGGGATCGATGAAAAAAACCGGCCCAATTGCCGGTGTAGAAGTGTAAGGAATCTACCTGGACTTTTGTAAATGTTAGGCGGCAGGCCGTCAGCGGTGAACCTTGAGCGGTGCCACTCGCCGGAATTGACCTGGAATACATCGGGTTGTACTGTCATCCGATGCATGGACACCGGCGCGCGGAAAGCGATGGGCATCTGATGCGGCGCAGCCCTTCCCCTCGGTCGACATTCGATCTTCAGGAGCGGTTGAGGAGCACGGCCGTCTGGTGCGACGCTTCGATGCTCAGCGACTCGAGTTCGCGCACTCTCGCTCCCCCCCCGGCCGGGTCGTGATAAGTAGCGGGGAAGGGACTTGCGGATGAACGGGTTGCGCGAACGATACGACGTCATCGTCGTAGGGGGAGGTCACAACGGGCTTGTCACGGCCGCCTACCTCGCGGCCGGTGGAGCGCGCACGCTCGTCCTGGAGCGCCGGCAGGTGCTCGGAGGCGCCTGCGTGACCGAGGAGGTGTTCCCCGGCTTCCGTTTCTCCACCCTTTCCTACATCAGCGCGCTGCTCCGCCCCGCGATCGTTAGAGACCTTCAGCTGGAGCGGCGAGGCTTCGAACTCCTGCCCTGCGATCCCGCGGTCCTCGTTCCATTCGAGGACGGCCGATCGCTCGCCCTGTGGGACGACGCGGAACGAACCCGTGCGGAGATCTCCGCGTTCTCCACTCGCGATGCGGACACTTACGCGGAGATGCAGGAACAGTTCGCCCGGATCGCGCGCTTCCTCGCCCAAATGATCGACCGCACACCCCCCTCCCCGTCCCTGCAGCGCCCCGCCGACGCCTGGTACGTCCTGCGGCTCGCGGGCAGATTCCGAGGGCTGGATCGCCGGGACCGGGACACGCTCATACAGCTCATGACGGCCAGCGTGCAGGATTTCCTGGACGAGCGATTCGAGACCGATGCCGTGAAAGCGGCCCTCGGTGCCTCCGCCGCGATCGGCTTGGCCGCCGGTCCGCGCACCCCCGGGACCGCCTACGTGATGCTCCACTACGCCGTTGGTGGAGGCGAGTCATCGTGGGGGATTCGTGCGCGGCGGGATGGGAACCATCACGCAAGCGATGGCCGAGGCCTGCCGGGAACGGGGCGTTGAGCTCCGGACCGGAGCCGAGATCGCCGAGATCCGCGCCCAAAACGGGCGTGTACGCGGGGTCACCCTCGCCACCGGAGAGGAGATCGACGCTCCTGTCGTCGTCTCCAACGCCGACCCCAAGCGCACGTTCCTGTCGCTCGTCGATCGGCGGCAGATCGATCCCGACTACCTGCGCGGGATCAAGTCCTTCCAGATGACGGGCACGTCCGCGAAGGTGAACTTGGCCCTCTCGGACCTGCCCGAGTTCACCTGCCGTCCGGGAACTCCGAGCGACGCCCACACGGGCGCCACCGAGATCGCCTGCTCGCTCGGGAACCTGGAGGACGGCTGGGACGCCTGCAAGCGCGGCCGGATCGCGGAGAGGCCGTGCTGCGAAGTCGTGTTCCCCACGGCGCGCGACGAAACGCTGGCTCCGGCCGGCAAGCACATCCTGTCGGCCTCGGTCCAATACGTGCCGTACGAGCTGGCCGACGGGGATTGGGACGCGCGGCGCGAGGAGCTCGGCGACCGCGTGATCGACACCATCGCGACCTACGCGCCGAGCATCCGCGACGTGATCCTGCACCGCCAGGTCCTCACACCGCTGGATCTGGAACGCGAGTACGGGCTCACGAACGGAAACAAGTATCACGGAGACCTGAGCCTCGCCCAGATGTTCATCATGCGACCGGTGATGGGCTGGGCTCGCTACCGAACCCCTATCGACGGCCTCTACCTCTGCGGCGCGGGCACCCATCCCGGGCCTGGCGTCATGGGCGCGGCGGGCCGGAACGCCGCCGGCGAGATTCTCCGCGACCGCCTCTGGAAGAAGAGGTGACGTGCTGAGTCATGCGGAGCAGCTCCGGGGGGGCAAGGCCCAGCACGCGGCCTGAGCTGCGATTTGACGGAATCGTTACTTCTCGGATCCGCCAGAAGCGAGATCGCGAGACCGTCACCCCCGAGAAGAGAGAGAATAGGAAATTCAAGCTGCATTCTTGGCAATGTCCGATAACAGGCATTCGGTTAAGCTGAACTTGAATAAGCATCATAGGGTCATGGCGTCTGTGGGCAACGACGTAAGTCCCCGGGATTACGCAGGTTGGTGCCTCCCGGTCTCATCGGACATCCTCGAGTTGTGGAATCAACGACCCCCAACGAGAGGAGGCACCGGTGGAACGATACATTGGCATGGACGTACACGCCGCGAGCTGCACGCTGGCGGTGATTTCCGAGAAGGGCCGGAAGCTTCGGGACTTTCCGGTCGAGACCAACGGCCAGGCGCTCGTCGAGGCCATCCGGATGATTCCAGGACACAAACATCTGGTGATGGAGGAAGGGCTTCAGAGCGCTTGGTTGTACGAAACGCTGAACCCTCACGTGGACGAGCTCGTGGTGGCGGGGATCACGGAGAGCCGAGGCCCGAAGAGCGACAAGCGCGATGCGTATGGCTTGGCCGAGAAGCTTCGTGTGGGAAACCTCGACAAGCCGGTTTTCAAATCACCGCGACAGTTCACTCGCCTGCGCGAACTCTCGCGGATTCACATGACGCTGGTCGGGGACGTTGTGCGGGGACAGGCTCGGATCAAGAGCTTGTACCGGTCGCGCGGCATCTTCGTGACGGGCGTGAACGTCTACGGTGTCCGTCACCGCGAGGAGTGGCAAAAGCAGCTCTCTTCGAGTGCACAGACGAGGGCGATGAGGCTCTACGATCATCTCGACTTCTTGCTGGAGCAGAAGAAGCAGGCGGAGGCCGATCTTCTTCGAGAGGCGAAGAAGCACGCCATCGCCCGGATTCTGGAGACGGCACCCGGCTTCGGACCGATCCGCGCCGCACGGCTGGTTCCGATCGTCGTGACACCTCACCGGTTTCGCACGAAGCGGCAGTTCTGGAGCTACTGCGGACTCGGCATCGTGACTCGATCGAGTTCGGACTGGATTCAAGCGGCCGATGGCGGTTGGATCAAAGCGCGCGTTCCGCAGACCCGAGGACTTTCGCGCCAGCACAATCATTTCTTGAAGAGCATCTTCAAGGGTGCAGCAACGACGGTGATCACACAGTGCAACAAGGATCCCATTCATGCGCGCTACGAGCGGCTCCTCGATGGCGGCACGAAGCCAACGCTCGCGAAGCTCAGCTTGGCGCGCATGATCGCAGCGACGGTGCTGCGGATGTGGAAGGACGAGAAGGAGTACGACCCCGAGCGAGGAGGTCCATCGACAGTGACGCGCGAAGGCTAGGCGATGGCTCGATCGGGAGAATCGGCGAGAAGGCAGTCCTTCGAGCACGCAGTCGCGAAGAGTGTTCGCATGCCACGCGTTGCGTGGCCGCGGAGGAGAGCATCCCTTTTGCCCCTGGCCTACGGCCGACAACCTGGAGGCCCTACGAATAAGCTATGCCCCTCCGAAGAACCCAACGAAGCGATGGCCGACACAGGCCCAGATGGAAGGATGGTTCCCACGTTCATGTGGAGAGCACACACGCCAACGAATCGCGATGCAATGAGATTGCACTCGAATCGAATCGTCAGACCGAGCCGCTCGTAACGGTTCCGCAGCTGCTCGAGCGGAGCCACGAGAACAACGTCTCAACTCGAGACCGCCCCGCCAGAACGGGAGCAGACACCCGGATCGAAGAATCTGCGGCGATGGGAGAAGTACGTCTTGC
>PVMK01164018.1_pt1 | contig 16844 bp, 20 predicted proteins | sample 1853481 | NCBI WGS metagenome assembly PVMK01 (sample SAMN08533507, study PRJNA380276) | Marine sediment metagenome, whole genome shotgun sequencing project.
GGGGGTATCCGCTGGTGGTTTGAATGCCCTGATTGTGAAAAAAAAGCTGCTAAGCTATATCTTGCTAAAGAGCCTCATTTCTCCTGTCGCAAGTGTGCGAATCTTACATACAATTCTTGCAGAAACAGCCGATCATCATTTGACTTTGTGAAACTATATACTAGGTTAATTTCTTTGAAGCACAGAATACCATTAAATATTGTTAAACGATTGTGGCGTGAGAGGTTGTTAAGGGTCGGCAGGAGGTTGCAAGAGCCTAATAATTTAGGAAAATGACAGGACGGGTTATTAAACTTTATTGGGGATACTGGCAGCATACACACGGCAAATCTATAGGCTGAAGCAATTAAGTAATTGTTCTTTAGGTCAGCCTCACGTCTTCTTTTTAGGAAGTTTCTTTTTCAGGCCAGCTTTTATCAATTGCCGGACAGCTTCAGAACGTGAACCTATACGGTTATCAAACCTAAAGTCATCTATCTGTTCCAGGAGTTCTTCTTCAACAACCAAAAGTATTTGGGGTTTTTTACTAGGCATAATTTTTCTATAGCACAAAAAAAACAGCACCACAAAAGAAATTGACTTTAATACATTATATTGGTTATAGACTTATATGGGTATATATCTTTTGGTTCAATATGAAGGAGGCTGTTATGGGAGTCAAAGTCAGAGAGAAAATAAAGGGTTCGGGCGAGTGGTATATATTTATTGATTATAAAAATAAGCGGAAAGCCAAAAAGATTGGAAAAGATAAGAAATTGGCTCATGAGGCAGCCAATAAGATCGCTGCCAAACTCACTCTAGGACAACTTGACATCCTTGAAGAAGAAACTGTTGCGCCCACATTAAAGGAATATGTAAGAGTTAATAATTTAGAATGGCTTGAAACAAGAGCAAAACTATCATTAAAGAAATCAACATGGATGAGTTACAAGCACATAATAGAAAACCATCTATTACCAGCAATGGGCAATAAAAACCTCGATGATATTACTTCAAGAATGGTTAGTAATCTGGTCTTAAAGTTGATGAATGGAAACCTTCGGAGCGGGACAGTGAAAAACATTAAGAATTGCTTGAGTGCGATTATGAAGCAAGCATGCCAAGATGAGTATATCCCCTCAAATCCTGTTACTGGTGTTATCGTGCCTCGTCCTGAGAATGAAAAGATGAAAAGAGAACCCAATCCATTAACATGGGAAGAGAAAGATCACTTTGAGGAAACATTTTTGAAGCACCAACCTCAATTCTATCCAATCATAGTGTGTGGGTTAAGAACAGGCTTGAGAATTGGCGAATTGCTTGCCCTAAAGTGGGAAGACATAGATTTCTTTAATAAGACAATCCATGTCCAGCGTAATATTACTCGGTGTAACATCACAACACCAAAGAGTAAATCAAGTATCAGATTGGTTAGAATGACAGGCTACTTAATTGAGGTAATGAAAGAGCAGCAAAATAAAGCCAAGGAAGCAAAATTAAAGAATGGTTGGGATAATGTGCCAGAATGGGTTTTCTTCAATGTAGATGGCAGTTATTTGAATTATGGTAACTTTATACATCGAGTATGGAATAAAGTGATGGGTAAATCACAATTACAACGTAGAACACCGCACGATATGAGGCACACTTATGCCACACTTCGACTGAGCAAAGGTGATTCCCTGGCAGAAGTTAGCAAAGAGATGGGACACGGTTCACCTGATATTACATACAGAACATACTATAAATGGATGCCCAAACTGAGTGTTTCTGACATTGACGAACTGGACAAAAGAATGTTAGAAAATGCAACCATCCGCAACCTATCCGCAACCGGATAAAAAAAGGGATCAGCCAATGAAGGCTAATCCCCTTGAATTTATTTGGAGGCGGCGACCGGATTTGAACCGGTGAATAACGGTTTTGCAGACCGCTGCCTTAGCCACTTGGCTACGCCGCCTTGTTGAAACCATAGCATGATTTCACGGAGCGGTCATCTTAACCATAGAATTATTTTTTTGACAAGGGGAAATTGTTCAACGTTAAGCAGAGCAATAAAAAGTAAAATGAAGACCATTCAGCAGTTGACACATGACAATAAGAATAAACTCCGGGAGTTGGGAGTAGTGCTGGGGTATGAGTTTGCCGATCCTGTTCTTCTGCAGCAGGCACTCATCCACAGTTCATTTGGTTTTGAAAAAATTCATGGCGGCAGGAATAATGAGACCCTTGAGTTTCTAGGCGACGCTGTCCTTGATTTGACTGTCAGTGATATGCTGTTTAAAACGTATCCAGGAGTAACGGAAGGGGAATTGACTAGAATGCGGGCCGGATTGGTCAAAGAATCCACCCTTGCTGAAATGGCCAGGACTATCACCTTAGAAAATTTCCTCATGCTTGGCAAAGGTGAAGAAGCATCCCATGGCAGGGAAAAAGCCTCAATACTGGCAAGTGCTTTTGAGGCGCTCGTTGGAGCGATATACTTAGACAGGGGATATGAAAGTGCCCTGCAGTTTGTCCGCAGGAATTTCACCCCATTGCTTCCTGCAAAGAAGGAAAAAATACTTGTTAATGATGCGAAGAGCCATTTGCAGGAAAAACTCCAGGAGCAATTTAACCAGGCCCCAACGTATCACCTTGATGAAGAAGAGGGGCCGGCCCATGCAAAGAAATTTACAGTGTCCGTCAGATTCAAGGATGAGGTTTTGGGTGCCGGTTCCGGCAGCAGCAAAAAGGTGGCTGAGCAGCGAGCAGCAGAAACAGCCCTTGATACTGTTGATTCCTGGTGGGAGCAACTCAAGAAAACTGATCATCATTGTTAAATCAAATTGATCTTCATGCAAGCATAAGTAAGTATGTCGCTTCTCGTAATTCCAATTTTTATAGCGCACCAGGGCTGCCCACATCGCTGTGTTTTCTGTGATCAGCACACGATAACCGGCCATTCAGCGCAGGAAGACCCGCCAGTCAGTCCTGCGACTGTTAAAGAGATAATAGAGCAATGGCTGGATCATCCCAGAAAGGAAAGAAGAAATGAGGTGCAGGTAGCCTTTTACGGTGGCAGCTTCACCGGGCTTCCCATAGAAAGACAAAAGGAACTGTTGAGCGCGGTCAAACCGTATATAAATAATGGACAGGTAAACTCTATCAGAATTTCAACGCGGCCTGATTATGTAGATGAACAAATAATAGCCGTATTAAAAGAATACTCGGTTTCCATCGTAGAACTTGGCATCCAGTCTCTCGACCTGAATGTCCTGGAAGCCAGTGCAAGGGGGCATTCGGCTGAACGATCGGAAAGGGCAATACAGTTTCTCAAGGAAAAAGGCTTTACTGTTGGCGCTCAGCTTATGTGCGGACTCCCTGGGGACAGTACAAACAAGCTTTTGGCAACAGCAAGAAGAGTGGCAGAGCTTGCGCCTGATTTTGTCAGAATATATCCAACCCTGATTATCAAAGGAAGCGGTCTGGAAAAACTCCACCGGGATGGAAGTTACAGACCCTTATCTTTGCTAAAGGCTGTAGCATTTACGTGCAGAATGAAAACTATTTTTGATGAGCACCATATAAGAGTCGTACGCATGGGACTTCAGCCCTCTCAGGAATTGGAGAAGAAGGTGCTGGCAGGGCCTTATCATCCGGCTTTTGGAGAGCTTGTTATTTCCCGGGCTCTTTTTAAGCAGGCCAGAAAATTTTTGAGGCAAACGATGCAAAAAGGGAAAATGCACTTATCCATTGCTGCTGCAGATGAGTCTGCTTTTCGCGGGCCTAAAAATGTCAGTATGAAACGACTGGCTGCTCTTGGATTGTTGGATGGGGTTGAGCTGGTCTTTGATAAGGATCAGGCAAGAAACTCGGTTCTTGTGTATTAATATCGAGCTGTTCATCTGCGTGAGGTGGCAGAAAGAATGATACTGGATGCTAGTTTCTGGTTACTGGTTTAAAAGTATCCAGCATCCAGTATCTAGCAACCGTTTTTGTGTTGTCTGGCTGTGTGAAATGGCAGAAAGAGCTTTTCCGGGTACTGGAACTATTTTGAAGAGTTTGGTTTTAAAAGCCCTTGCCCCCTCGAAACCTTGTGTCTGTCAATCATCGTTTGTTTTGTAGAACGATAATCGTCGGCAGTTTCGTATGCCGACAAACCTTGAAACCTTGATTTATGTTAACTGTAAACAACCTTGAAATAATCTACGGCGACAAACTGCTGTTTAATAACGTCTCAGCCCGCATCAATGACAATGACCGTATCGGACTGGTTGGAGTTAATGGTGCCGGGAAAATCAACCCTGCTCAAGGTCATCGGTGGCATTTCTGAAACCGACCCTGGCGTGGTAAAGCGGCCTAAACGGTTCAATGTGGCCTACCTGCCCCAGGAGGCCACTGCGCTGGATTCCGGGCGCACCATTTACCAGGAGGCGGAAAATGCCTTTGCCGAGGCCCTGGTCATGCAGCAGGACCTTGACGAGATTAACCGACAGTTGGAAGCAGTTGACCCCTGAAAACTCCGAGTTCAGTAATCTGCTGAAACAGCAGGGTGAACTGCAGTACCGGCTGGAAAGGGTTGATATTTTCAGGGTGCAGTCCAAGATAGAAAAGGTGCTCATGGGGCTGGGGTTTTCGGTGGATGATTTTGACCGCCCGAGCAGCACGCTGAGCGGCGGCTGGCTTATGCGGCTCATGCTCGCCAAGCTCTTGCTTGCCATGCCCGACCTGCTCCTTCTTGACGAGCCCACCAACCATCTTGACCTTGATTCTCTGACCTGGGTGGAAAATTTTTTGCTCACCTATGATGGAGGGCTGGTGATTATTTCACATGATCGGACCTTTCTGGACCAGGTGACTACAACCACCTGGGAGATCAGTTTGGGGCGGTTGACAGTTTTTAAAGGGAATTATTCAAAATACGTTGACGATAAAGAAATACGCATGCAGGTTGAAAGGGCTGCCTATGCCAATCAGCAGGCCCAGATCAAGCAGACCATGCGCTTTTGTTCAGCGGTTTCGTGCCAAGTCAACAAAGGCCAAGCAGGTGCAAAGCCGCTTGAAACAGTTGTCACGCATGGAACGGCTTGAGCTGGGCGGGAAACCGAGCAGGAAGTATCCTTTTCGTTTCCCGCGGCTGCCCCAAGCGGCCGCCTGGCCTGGACGTTGAATCTCTGGTAGAAGCGATACGAAGACAAACAGGTATTTCGAGATGTTTCGTTTCAACTGCAGCGGGGAGACAAATTGGCGGTGGTGGGTGTAAATGGAGCCGGCAAGTCAACCCTGATGCGAATCCTTGCCGGACTGGAAAAGTCAAGATGAGGGCAAGTGAAGTTAGTCATAATGTCAAAATTTCCTACTTTGGCCAGCATCAGGCACAGGAACTTGAATCGAGTTTCACCGCCCTGCAGACCCTGTCGGCAGTTGCCGGGGACATGACAATTACGCAAATACGGAGTCTGCTCGGTGCTTTTCTCTTCAGGGGAGAAGAGGTGGACAAGAAAGTGCAGGTGCTCTCAGGGGGGGAGAAAAGCAGGCTGGCCCTGGCAAAGATGATAGTGCAGCCCGCCAATCTGCTCATACTCGATGAGCCCACAAACCACCTTGATATGAGTTCCCAGGAAATTTTGCAGGAAGCCATGGCGCAATATGACGGCACCATAATCATCGTGTCGCACAACAGGCATTTTGTGAACCGTTTTGTCAGCAGGGTTTTGGAGATAAAGGCAGGTCAGTCCACCCTTTATGAAGGAAACATCGAAGATTATCTTAATAAGCTGAAAACTCTTCAGGAGAGGGAACCTGCAAGCCGCATAGAAGAAGATAAGGCAACACTAACTGAGCAACCGGCAAAGCAGAAAGGTAAGGCGGCACGGCAGGAGCAGGCTAGAATCAGGCAGGAAAAAAGCAAAAACCTCAGCCCATTGAAAAAAGAGGTGGCCCGGACTGAAAAGGATATTGGTCACCTGGAAACACGCAAGAAAGAATTGGAGCAGTTGATGGCTGACCCGCAGCTCTATCAGGAGCAGGATAAATTTGCCGAGTGCGGCAAGGAATATAACTCTCTTGATCGTAAACTGAAGCGATTGTATCAGTCATGGGAAGAAATCCAGGCCAAGATTGAAGCAGTTGAGTCAGAATTTGAAGACATCTTTTAACTGTTCACATCTCCAATGGATACATTGACTCTTTGAGAATTATTTAAAATTAAATATTGACAGCAGCCATCTTGAATTTTAAATAAAAAAAAGCAGAGTCGTTATGGACTCCGCCTTGTAATCTTGAATAACTTATTCACAGAAGCCGTTAACTCCCGCTTATTTGTTAAAACGACTTATTTTTTAACTATTTCCATATTATAGCAATAAACCTTATTAATTACACCATCATTATCTGAATCTATCTCAACTTTAATTTCGTTTCCGGCGATATCGTATGTGTAGTAATAAACAGCATCAATCACCCCATCATTGTCTCTATCACTCTCATATATTGAATTAAAGGCATTGCCAGTTGTTCCACCAATAATGCTGCCACCGTAAACAGTTAATAACACTGTTAAAGAAAATGCACAAATTGCCAACACTGTTATTTTAGTTGTATGATTCATATTCCTTTATCTGTGTACTTTTTAAGACATTTTAATAAAAATACATACAAACATCAAGATAATATTATGCATAAAAGAATATGATTCTATCAAGCAATTTATGCTAATAGTATATTTGTGGATTGCTGAATAAAACGTGATAATTAGGTGTAACTATCTGAATAAAAAGAATTATTGGAGCGCAATTTCTTTTCGGAAAAATTCGGTGCAGGGAACCAGGAAAATTTCAGATATGTGGAGGGGAATTGATTTGATTCACAGTGCAGATATCATATGATTTGGATAGTTTGGAAAGGCAGATGCTTATATTTAATTTTCATTTATGTTGACAGCCTAAGCAATGATTCATTATAAAAAAAGTATCTGTCAGAATCGGGGTGATTCGGCATGGACATTTTTTTATTAAGAGAATCAAAAATCGATTTCTCATCATCACTATCAGCCCGGCCGTCTTTGATGTACGAGGCCTCCTCTTACAAGTAAGGCCTTGTTCAGAACGGAATGGCTGTATTGGAGGCAAGATATGCTTACCAGAGGACACCTATGAATAAATCATTCTTGCTCATAATGGTAATACTTGCGTTTATAAGTGGATGCGCTGACTTAAAAGGATCAAAGCCGATTCTGCCGATCCGGGAATATGAAAAAATGATTGTCGGCAATCTTTATGCCGATTATGTCGGTACCGAAAACTGTCTGGCAGCCTGTCATGAGCATGACCGGCTGCAACTGTTTCTTTTGACGCCAGCACCATGGGTGCTCAGTTGAAGAAGGAAGCCGGCATGCCCCTGGTGGATTGTGAATCCTGCCATGGCCCCGGCAGCCTGGCTGTCAAGGATCTGACCAAAGAGCTGGTTGAGGAAAAAGCCAGGCAAGGCATCAAGGTGGAATGCAATTTTCAAAACCTTGATCGAGTTAAAAAGCCTCCCTGCCACGGCCCAGTCGCTCATCTGCCTCAAATGCCACACTGCCAACGCCACCTTCAACCTGCATAACTGGAATGCCGGACCCCATGCAATCAACGAAGTATCCTGTTTTGACTGCCATGATATTCATGCCGGTCCTGATTTAAAAGTAACCCCGCTCGCCACCAGCGATCTTTGTTTCAGCTGCCATCAGGCTTCCCAGGCCGAGTTTTCCCTGCCGAGCCATCATCCCCTCAAGGAAGGAAGGGTGTTCTGTGTTGACTGCCATGACGTCCATGGAGGATTTGCGGGCCAAGATCTGTTTCAGGACAGCGTCAAAGAAACCTGTGTCCAGTGCCATGCTGAGAAGAGAGGTCCATTCCTTTATGAACATGCCGATGTGGCCGAGAACTGTCTCAACTGCCACAAGCCGCATGGTTCGGTTAACAATAGGCTTCTCAACGCACGGGAACCTTTCTTGTGTCTCCAGTGCCATGAGGGCCACAGAATCAATACGGAGGCGGGCGGCAGTATTCCCGCCGAGCGGGCCAGGGCTTTTTATACACGATGCACGGACTGCCACTCCAGTATCCATGGCTCCGACGTGCCGTCAACCTCAGGAAAGGGAATGTTTACCCAATGAGATTTAATAAAAAGAATTGGGTCTTGAATGCCTTTGTTCTAGGACTTGCTCTGGGCTGCGGGGTTTCCCCGGGCGTGGCGGCAGAAGATCGGCCGCCACCGCAGGATGCCGTGACGGCCGTCAATTCCGACCAGGAAGAGCCTGCTGTCGTTTTCGAAACGGAAGGGGATTTTTTTCTGGGATACAGATGGGTTTCCACCGAGGATTCATTGAAAGCGGCTGAATATATTTACCCTCATTCATCTGTCTCCTTTGGCCTGAATTTACTGTCCTGTCCCCTTCCTTACCGGTATCATGTCAATGCCGAATTTATCAGCAAGTATGATTTTTATTCGGATGTTGGTTTTGCTTATAAAGACCTGGTTCTGTTCAGGGACATTTTGGTCGGAGTCCATCATAATCTGAATCATTATAATTTTAAGTTTGATAACGAGTCTCCTGAAATCCATAAAGACGAAAATCCGGCGGATTATTATTATATCGATTTTGTCAGCAACCTTATGTCACTCAGGCTGAAGGCGCCTGATTTTCCCTTTCACGCCTTTTTAAACCATCGCCATGTTGAACGGAACGGCAGGATTGAGCAGAGATTTTTGCTGGGATATTTTGATGAGTTTAAGAAGGTGTCGGAATCCCGCGATATAGAATGGAAGTCAAATGCAGTAAAGCTTGGAGCCAACAGTCATCTTGGGCCGGTTGAGATTGAATACGCCTACGATGAAACCGAGTTTAATCCGGGCCCCAACAACATTCTTTACGACATTTATCCTGAATTCGTCGGTCCACCTTATAGGCCTGAAGACACCTATCCGCATAATGTCATTCCGGAAACCGAATCATCGGCCCATACCATCAAGATGCATTCATCCTATACGGGCGGTATTGTCGCTGCAGCCACTCTCAGTAACCTGTCTCAGAAGAACAACTTCAGCCTGACCGAATCCACCACCTGGAAGGGGGCCTTTGATTTGAGCTGGATACCCGATCCGGTCATTGGCCTCTTCTTCAAGTACAGGCATAGAGATGTGGACATGGATACCCCTGATACCGTCCCTCTGCACGGCTATCCCGCCATAATTTATCCTGTCCGGCAGGGCATCTCCTATGATAAAGATGTGTTTTCCCTGTCCTCACGATACAGGCCGATGCAGCGTCTTTCTCTGTACGCCGGATATGAGTTTTCACAACTCGATCGCAAAGACGTTACCGAATGGCTCTTACTAACCCCGCAAACCAAAATCCACAGCATTGAATTGAAGGCTCAGGGCAGACCTCTTGACAAGGTCACGGTAAAGGCAATATATGAATATAAGAATTACGACCAGCCGGCATATAACACCACCCCGGACAAGTCCAATAAACTGCGGTTGACAACCACCTACACACCGTCTCCCTCACTCAACATTTATCTGGAATACATTCTATTCTTAAGCGAGCGTGATCCCCTGCGTTACCTCAACGGTGATCCTCCTGATCTGTTGGAGACTGGTGGAAGAGACAGCCGGGGCGACCAGATTCTCGCCAGTCTGTCAACGGCAATCTCTCCCAAGGCATCCCTGACATTCAGTTGGTTTTATCAACGCTGGGATGTAGAACAGGATCTGGTCTACGGAAAATGGCCCATGACCGGTGACCCTCCCTTTTTCATGGATACCGGTGTTCCTTATACCGATAAAGCCAACTCCTTTTCATTATCGCTTCATTACATGCCGCGGCAAGATTTTACCGTGGCTGCTGATCTGACCCACACCATAGCTGAGGGAACAACCGGGTATAGCGATGTGGTTGGTGGTGCGCCGTTTTCTCTCTCCTCGTTTTCAAACATGGAAACATCAGAAACCAGCTTTTCCCTTGATCTGGCCAAAAAGCTTCCCAAGGACTGGGAAATTGGGCTCAGGTTATACTTTGATATTTTTAATGACAAGGTGTCCGACCTCTTGGACGGCAACGTATTCACCACCACCTTTAGCCTCAAAAGGTACTTTTAAAGTGAATATTTTACACCGCCCCTTGCTGAGAATACTGCTCATTGTTTTTTTCGTTCTCGCAGCCGCACCGAATTTGCACGCGGAGAAACGGATCGGTGTTATCATGACCGGTGATATCCCTTTTTACAGGGCGATACACGAAACCTTTGTCGCCGAGCTCAACAGGAAGTCTGCCGGGGTTGAAAAAATCGAGATTATCCTGCAAAGACCGTTTCCGAATCCCATATCCTGGAGTAATTCCGCCCGAAAACTCATAGCATTTGACGTGGACCTTATCGTGACATATGGTTCGCCTGCCGCCCAGGCGGTTATCCACGAAAAAAGTAGCATCCCTTTGGTCTACGCCGGTTTGTACGAACCTGATCATGCGGCCGTAAGCGCAAAGAATGTAACGGGTTGCGGCTTTAAGGTGCCTCTGTCAAGCATTCTCCGATACTTCAAACGTCTCAAAACCGTCAATACCATCGGTGTCGTCTTCAGCAGTGTGGAGGAAGATTCGGTACGGCAATACGAAACAATGCAACTCCTGACTTCACAGCAGAATATAAAGACTGAGAGAATTAATATCCGGTCACGCACCGACCTGGACAAGTTAAAGACAATAAAGTCGGATGTCGTTTTCATGACCGGGAGTTCCATCGCCCACTTGTGGCTTGATGATATCATAACGATTCTGGATGAAAAACAGATCCCTGTTGCTGATATTTTTCCAGACGACTCAGAGTCCGGGGTGTTGATGACTCTGCATCATCCGTCGCATACGCAAGGGGAAATGGCCGCGGAAATGGCATGGAAGATTCTGCTTGGGGCAAAGCCTGCTGACGTTGCCGCACATATCTTTCGGGATACGGAGTTGGTCTTAAATCTTGTGGAAGCAAAGCATCTCGGCATCAATTTTCCGATCCAGCTGTTAATTGAAGCTACAAGGGTGATTGAATGAGGCCGGTTTTTCTGTCAGTACGTAGTTTCTCGCGGAGCCTTATCGCCTGCCTGCTCATCTGTCTTGTCTTCTCTGCAGCCATACCGGTTATCGTATTCGGGCAGCCAAAGGAACTGCTGTTCGGCATCGAGCCCGAACATAACATTTTCGACCAGGTGGAACGGTATCGCTATCTGGCAGACTATCTTTCGGACCAGCTTGGGGTGAAAGTAAAACTCACCATCATGAGCCGTTATGGTGAAGTAATCAAACGGTTCAAAACCCTCAAGCTGGATGGAGCGTTTCTTACCTCCTATACCGCCACCATGGGCATTAAAGAGTTGCATTTGGAACCGGTGGCCAATCCCGTCAATCTGAGTGGGGAGTCAACTTCACAGGGATACATTTTTGTTCGCAAAGACAGCGGTATAAGCAGTATATTGGATATGGAGGGGGGCAACATCGTATTTGTGGATCCGGCAACCATGGAAGGTTACCTCTTTCCCCTGGCATTTTTGCGGCAGCATGGCGTAAAGGATATAAACAAGTTTTTTAAACGATATTATTTTTCCGGCAGCCATGTATCAGCAATCTTTGCAGTACTTGACGGACGGGCTGACATTGGTGCGGCGAAAGATACGTTTTATAGCAATCTGGTCAACAATGACCCTTCTATTGAGCAAGAGCTGGAAATCATTGCCCGGTCCCCCAAAGTCCCTGAAATTACCCTCTGCATCAAAAGTGAAATTGACCAGGATTTACGGGAAAGGTTGGGTCGTGTTCTACTTCATATGGACAAGACACCTGATGGCATCAAGGTTCTTCAACGATTCAAGGCCATTCGCTTCGTCGAGTCAAAGAAAGCGGACTTTATCATTATAGAAAAAATGGCCCAGATAGCTCTGGGTGCCCTAACGGTACACGGAAAGTAACAGATGAAGAAAAAAATTATCCTGGCTTTCTTCCTGTTATTTCTGCTGTTCCTTGCCGGCATCGTCGCAACCCTGAATATTATCGACAGGACAACCGCAAATCTTTCCTCTCTGCTTTTGCTGCACAAGGTAGAGCTTATTCGGCAGGAACTGGTCATCAACGTTCAGACGGTGCAGTCAAATCTGTATACCATTGGCACATCATTCAACAAGGATTTGGACATTATAGTGGATAATGTCCTCACACTCCGCGACCGGGCCCAAACATGTTCTGATTGCCATCATGAACCAGAGATGGCCAATGAAATAAGTCAATTGCAGGAGCTGACGGGTCAGTACAATGAGGCCCTCAGTTACTTCATAACTTCGACGGCGGACACTCAACGTATCAAGCGCCTTCAAACTTTTGCGGCCGATATCGGGGACAGGATAATTGATAAGTCGCAATGGATGGCGATGATAGCCAACGAAAGCTTACGAAAAAAGACAACTGCGGCAATGGAGGAAGTGGCTGACTCCAGAAAAATTCTAATTGGCACTCTTTCCTTTGCATTTTTTGTAGGCGTTCTTTTCTCCCTTTATTTTATCAGAAGTATCACCAAGCCGGTTACAGAACTCTTGGGCGCTACCCGCAAAATCAAATCAGGCAATCTGCAGTACCGAATAGAGGAAAAATTAAAAGACGAGTTTGGAGAGCTGGCCGGATCGTTCAACGAGATGGCCGTTTCCCTGCAGGAGCAATATGCAAAATTAGAGCAGACGGAACAACTGGCCGTGGTGGGTGAGCTTGCAGCCGGCATGGCCCATGAAATAAAAAACCCCATGGCAGGGATCAAGGTATCTATGGAAGTCCTCAGTCAAGATTCAGCTCTTTCTCAAGAGGACAAAGAGGTGCTTCTCCGGGTGATCAATGAAATTGACAGAATCACCGCCATGCTCAAAGGTTTGCTCAGCTATGCCCGTCCCCCAAAACCCAAGTTGATTTCACTGGATGTCAACCAACTCCTTGAAGGAACAATCAAATCCGCCCGCTATTCCCTGCGCTCTCCAAAATACAAGGTCAAGGCCCCGGACATGCAGATCGAATTCGCCAAAGACCTCAGCACTGACCTGCCGCATATTGTTGCCGATCCTGGTCAGCTGCAACAGGTTTTTCTGAACCTGATATTGAATGCGGTGGACGCTATTTACTCCGCATCCGAACGCCAGGGTGTCATAACCATACAAACCCGGCAGTCTGCGGACAAGACCGTAAAAATCTCAATTGCCGATAATGGGAAAGGAATAGACAGCAAATCGCTGCAATATGTATTCAAACCGTTTTTTACTACCAAGTCTCAGGGAACCGGTCTGGGACTGGCTATAAGCAAACGTCTTGTCGAGCAGCATAACGGTGGTAATATCACTGTTGAGAATAACCCTGGGGGAAAAGGGGTGATCTTTACCCTCACCTTTCCTATTGATGAGGACAGATCAGGCTGATGGGTAGGTGCGTTGTTTTTTCAGGCCGGTTTGTTCCGGGCCGCGCAGGAAGGCTATTATCATGCCAAGGATGGCAATGAACCCTCCTGCCTTCATGACAAAATGAAAGCTTTCCATGAAAATCTCTTCCAGAGCAGGATGATACTCTTTCAGGCTTAACCCGCTGCTCAATTGATAAAAAACGCTGTTAAAAATTGCACCGGCGATAGCCACTCCCAGGACCATTCCCAGGTTGCGCGCTGCAGCAACTGTTGCCGATGCTACTCCTCGGCTTTCAGGCGAAACGGCACTGAAGGCGGCGGCGCTGTTGGGCGGCAGGAAAATAGCGGTGCCTATACCGGCCAGGGAAAGGCGCCAGATTATGGAGAAAAATGAAGCATTGGCAGGGATGGCGGCAAGGGAGAAAAGCGAGCCGGCAATAATGGCCATTGCCAGGGTGCAGAGTAGACGGGAACCGATACGGTCATAAAGCGCCCCGGCAAAGGGTGAGACTATAAATAAAGAGATAAAAATGCAGGCCATGATTCCGCCTACAACATTTACCGGATAGCCGCCGGGGTAAATAAGATAAAACGGCATGAGGAATACAAGGGTAAAGAGACAGACAAAGAGGATAACCGCTGCCACGATCGGCATGGAAAAAAGCCTTATCCCGAAAAGTGAGCGTGAAAGTATAGGATGTCTGACCCGTGTTTCAACGTAAATAAGACAGGTTGCGGCCAGAATGGAAACGGCAAGCAGGGAAAGGGTGGATAAAGAAAAATATCCCCAGTCATAGGCATGGGTTACGGCCATAAGCAGGGAGCCCAAAAGGATAGCCAGGAGAGCTGCGCCAGGCCAGTCAAAGGTTTCCGGTCTGGTGATATCCGCCTTGCTGCCCTTTAAGAGAAAAAAGACACCTGCGGCAGTGAGCAGACCGATGGGGATATTTATATAGAAAATGGCACGCCAGGAAAAATAATGGATCAGCAGGCCTCCCAGCACGGGCCCGGCTGTAAGGCCGGAAGCCACCACCGACCCCATCATGCCTATGGCCCTGCCGCGTTCTGTTTCCGGGAAGGTATCAACGATCAGGGCCGGAGTACAGGCCATGGTCATTGCAGCGCCGAGTCCCTGAAAAAAACGCGCTCCGATAAGCCAGTGAGCCGTAGATGCTATGGCGCAAAAAAAGGAGCCAAGGGAAAAAAGGCATAAACCCAGACTGTAAACTATGCGCCTGCCCCGGATGTCGCTTAATCTGCCGAAGGAAAGCAGCAGGGAGGTAACGGTTAAAAGGTATATCATGACCACCCACTGGATGGTGGCAAGGGGAACTGCAAAATCGGCCATGATGGAGGGTAGGGCTATATTTACAATGGAGCCGTCCAGTGTTGCCATAAAGATGCCGATGGCAACCATAAGAAAAATGAGCCAGTTTTGCGTTTTGGGAAAGGTTTTTGGATATGTCTTAGGCATGGGCCCATATTGGTAAAAAATATGCCAATGTCAACTTAAATTTAACCTTCTCTTCGGTAAATTGCCTTTCCAGGAAGCCAAGGAGCCAAGCCTGGTATCATTCCAGGTAGTTCTTCATGGCTACCGATTACAAGCGCCCCTCCAGGTTTGAGGCACAGGAGAATTTTGGGGATAATTTCTTCCTGCAACTCACGAGAAAAATAAGTAAAGACAAGGTTGCGGCAAAGGATGAGATGAAAGGCTGAATCCGGCTGTGCGTTTCTGATGTCCTGCTGCAGGAAATGCACCCGTTTCTTGTGCTGTTCTGTTATGCAGAAAAGTACATCCTCTCGGGTGAATGCCCGGGTTTTCATTTCAGAAGGCAATTCGCGGATACTGCTTACAGGGTAGCAGCCCTTCCTGGCCCGGTTAATCATAAGCTGGTCTACTTCAGTGGCCAGGATTTTGAGATCAAGGTCCTGGTTGTTAACCCCTGATAGATCCCATAATAAACTGACGGAGTAAGGCTCTTCTCCCGAGGCAGAACCGATACACCAGCAGAAAAGAGCGCTATCATCTTGACGTACAGCATTTTTAATCAGCTCGGGTAAAACATGTGAACGAAGAGAGTCGTAAATTCCTTTATCGCGATAAAACCTGGAGATAGTAATTCTGCACAAGCTATCAAGAATATGCCACTCCAGGGGATTGTCTTCCAGGTACATCCGGTACCTTTTTAAATCAGCCAGTTCCAATTCATCAAGGCGACGGCCAAGCCGTTTGCACACCTGGCCACGTACTTTTTTGAAACCAGGCCAGTGCATGTGCAGATGCGGCAGGGCCCATTGCAGAAAGCAGATGCAGGACTCGTCTTTCATAACTAATTTGTGCCTCTGAAATTTACGTTCTGAATCATTTGGAGTAGATCTGCTGAAGACTTTTCATAAAGATTGTAAGCGCGCACGTCATCTCAGAAAATCTTGCAAATAAACTCAAAAATTTTTAAAAGGTGATATTGGCCATAATTTTACAGTCACCGAAGACTAAACTATTAGATATTATCTTCAGTATTGGGGAACTACTCTAATTGAAACATCGTTGCAGGATGTTTTAATTTTTCAAGAATCAAAAGTGATAACGCCATAATCACCTGCCCCAAGTACGACCTTTCAGCATTAAAAATGGTAGCACCGAGGCACGGCATAACAGACATTAAAACAGCCCCTTGGGGTCAGCGTGTATTAAATTGTTCGGCGCTATTTGCCGTTTGATTCACTGTTGGCAAGGATTTAAATAAATCAGGCACCTTTTTCGGCCCCAATGAGTCAAGAAAAGACTTACCCCTTTTTTTTCTTTTTACGTAAAAAGTTCTTTTGCAAACGCTTTGGCTCTACCCTCGTCTTCTTCGTTAGGACGTCCAGTCATCTGTTTGACCATATCCCCCCACTGCTCATCAGTTAAATTCTGTTCTTCTTTACCATCTCATGCAAAGATTCAGTCAAAGCCCCCTGGCAGTCAAAACACCCTTTGTATTCAATGCCTTTTTCCTTGCATGCTGCTTTTATAGGTTCTGTAAATCCATCCATGGCTTGGTCCGGATAGGCCGGGGCGAAATGAGTAATGAAACCGGCCATCTTTTGACCCGAACCTGCCTGAATACTGCCTAAAAATTCTTTTACCGGTTCGGCCAGATTGGCGGAGTGGAGCGGCGAGCCGATCAAGATGAAGTCGTATTCAGCCACATCACCGGGACTGACATCTTCAAGCTTTTTCAGTACGGTTTCATTGGCCTGGGATGCCTCCTCACAAATGGCCTTGGCTATTTTTTCCGTGTTTCCAGTCTGGCTGAAATAAGTCACTAATACTTTCATGATGTAACCTCTTTTTTATATTAATTTTGAGAATTTTCGATAATATCCTGAAATAGCGGATAATGCCGCGATATTTCTCTTATATCCACTATAATATGA
>PVMK01117987.1_pt1 | contig 16843 bp, 15 predicted proteins | sample 1853481 | NCBI WGS metagenome assembly PVMK01 (sample SAMN08533507, study PRJNA380276) | Marine sediment metagenome, whole genome shotgun sequencing project.
AAAACTGGATAGTGATACCGTAGACTTTATCATTAATATATTTTACCAGCTCCGGTATCTCCATAAAATTTGTCCTGCTTACACAGCTATTAATAATTATTTTTTTCTTTTTATGGGAGCTGTGTATATTTGAGATTATTTTGTCAAAACTTTCTCCCCTTATATGGTCATGTGTCTGCTTTAGTCCATCAAGGCTTATAAAAAATATGTCAGGTCCGGTATTACTGAAAGGCACGGTACCATTAGTGGTGATGCACACAAAGAAGAATAGTTTCCTTGCCTCTGCAATAAGGTCGTCTATGTCTTTCCCCTCCATCCTGTCCTTCCACAGCAATGGTTCTCCGCCTTCAAAAACGAGTATCCTTATACCATCGAAGTATAATTTTTTCATTATATCCACTGCACTCTTAAAATCTATTTCTGTTTTATTTCCGTTTTTTATAAAAGGGCAGTGTATACACTCAAGATTGCATCTATTTGTTATTTTGAAACCGCATATTAAAGGTTTTTTAAACTTGTTGGATATTCTTGACTGCACAGCATATTTAAAGAGGTATGATATTTGAGTTTTCTTTGAGATCCTTAAAGGCATTTTATTATGTTTATTATTTTATGTATGAACTAATTCAGACCATAATAACCAGGCTCAGATAATATAAATCAAGCACGATCTCATTATAGGGCTTTATTTAAAATAAATTAAGATAAAAGAGCGTTAAAAAACCTGGGATCAGACTATTTAAAAGCATTAATAATATGCCAGATAGTTGATATATTATAGAAAATACTCATAATTAAAGAGAACGTGGGCGTGATAGTAATAGTAAGATAGGAACAGGTAGCCGGTCCCTGAATAAAATTCTGGTAATATTTAATAAAAAAGTCGAAAGAGGAAAATATGGGTGGATTTTTAGACAACTTAAAAAAAATGTTTATAATGCCCGCAGACAGCGGATCAAAATTTATAACTTTTAATATCATATGCAAAAGATGTAAGGAAGAGATTATAGTTAAAGCATCTAAGACCAGTGATATCTCAAAACTATATGAGGGAGACGAGGCACCAGGCGGTGCGGAGTATCTCCTGAGGAAAGAAATCCTGGGAAATAAGTGTAATAATCTGGTACATATCACTGTTTATTTTGGTTCCGGGTATAATGTTATCTCCAGGGAGATAAGCGGGGGGAAATTTGCCGATTAATTTATGGATTATACTTAGATAAATGCCTTTTTTATGTTACAATCAATCTGGATTTTGTAAAAGCAAAAGTTTGATTTAACCAGACCTGATATGGAATTTTCAAAAGATTTAAGTGTTGTGATACTGGCTGCCGGCAGGGGTAAAAGAATGAGATCTGATATGCCAAAGGTGCTTCACAAAGTCTGCGGCCTCCCAATGATCTATTATATCCTAAAACAAATACTTGAGCTTGAACCTAAAAATATATTTGTTGTTTTGGGGACATAAAAAGCAAATCATAAAAAACTACCTTGATAGCGAATTTCCATCTGTTTGTACTATAGACCAGGATAAGCAGCTCGGGACGGGACATGCAGTAAAGATGGTGCGTGATGGAGCCGGGGATTTCGGACGCAGCATGCTTGTACTTAGCGGCGATAGTCCGCTGATAAAAAAAGAGACCCTTGAGTCCCTGATCAGTCTAAAAGACAAGAAAAATGCTGCAGTAGTGGTCCTTACTTCTGAGACTGATGACCCCGGAGGTTATGGAAGGATCGTCAAGAATAAAAAAGGTGAGTTCGCCCGGATAGTAGAGGAGGCAGATGCAAGCCCTTCTGAGAAAAAAATAAATGAAGTCAACTCTTCAATATACTGCTTTGATACAAAACTCCTTTTTGAAAATATTGACAGCATTAGTGCTGATAATTCCCAGAGTGAATATTACCTTACAGACATAATAGGAACATTGATCAAAAAAGGTAATAAGGTCGACACCTTTACTGCGGCTGACCACAATGAAGTGAAGGGGATAAATGACAGGTCACAGCTTTCTGAAACTGAAAAGATAATAAGAAAAAGAATAAATAAAAGACTAATGGAAAGCGGTGTCACAATAGTGGACCCCGATAGCACATATATCGAGGATACCGTGCAAATAGCAAATGATACAATAGTAGAACCTTTATGTTTTCTTAAGGGTAATACGGTTATAGGGAAAAACTGTACACTCGGACCATTTTCCAGGTTAACCGATACAGTAGTCGGCCATGGAAGTGTGGTCGACAGTTCAGTAATAATAGGGGCCGAAATAGGCACTGAGAATAATATTGGACCCTATAGCTATATAAGACCTCATACAAAGACCGGGCAGAGGGTGAAGATAGGAGCATTTTGTGAGATCAAAAAATCAATAGTGGATGATGAGAGCAAGGTACCTCATTTGTCCTATATTGGCGACACAGAGATCGGAAAAGGTGTAAATATAGGCGCTTCTTCAGTCATGGTCAATTATGATGGTTTTTCAAAGAGCAAGACAATAATCGAGGATGATGCTTTTATCGGTTCCGATACCATGCTTATTGCCCCTGTCAGGATAGGCAGGGGAGCCATAGTCGCTGCCGGATCAGTTATAACCAGGGATGTCGGTGAAAATGTAATGGCAATTGAGAGATCAAAACAGAAGAATATTAGAAATGGCGCTGTTAAGTATAAAAACAGAAAGAACAAAGGTCAGGAGAAATAAGAGATGAAACATAATCTGGGTGTAAAGGAAGAGACAAAAAATAAAAGGATGATGCTTTTTTCTGGTTCATCTGCCCCGGAACTTTCTGAGAAGATAGCTGATGATCTTGATATAAAACTGGGCAAGGTCTCAAGGACACATTTTAAGAATGGGGAGATCTATGTAAGATTTGATGATAGCGTAAGGGGAGCTGATGTATTTATCATACAGACATGCAGTGAACCGGTAAATGAGCACATAATGGAATTGCTTGTTATGATCGATGCATTAAAAAGAGCCTCGGCAGCTGTTATAAATGCAGTTATCCCGCATTATGGATATGCCAGACAGGACAAGAAATCAGAAGGCAGGGAACCCATAACGGCAAAGCTCCTGGCAGATATTCTTTCGGTTGCAGGAATGGACAGGGCGATCCTTGTCGACCTGCACACTGCCTCTATCCAGGGATTTTTTGATGTCCCCATCGATCATGTAACAGCCATACCTATAATCTCAAAATATTTTAAGGATAAAGATATAAAAGATGGGGTAGTAGTAAGTCCGGACGTAGGTGGAGTAAAAAGGGCATCCATATTTGCAAAAAGACTTCATTTTCCCCTTGCTATACTTGATAAGAGAAGACCTGCTCCAAATATAGCAGAGATAGAGAATATTGTTGGAGATGTCGCCGGTAAGGAAGCTATAATTTTTGATGATATGATAGATACGGGCGGGACACTCATAAAGGCAGTAGATATGCTTAAAAGACATAAAGCAAAAAAAGTATATATTGGTGCGACCCATCCGATTTTCTCCGGGGATTCACTAAAGAGGATGCAGTCCTCAGGTGCTGATGAAATAATTGTTGTTGATACTTTGCCGATCAAGAAGGAATATGATCCAAATATAGTCAAAGTACTTTCCATAGCTCCCCTGCTTGCAAAAACTATAAAAAAAGTTTATTATTGCAAGTCGGTAAGTGAGTTATTTAAAGGTGAGAATTTAGTATAAATTTTATTTTCAAGGTAGGTGCAGACATAAATGAAGAATATCGATTTACAAGTTGAAGTAAGAGAAAAAAATGAATTAAGGAAAAAGGTATCCAGAAGACTCGCTCTACTGGATTATATACCGGCGGTCCTGTATGGTCTTGAGAAAGATCCAATAAGTGTCAAAGTAAAAAGGAAAGAGATCTCAAAACTGCTTAAGGGCCACAATATTTCAAGTGTTATTTTTGATATACACATTGAAAAAGGAGCCAAAGACAAGGAAGCAGTTATCATAAAAGAATACCAGAGGGATCCTATATCAAGGGAACTGAGACATCTTGATTTCTTAAGGATCCAGATGAAAAAAGAGATCGAGACTACGGTACCTGTGAAAATACTGAATGAAGAAGTAGCTATAGGTATCAAGGAAGATGGTGGAGTCCTCCAGCATGGTCTCAGGGAGCTTCATATTATATGCCTGCCTGCAGATATTCCTGAAAATATTGAATATGATATAAAAGACCTTGGGATGAATGAGATCATCAGGGTGGAAAATATTGAGATCGAGGAAAAAATAAAAATACTTAATGACCCATCCGAGGTACTGGTATCCATTATTCCGCCTACTGAACTAAAAGAAGAAGATCTTGCACCTGAAGTTGAAGGCGAAGAAGGCGAAGAAGGCGAAGAAGGCGAAGAAGGAGCAGAAGGTGAAGAGGGAGCAGAAGGAGCAGAAGGAGCGGAAGAACCTGAACTCATCGGTAGGAAAAAACCTAAAGATGAAGAAGAATCTACTGATAAACATAAAAGATCCAAGAAAGAATAGGCAATATGATTTTGATTGTCGGTCTCGGCAATCCAGGGGAAGAATATACGGGTACGCGGCATAATATTGGATTCGGGATCATTGATGAACTGGCTTCCGGGAATTGTTCAGGAAATAAATATACTAAGTTTAATTCCACCGCATATGATGCTGAAATTTCCGGTTCCAGGCTTCTTTTACTTAAGCCCCAGACTTTTATGAATAATAGCGGTTCTGCCCTGGCGGGTGCACTTCGATTCTATGGTGAAGAAATAAAAAGGATTTTGGTGATCCATGATGATATTGATATTGAATTTGGCCAGATCAAACTGAAAAAAGGCGGAAGTACCGCCGGCCACCGGGGACTTGAATCCATCTACACCAAGGTGCAAACACTTGACTTCGACCGCTTGCGTTTCGGAGTCGGAAGACCGCCCGGCAGGATGGAAGCTTCTGATTACGTACTCAGGAGATTTAGCAAAAGTGAACTAAAAGAAGTAGAATTGCTGGTAAGGCTATCGGTTGATGCAATAAAGGACTATATCACAGACGGCATTGATTTTGCTTCAAATAAATATAATTAGAATAAAAAATACTTATAGACCACTCCGGATATCAATACTAAAGAATTTTTTATAGTTTTTTTATATAATCTATTTATTGTAAATTCCATATAGTAATCTCATGATACTTGATTTATTTTCATCAAGAAAACAGTGGAAAAGTTTTTTAGAGCAATATTCTGACAATAATATTAAATCTGCTATTGCTGATGAAAGCATATGGCCATTTCTCATAAGTGCTTTTAAAGGTATAATCCGCACTCCACTCATAATAGTTACTTCTACCAGGGAAAGAGCTGTTCAGCTTCAAAAAGAGATCAGGTGCATTTCTCCAAAAACAAAAATATCTATCTTTGGTGGTATCGGTAGCAGCATTTTTTACAGGAATAGAAAAGTGGATCAGGGGAGCCTGGCAGAAAAGCTGGATTCTATAAAAAATCTTATTGAATACAGTAAAAATACTGAAAAAGAAAAAGCCGGTAATCCGCCATTGTTTATTATTACAAGCAGCTCACTCATAAATATGATCCCGGAAGGCAGAATAGACCAACTTGATCTTTTAATGATCAAGAAAGGCAGGGAATATATCAGGGATGAGTTAATAGAATGGCTCACTTTAAAAGGATATGAAAGAGTACATCAGGTATATGACAGGGGAGAATTCAGCATAAGGGGCGACATTCTTACCATATTTGACATAACAAGACGCTATCCTGTCCGTATTGATTTTTTTATGGATGAAGTAGAGAAAATAAAACAATATGATCCTGTAGAGCATAAGGACAAGAAGGATCTTCCCGGGATATCAATATTTCCCAATGTGAATCTCTGGAAATTTGAAAATGATCCCGCCAGTTCCGGGGAACATTCATGCTTAAGTTTTTTTGATATTATAAAAAAATTCATACCACTGCCGGCTGTAATATTCTGTGATCCACTGGAAGTGTATTTAAAGCTAAAAAGTGATATTGATATGATGCATAGAATATTTGAAAGAGACAGTTCAGACCTCGTGATACAGGATAGAAAAAAACTATCCGGCTATATTGTCCCCCATGACTTTTTAGAAAAAGAAGAATTTGATCCAAGATTGGATCTTTTATCTATCAGGGAAAGCGAGACTTCAGCTGATAGATTTTATTTCAGCAATATATCAAGACAAAAGAAGAGTCTGGGAAATGCAGCTGTCTTTACGGATAATATAAAGTCAGATATAAAAGCCGGTAAAAAAATTCTAATATTACTAAACAGTAAAAAGAGAAAGAAGAAGATAAAGGACCTGTTCCTGGAAAACTCCATATCATTTGAACCTGCAAAAGGAACGGGGATCACAGAAACTGCACTAAAAAAAGGGATAGTCTATTTCTCGGACAAAGAACTCTACAGGGGGTTTAATTCAAAAAAAATATCTGTTTATGGAGAGCTTGATATCTATCAGCAGATGGAATCAGGGATCCGCGAAGGGACTGCAGCCGGAGAGGGCGATTCACAATTCTTTAAACCGGGCGATCATATTGTACATAAAAACCATGGGATAGGAATTTATATTGATACAATATCCAGGCAGATCTCCGGTATAAAAAGGGAGTATTTCCTAATAGAATACGGGAAGGGAGATAAATTATATATTCCTACCTGGCAGGCTGACAGGATCAGTAAATATATTGGATCAAAGAACCCGTCGATTACTTCCCTGGATTCAAAACAATGGGATAATCTGAAAAAAAAGGCCAGGAGATCAATTCAAAAACTTGCTGTCGATCTTGTCAGGCTTTATGCAGAAAGGCAGTCCCGTACAGGTTATTCTTTTCCCAAAGATAGTGCATGGCAGTCTGAGATCGAACAATTGTTTCCTTTCATAGAGACTCCGGACCAGGCAAAGGCAATAGAATATGTAAAAAAAGCCATGGAAAGATCAAGGCCAATGGATGTACTGGTGGTCGGCGATGTTGGATTTGGTAAAACGGAAGTCGCGATCAGGGCTGCTTTTAAGGCTCTTGAAGAAGGTAAGCAGGTACTCATGCTTGTTCCAACCACCATACTTGCGGACCAGCATTATAATACTTTTTCTACAAGGTACAGGGATTATCCTGTGGTGGTGGAAGTAATATCAAGATTTATAAAAAAGAAGAAGCAGTCCCAGATCGTAGATGACTTCAATCTCGGCAGGGTAGATATGCTTATTGGTACTCACAGGATCCTGCAAAAGGATATTAAACCACATGATCTGGGACTAATAATTGTAGACGAAGAACAGCGTTTCGGGGTGAACAGCAAGGAAAAAATAAAACTCATTAAAAAAGAAGTAGATGTCCTTACACTCACTGCCACTCCCATACCGAGGACTCTTTATATGTCTATGGCTGGTGTAAGGGATATGGCATTAATTGAGACTTACCCGGAAGGAAGGAATCCCATAGAGACTTTTGTAGGTGAAATGGACCCTCCTATTACCCGAAATGCCATCGAAAGGGAGATCGCGAGGGGCGGCCAGGTATATTATGTCTATAATAGGATCTCTGGTATTGAACAAAGGCTGCATCAGCTGGTCCGTCTTGTCCCTGAGTCCAGGATAATTCTGGCACATGGTAGGATGGATGGACTTAAGGTTGAAAAAATAATGAATGATTTTATTAATAAGAAATATGATGTCCTGCTCACCACATCGATAATAGAGTCGGGTATGGATATAGAGAATGTCAATACTCTTATAGTAGAAAATTCCCATATGTTTGGTCTTTCCCAACTTTATCAATTGAGGGGAAGGGTAGGAAGGTCATCGGAACAGGCTTATGCATATTTCTTTTATCCGAACCAGAGAGGCTTAAGCACTACAGCTTTTCAAAGACTTAAGACTTTATCAGAATATACAGATCTCGGTTCGGGTTATAATGTAGCGATGAAAGATCTTGAGATAAGAGGAGCAGGAGAAATACTTGGACCCAGACAGCATGGGCACATAAACAGTATTGGTTTTGATATGTATTGCCAGATAATAAAGGAAGAGACCGGGAGACTGAAAGGTATTGCCGTCCCCGAAGACCTTAATATACAGATAGATCTTCCGCTAAGTGCATATATTCCCCGATACTATATCAAGAGCCAGAAGGCAAGAGTAAATATTTACAGGGATCTTGGGACGGCCCGGAGTTTTGAAAAAATTAAAGATATAAAGAAAAACCTGGAGGAAAAATATGGGACAATTCCAAAAATAGTGTTGGATCTGCTTGGTATATCGAAGATTAAATTCCTGCTGGGAAGTGCCGGAATAGAGAGACTTAAATATTCAAAAGGCAGGGGAATAGTATTAAAAAGCATAGTTCTTGATGATGAAAAATTTAAAAAGATCAAAAACAGCAATGCTAATATCCTCTATCAGCCTCAATTCGAGCAAATAACTATAAAAAATATGGATAAAAAGATAGATTTGGATTTAGTAATAGGGTATCTAGGTGATATAATAGGTGCCATGTGATTTTTGATATTTATAAATAATATAAAAAAAGGAAGGTTGTCTTGAGAAAGAAATTAGTAAGATCGGCGATCATTATCTGTCTGATTGCCATACTCGCCATTTCAACATTTTTTATTTCCGGTTGCAGTGCGGCTGTAGCAACAGTAAATGGCATAGGCATAGAACAGGATGAAGTAGACGCATATATTAGGTTTATTTTAGTGCAGGATCCCGAGGGAACTACGAACTTGAGCGAAGAAGAAATGGCAGACCTCGAGGTAAATATAATTGATTCACTGCTGGTGGTTAAACTTCTTGAGCAGTATGCCGGGGAAAACAATTTTAGTGTAACTCAAGGAGAAATCGACGTGCAGATGGATGAAATAATAGCAACTTACCCCAGTGAGAGTGATTTCGAAAGTGATCTTAAATCTAAGGGTATAGAACCGGGGTTTTTAGAAAATGAAATTAAAAGCCAGACACTCAGGACGAAAATATATACTGATATTACTGCAAGCATAATAACTACTGATGAATTAACAAAAGAGTATTATGAGGAAAACAGGGAGACTCTTTTTGTGATCCCTGCAAGAGTGAGAGTGAGTCATATACTTTCAATGTTTCCATGGGTAGAAGATACCAGTCTTGAGGAAAATGACGAAGCAAAAGAGGCTACTAAGGAAAAAATAGAGTTTGTGGAGAGGGAACTTGAAAATGGCGCTGAATTCGGGGATATGGCCAGGGAGTATTCAGACGATTTAGTTACAGGCATAGATGGAGGAGAACTGGGATTTATTACTGAAGGACAGATGGTAGAAGAATTTGAAAAAGCAGCATTTTCACTGGATGTAGGCGAAGTCAGCGGTATTATCGAGACTCAATTCGGCTATCATATATTAAAGGTATTTGACCGTGAAGAGGGACGCATACAGGAATATGATGAAGTAAAAGATGATCTTTTGGTTTATTTATCAGAATTAAAGAAAGCAGAAAAATGGGAAGAATTTATCATGGAGCTTATAGATAATGCTGAGATAGTGTATCTTTCTGAAGTAGAGGGTATATTAAACAGCCCTACAGGAAGCACAGATGACCAAACTCAGGATGAAACAGGCTCTTCCGGTGAAGAGGGATCTTCAAGCGAAGAAGATGAGTTGCTTGATGATGAAAGTATAGAGGATTTTCTCGAGGATAATAATGAATAGGAGTCTGTCCGATGAAATTTGATCTAAATTCACCGGACCCGGATAAGCTGGATGAGATTAAATCAGCAGATATACTATTTACAATTCTTTTAGATATAATGAGGACCCTGCGCTCACCGGAAGGTTGTATCTGGGATAGGGAACAGGACCATGAAACTCTTAAGAAAAGCCTTATAGAGGAGACTTATGAGACTATTGAGGCCATAGAGAAAGGTGACTCTGAGGGCATCAGGGAAGAACTCGGGGACTTGATGCTGCAAACAGTATTTCACAGCCAGATAGCAGATGAAAATGGACACTTTAATATGAGTGATGTTCTTAGAGGTATCATTAAAAAGCTTCTCAGAAGACATCCTCATGTATTTGGCGATAGTGATGTAAGCGGAAGTGATGAGATACTGTCCAATTGGGAAGATATAAAGAAAAAAGAAAGAAAAGATAATAATAAGGATGGGGATTCCATATTCAGCGGTATCCCCCATACGCTCCCGGCCCTTCATTTAGCATATGAGATCCAAAACAGGGCATCAAGACTTGGTTTTGACTGGGACTTTCCAGAGGATGTATATAAAAAGATACTTGAAGAACTTGAAGAATTAAAACTGGAAATAGATAAAGGTAAAAACCAATCCATACATGATGAGATGGGGGACCTGCTTTTTTCAATCATAAACTATTCAAGGCATCTTGGAATCGATATTGAAAAGAGTCTAAAAGATACAAGCAGAAAATTTATAAACAGATTTAAATCGATGGAAGAGGCAGCCGGAGCAAAGGGACTGGATTTTAAAAAGCTATCACTGGAAGAAAAGGAGAAGCTTTGGGAAAAATCAAAAAAACAAATTTCTTAAAACGGACCAAGATAATCTGTACTATAGGTCCTGCAAGCAGCAGTGATGATATACTTGAAAAAATGATATCTTCAGGTATGGATATTGCACGGATAAACACCTCTCATTCAGATTCTCCTGAGGTCAGCAGATTGGTCAAAAAGATCAGGAAGATCTCATCTGAAAATAATAGGAATACTGCAATAATCCTGGATCTCCAGGGTCCAAAAATAAGAATAGGTGAGCTTAAAGAAAATATTGAGCTTAAAAGTAATCAGAATATAATTTTTACAACTTCAAAGAAAGCAGGACTATCAAAGAAGTATGATGGTCCCATTATCGAGGTTAGCTATTCCAGGTTTATAGAGGATATCAAAGAGGGTGGGATCATCTTTATAGATGACGGGCTCATTGAATGCAGGGTCAAAAAGATAGACAGGAAAGCCAGAACAGCTATATGCCGTGTTATAACGGGAGGGATGCTTTCCTCAAATAAAGGGATAAATCTACCGGATGTATCGGTAAGTGTTGATTCAGTTACAAAAAAGGATATTGAATTCCTCAAACTTGGCATTAAGCTCAAAGTTGATTTCATCGCCCAGTCTTTTGTCAGGAACAAAGAAGATATAGTAAGAGTAAAAAATGAAATAAAAAAATCTGGAAGTACCATAAAAGTCATTGCAAAGATCGAGAAATATGAAGCAGTCAATGCCTTTGACAGCATACTGGAAGTATCAGATGCGATAATGGTCGCAAGAGGTGACCTGGGTATAGAGATAGATGCTGAAGAGGTACCTTCAGTACAAAAAAATATCATAAAGAAAGCAAATCTTAAAGGAAAGCCGGTTATAACTGCAACACAGATGCTTAATTCAATGATCGGGAGTCCAAGGCCTACGAGGGCAGAGGTAAGTGATGTGGCTAATGCCATAATAGATGGGTCGGATGCAGTTATGCTTTCCGGTGAAACTGCAGTCGGGAAATATCCTGTTAAAGCTCTTGAGATGATCGTCCGCATTGCAAAAGAAACAGAAAAGACGCTGGACTATGATGCGATCCTGAGAAATAATGCAATCCTGAGAAAAAAGCTTGGAATTCCACATAATACGATTACCGAGGCGATCAGCTTTGCTGCTTGCGAGATAGCAAATATTCTAAAGGTGGATGCGATAATCACATCTACTGAATCAGGCTTTACGGCAAGGCAGGTCTCCAAGAGCAGGCCCAGGAGCATGATAATCGGTACCAGTCCAAACCAGTGGGTAGTAAGGCAGTTGATGCTTAGCTGGGGAGTCATGCCTGTCCTAACGAGATCCTCAAAGAACATAGACAGTATGATAAAAGAGGATATAAGGGCAGCAAAGGAGAAAAACTATATCAGGAATAAGGATACGGTAGTTGTCACTGCCGGGGTCCTTGTCAATAAACCCGGGAGTACAAACCTTATAAATGTAAGGGAGATCGAATAAGAGTCCTATTTTTCAGTAAACCTTAATTTTTTTAGCTGCTTGTTTGCACCGATAAGGAACAGTATATCTTCTTTGGCAAAACGGTAACTTATATCAGGGGGGGCTATTATCTCATTTTTACTATTTTTTATACTTATTATAGTTACTCCGTATTTATGTCTCAGATTAAGTTCGATCAGGTTTTTACCCACCAGAAAGTCAGGTGTTGGTATTTCCACGATACTTACATCAGGACTGACTTGCAGAAAATCCATTATATTTGAGCTTATAAGGCTCCTTGCGACTCTTTCACCCATATCTTTTTCAGGGTAGGCTATAGTATCTGCCCCAACCTTTGAAAGGACCCTTCCCTGAGTTTTGGTACCGGCTTTTGCAATTATCTTTTTTGCTCCTTTTTCCCTGAGTATCAATGTAACGAGTATGGAATTCTGGATATATTTTTCCCCTATACAAACTATTGCCGCTTCATAATCAGACACACCCATGGATTCAAGAAGATCTGCATCTGTGGCATCACACTTTATTACATCAGCGATTTCTTCAGAAACACGCTGTATTCGGTCTTCAGAGCTGTCTACGCCAACAACACTATAACCTTCTTCGGTAAGCGTCCTGGCAACGCTGGTCCCGAACCTTCCGAGCCCTATTACTAAAAACTGTTTTTTCATAATAAACCGATCCTATTAAAATTAAATTATTATCCGATTGTAATTGTATCCTCAGGATAGGATATTTTACTGACTGCGCCCCTAAATGCAATAGCAATAGACAGGGTGCTGATACCGATTCTACCAATAAACATACTCAGTATCAATATTATCTTACTTGGCAGGGTAAGTGACCCGGTGATCCCCGTGGTCAGTCCTACTGTACCAAATGCAGATATAGATTCAAAAAAAGCGTCCTTAAGGGAACAATTCTCAAATATAAGAAGTCCTATTGTGGAAAGTATTATTAATACTATAGCTGTTAACGTAAGAGTCAGTGCCCTATAGATGGCGCTATCAGGGAGTCTTCTTTTTAAAAGGTTGACACTGTTCCTGCCCCTGATAGAACTGACTCCTGCAGCAGTCACTGTAACAAAAGTAGTGGTCTTTATGCCGCCCCCCGTACCTCCGGGTGAAGCACCTATAAACATCAACAGGGAAAGGAAAAAGAGTGTAGAAGGATTTAAGGCTGAAATACTAGTAGTGTTAAATCCAGCTGTCCTGGCAGTCACAGATTGGAAAAAGCTTGTAAATATTTGAACATAAAGAGGTTTATCTCCTAGCGTCTGGGGATTATTAAACTCCATTAGAAAAAATATTATAGCTCCAGCAGCTATAAGAAAGGCTGAAGTATATAGTACAATTTTAGCATGTAATGAGAAACGCTTTATTCTCCTGTAAGTGATTATTTCAGAGATGACCGGAAAGCCTATTCCTCCAAGGAATATCAGGATCATGAAAAGAAGATTTAAGGATATATCATGACCGAAAGCTTCCAGGCTATTAGAATAAAGTGCAAAACCCGCATTATTGAATGCACTGATAGTATGAAAAAGGCTTGCACTCATGGATCCAAGAATAGTGTATGAATATTGAAAATAGAATATTGATGCCATCACCAGAAATCCGATAAATTCAATTGTAAACGTTATGCCTGCAATGAGCATAAAGAATTTCCCTGCACTAAAAGAATGCTTTGAACCAAAACTTGACTGAAGGTAGAATTTATCCCGTATATGTATCTTCCTTCCAAGCATAAGGCCAAAGATCGACCCTATCGTCATTATACCAAGGCCACCGATCTGGATAAAAAGAAGTATTATTATCTTTCCGAGGTCCGTAAAATAACTGGCAGTATCCTGGACTATCAAACCAGTGACACAAATAGCAGAGGTAGATGTAAAAAGTGCATCAATATAGGATATATCCCCTGTTACAGTCATCTGTGGAAGAGATAATATTATTGAGCCTGCAAGTATTACTGAAGCAAATCCAATAAGTACCTGTTTTGCAATAGATTTTTGTGTTTTAGAAGAAAATAATTGAATGTCTTTCATGACATATAATTATATTAGTTTTTATTTAGCTTTCTATATTAAACTGTATTGATAATTTTTATATACAAGTTGATATTTTAATAAAATTAACACTCAAATACAATGATAATATTTTAAAGAGCCTGTCAGGGTCCAGGTTTTATGACAAGTTTCCAATTATATTCCTTAAAATTGGCAGTATTGGCATAATCTTGTGGTATTGGTATACTTATATAAAATTTTGGATAAATAAAATACAGCAATAATATAAAAAAGGTTTAATTAGTTTCTAAGAATTTTAGAACTATTAATACTAAAATCGTAGCAAGATCCTTATTATGGAAAATAAATTTAAAGTAATAGGCGGATTATCCAGAAAAGCAAAATTCAATATTACTATTGCTGTTATTCTGCTATTTACAATAATCACTGTATTTGCCTCTATTGGTCAGGTCAAACGTTTAATCGAAAAAAGAGAGGGAATAACTGAACTCGAAGAGAAATTATCCTATTATAGAAGTGAAAATATCGAATTATTGGCATTAGAAAAGAGCCTTTACAATGAGGAAGGTATAGAACTTGAGGCTAGAAAACAGTTTAATATGACAAAAGGCGATGAAAAAAATATATCAGTAATATTAAAAGATGATCAAACCGGTACCCAGCAGGAAGATATAGATGATGATAGATCTTATGGAAATAATGATCTCTGGGGGAATATTAAGATTTTCTATAATAAGGAGATCAAGGATTGACTGGTAATACTATCCTTGCCCAAACATTCAGATGAGACTCGCAGCAATCGATATTGGAACAAACTCGACCAGGCTCCTGATATCTGACTTTTCAGGTTCAGGTTCTGTAATACTTGAAAGAGTCATGCGGATCACCCGCATAGGACGGAAATTAAGTTCCACCGGAAAGATATCAAGATCATCTGCAGAGGATACTTTAGCGGCCCTTACTAATTACAAAGACTTGATGAACAAGCATGATATATTGAAATACAGGGCAGTCGGTACAAGTGCTGTCAGGGAGGCAGAAAACAGTCAGTGGTTTACTTCATATATTTATGAAAATTCAGGAATAAGGATCGATACGATCACCGGAAGCGAAGAAGCGCACCTAAGTTTTAGCGGGGCATCAAGAGATTTAAGCCTATTTTCTGAGGGTCAATCAAAAAAAATACTTTTACTTGATATCGGGGGAGGAAGTACGGAATTTATCCTGGGTATTCCCGGATCAAGGACCGGACCACATATAAATATGGCAAAGAGTTTAAATATTGGAAGTGTGGTCCTCACTGAAATGTTTATAAAGGGAACCATACCTGGAAGAGATGAGCTCGATCGGCTTGAATCATATATAAGATCAAGCATCAGGGAAGTGATAAAAAACATCCCGGAAAAAGAAGATATGAGTATCATGGGTGTAGCAGGGACCATAACTACACTTGCAGCTATTGATCTGGAGCTGGAAGAATATGATTCAAAGAAAATACACAGGTATGAGCTTTCATTTGAGCAGATCAATAGTATGTATAAAACATTATGCAAAACTGATCTTATAGACCGCAAGCAGATCACTGGTCTTGCTCCTGGAAGAGCCGATATTATTATAAGCGGTACTGCAATATTGCTGGAAATATTAAAAATGCTTGATAAGAAAATAGTGATAGTGAGCGAGCAGGATATTTTGGATGGAATTATTTACAGCCTTGCCGAATTCTGATAATATAAGTCAGCAATTATTTTGGTTGCTTCCGGTATTGTTATGCGGATATCCTGTCTGGCATTATAACAATACTTATTTTACGAAATGGTTAGCCCGAGTGGCGGAATTGGTAGACGCAACGGACTTAAAATCCGTTGAGGTTAATCCTCGTGCCAGTTCGATTCTGGCCTCGGGCACCATCAATATTTGTATCTATATAATAATCGATAAAATAATTAATGTTTTTCTTTGGTTCGAGTCAACTGTCCCCAGAGAAAAGACAAAGTTAGAACCAAAATCAAACCATATTCTCTCCTAATTTTCACTCCATTGCTAAAGCTAAATTATAAGAGTACATTAGGCACATATATTGAATTAGTTTTAATATTTAATTCAAGGGGAAGCATAATGTCAATATCCAAGATATTAAAAATTCCAATGATAATTGCTGTTTCTTTCTGTTTACTTTGTACATTCAGCTTCATGGCTTCTTGTAAGGAGACAGCACCTGCTGAAGAAGTTCAACCAGAAAAAGAAGTTTTAGAAGAAGAAGTAGTGGGGGAGACAACTGAAGCAGAGACACCCGAAGCTGCAGAAGAAGCCACAGAAGAAGTCGCACCTATGCCTGAGCAATTATCCGAAGCATGCATAGAGGGAAATCTTGAAGAGGTAGAAAGACTTTTAGGTCAAGATGTAGATATTGAGGCAAGAAACAATGATGGCTGGACAGCTTTGATGCTGGCAGCAAATACTGGCCAAACCGAGATTATAGAGTTGCTAATAGATAAAGGTGCAGATATTGAGGCAAAAGATGATGAATATTCCGGCAAGACAGCTTTGATAATTGCGGCAAAATCAGGCCACAACAAGACTGTAGAGTTGCTAATAGATAAAGGTGCAGATATCAATGCAAAAGATATTTATAGCAAGACAGCTTTGATATGGGCGGAAGAAAACGGCCGCACCGAGACTGTAAATTTACTTAAGGAAAGTGGCGCCACTGAATAGAAATTGCAGTGCCTGAAAAATAGGAATTATTGTATTGAGTCTATAAAATATGTCTGGTTCACTTCTGGTATAAAAATATCCTCACTACAATCCATAATCCTGG
>PVMK01148232.1_pt1 | contig 16841 bp, 24 predicted proteins | sample 1853481 | NCBI WGS metagenome assembly PVMK01 (sample SAMN08533507, study PRJNA380276) | Marine sediment metagenome, whole genome shotgun sequencing project.
ATTTCTTGGCTTGTATTGCTCAACCCCGCTCACAGGGCGGAGCTTACGCAAAACACTCCGGTCCAAGCTTTTACAATATTAATCCTTTAACTTTTTCCTTTGCAATTTCGCGAGTCACAATTTTCTTTATCACCTTGTTGTCATTTAGAACAGAGACTGAAGCTTTTTCTTCTGGTTTGGTATTGCTGTAGGCAACGCAAATGGCTGCGGCAAACTCCAGGGTGTTTTCATCAATTTCTTTTGGTACGATTACTGTGGGGCCGGGTATATCATCAATGGTCAGCAGGATATCGTCTTTACTGCATAACTCTTCAATTCTGTTATTGTCTTTTTCATCTCTGCCAACGATTATTTTAACCTGGTTTTCTGTGAAAAAGTGTCTTCCTGTGGACAGGAGTTCAAGGTCTTTTCTTTCAACATCCTTTTTGTGCTCAAGCAGGTGTTTTAATCTTTTACTGAAGGCCGGATCGGTCAGTTTGCACCCGCCTGCGGGTTCCGGATAGTCTGTTATGCCCAACTCTTTTGCCAGAGCGATTTGAGGTTTTCTTGACCGTCCTTTAATTTCGGGAAGTTTTGAAACGTCAACCAGGCCCCAGTTCTTCCGGTTTTGTCGGGGGCAGCAGGCGGGCGCTTAGGGGCCGCAGTATCTGATCTATTAAACCGGAGTCTTTTGCAACGATTTGAAGAGAATTTCTATTCTGCGACATGGGTCTTTCTCCCAGCACTTCTCCGGAGAAAATAAAGTCCGCCTTCAGTTCTTTCATCATCTCTCCTGCACATTTGAACATTAGTGCATGACAGTCGATGCATGGGTTCATATTCTTACCATACCCGTGGGGAGGATTTTTGAGCATCTCAAAGTGTTTTTCCGTAATGTCAACGATATGAAGCTTTGCATTTGTGTTTTTGATGGATTTCTGTGCTGTCTCAGGTCCAAAAAACGGGGTGACAAAAGAGATTGCTTCAACCTTTATGTTTTGCTGTTCAAGTACTTTAATTGCCAAAATACTGTCAAGTCCGCCTGAAAATAGTGCTATCCCGGTTGTCACGATGTTCTCCAATTCGTTATATGTTAAATAGCAGCTGCAGCCTTAAAATACCTGACCGCTTAATTATATGTCGCTTAATTATATTGACTGTTTGGTGGCAATCTGTTATTTTTATCAATTACCTAATATATTATTGAGAATCAAGCTCTATATAATATATTAAATCAATATGAATTGCAATTCTGAAGGAAAAAGAAAATGGCAAGAGTTACAGTAGAAGACTGTCTGAAAAACGTAGATAACAGATTTATCCTGGTTCATATGGCAAATAAAAGGACAAGACAGTTATATAAAGGGGTAAAACCTCTTATTGAGGCGGAAGACAACAGGGAAATTGTTAAATCTCTTAGAGAAATAGCAGCCCGGAAGGTGAATCTGGATGAGGATACTGATGCTGCTTTAAGGCAGGGCGGTTACATGACCGTTGTCAAGGAACAGGACTGATCCTTTATCTGTTTTGTTAAATAGTATTTTAAGGAAACTGAAACAAACGGCTTTTGAAATAAGCAGTTGATTTCACGTTTCCTTTTTTTTTGCAGTCAGGGTGTGTCCGCATATGTTTGGATTTTTAAAAGGGTAGATTCTAATACGTTCATCGGTAAAATATTAATATTCCGTGCTTGACACAAAATATTCTGCTTTATAATATGAAAACCATTAATTACAGTGTTTAATTTAGTTTGTTTTTGGAGGATAAAATAATGGTAAATGAAGATGTTTTAGGGTTTTTCGAGGAGTCCTCACGCGTTATTTTAGAAAGCGGTAAGAAAAATGCAAATATTGTGGCAAAGATAGCCCAGGAGATCATTAATTGTTTTGAAAATGGACATAAAATTTTGATTTTTGGAAATGGAGGGAGCGCTTCTCAGGCCCAGCATTTTGCAGCGGAAATTGTTAACAAGTTTAAGTCTTATAGAAAAGCGCTTCCTGCGATTGCACTTACCACAGATACAGCAATTCTGACCAGCATTTCAAATGATCTTGATTATGATTCAATATTCTCCAGACAGGTTGAGGCTTTAGCACAGAAAGGTGATATTGTCTGGGGTTTAAGTACCAGCGGTTCATCGGCTAATGTGATTAAAGCTTTTGATGCTGCAAAGAAAGCAGAGGTCATAACTCTTTCATTTGTTGGAGAAGAAGGGTCAAAGCTTGAATCTGTTTCAGATATTTGTCTTACGGTTCCTTCAAAAAATACTCCGAATATTCAGGAAGTGCATCTTTGTGCCGGGCATGTAATATGTGATGTTATTGAAAAATATTACCTGGCAAAGGAACTATAAAAGTTAAGGGGCTGGGAAGCTAAAGCTTTGAGGAGTAGGGATGCCTAAGAATGAAACGTAAAATGAAAATATCATCAGGAGAGGTTGAAATATTTGCCCTGCTTTATGACAGTGTAACCGCAGATAAGATCTGGGACTCACTTCCTTTTATAGAGGCTGCTAATATTTGGGGCGATGAGATATATTTTAAAATTCCAGTTAATACTAATATTGAAAAAGAGGCGCTTGAAATTGTTGCCAACGGTGATCTTGGTTACTGGCCCACAGGCGCTGCCTTTTGTATTTTTTTTGGCTCTACCCCGATAAGCCGGGAGGGGGAGATAAGGCCAGCCAGCGCTGTAAATGTATTTGGAAAAATTGAAGGAGATACTGCTGTCTTAAAGAAAGTGCTTCCCGGAAATGAGGTTCTTGTTGAAAAGGCGGATGCATGAGCAGCTTTAACAGAGGATTTATTATTTTTCTTGCTACAGGTGCTTACAGCGGTTTTTCTCCTATTATGCCCGGAACAGCAGGTTCAGTTGTGGGTGTTCTGCTTTTTATAATAATAGCATCTCTTAGTCCTCCTGTTTATCTTCTGACGATATTAGCGTTTATTGCTCTTTCTGTATGGGTGTCAGAAAGAGCGGAAAAGATCTTTGAAAAGGAGGATGCCTCTCAGATTGTTATTGATGAGATAGCCGGTTATTTTGTTACCATGGCTTTTCTGCCCTGTGACTGGAGATATATTGCAGCAGGTTTTGTGCTGTTTAGAATATTTGATATTGTAAAACCTTACCCTGCAAACCGGATAAACGATAATGTTCATGGCGGAGTGGGGGTTGTGTTTGACGATATTGTTGCCGGGGTTTATGCGAATCTGGTGCTGCAGGGGGTCAGGCTGATTTCGTGAATTTTTTGTGTTTTTGTTTTTGCTAAAGTTGGACGGGGCTTGCCGGATTAACTAAAATGCGGAATTACGAATGCGGAGTGCGGAAGGTTCCGTATTTTACTATGGATAACTGACAATATTCAACTGACAAATTTTTGTTGGCAAAAAACTATGATTGAAATAATTACCATTGGTGATGAACTTACATCCGGAAGGACTGCGGATGAAAATGCCAGGTTTATTGGGAGAGTCTCTTTATTTAAGAGGCTTTTCTGTTTCCAAAATAACAACTGTCGGGGATGGGCTTGATGATATTTCCGGTGCCTTAAGGAACTTAAATGATGATACAAGGTTCATAATTGTAACCGGAGGGCTGGGGCCCACCGAAGATGATAAGACTACTGAAGCGGCTGCCCGTTGTTTTGGAAAAGAACTTATCCTGAACCAGGAGGCTTTTTCAGCCATGGAAAGGCTTATTGGAAAGGCAAACCGGAAGGTCAGTGAAGTTAATAAAAAACAGGCTGTTTTGCCTGACGGGTCTACGGTTATATCTAATCCAATTGGTACAGCATGCGGGTTTCTTATAATAGAAGATAATAAACATTATATATTTCTGCCGGGTGTTCCGGGTGAAGTCCGGGCCATGACAGAAAGTTTTCTTGTTTCATATCTTGAAAAAGAATGCAACAGCAAAAACTTTATTCTCTCAAAAACCCTGAAAGTGTTTGGGCTGTGGGAGTCTGTGCTGCAGGAAAAACTTGCAGATGTTTTGCCGGAGGATGGCCTGGTCAGCCTGGCGTATTATCCGAGTTTCCCTGAGATAAGTCTTAAGGTTACAGGCAAGGGGGCTGATGAAAATAAAGTTGAAACGGAGCTTCAAAAAGCTGTTGATGCAGTGGAGCAGCGGATCGGAGAATTTGTATATTCCAAAAACGGCGAGCTTCTGGAAGAGGTTGTGGGTAGGGTCATGTCTGAAAAGAAAGCCACAATCGCTGTTGCAGAGTCCTGCACAGGAGGGCTGATTTCACACAGAATTACAAATGTTCCGGGCAGTTCAGCATATCTTGAGAGGTCCTTTGTGGTTTACAGTAATAAGCAAAAGAGGAGATTCTTAATGTGCCTGCTGATATTATAAATAAATACGGCGCTGTGAGCGAGCCGGTGGCAAAGCTGATGGCAGAGGGGGTGCGAAAAGTTTCCAACACAACTTTCGGGCTTGCGGTTACCGGAATAGCAGGGCCTTCAGGCGGAACAGCTGAAAAACCGGTGGGAACAGTTTATATTGCTGTTTCCTCTGGAGAAAAAACTGAAGTTAGAAAACACGGTTTTTTCTTTAATGACCGTGAAAGAATAAAGCTGATGACCTCGCACATGGCTCTTGAGTATCTTAGAAGGGCTGTGCTTGGAATTTCTATTCAGTAATTTTATTAATTAAAATAAATATATTTTGACCGTATATGTCAAAATTGTTTTCTATACTGTTTAACAAAACAGAGAGTTTCCGGGTTAGATTGACAAAAAACAGCTCCTGTGGTACCTGTTATCACTTATCAAAAGAGGCTTTAAATGGAATATTTCCGCACCTTTATAGCACTTGAGATAAAAGAAAACATAAAAGAATTGCTGGCAGGGATTCAGCAGAAAATTGGGTCTGAAACCGGCGGAATAAAATGGGTCAAGCCGAAGAACATGCACCTTACCCTTAAATTTCTTGGTCCGACCCTCGAGGATAAAATAGAAAATATTTCAGATATCCTTATAAATACAGCAGGTAATTTAAACAGTTTTAATGTTTTCTGTTTCCGGTCTTGGCGCTTTTCCCAGCAGTAATAATCCAAAAGTTATCTGGGCAGGGCTGAAGGCTGATGATGTCTTATATAAAATTCAAAAAGATATTGATGTATCTCTTGAATCTCTGGGCTTTGCAAAGGGAAAAACAGCCATTTTCTCCGCACCTGACTATAGGCAGGGTCAGGGACAGCAGGGCAAAGAAGAACTTAAGAGATGCTTTTCAACAGGTTAGGACAGAACAGGGCTGTTTTGAAGCTGAAAATATTACTTTTTACAAAAGTGAGCTAATGCCGGAAGGTCCGGTTTATACAGTATTAAAAAGCGTAAAACTTGGATGATATTTTACCAGAGAATATACAACTTTCAAATACCTTACAGGTGGAGGGATAGATATGGCTAAAGAAGAAAATAAAGACAAGGACAAAGCAATTGAGATGGCAGTCAGCCAGATAGAAAAACAGTTTGGCAAGGGGGCCATAATGCGTCTTGGTGATGAAGGACTGGAACAGGATGTGCCTTCTATTCCAACAGGTGCCTTGAGTCTTGATATCGCACTTGGGTATAGGCGGGATACCCCAGAGGTAGGGTGATTGAGATATATGGACCGGAGTCTTCCGGAAAGACCACGCTTTCACTTCATATTGTTGCGGAAGCACAAAAGACAGGAGGGGTTGCGGCTTTTATTGATGCTGAGCATGCCCTGGATATGTCATATGCAAAAAAACTGGGAGTGAAAACCGATGAACTTCTGATTTCTCAGCCTGACCATGGAGAACAGGCTCTTGAGATAGTGGAGATGCTTGTCAGGAGCGGGGGTCTTGATGTTTTGGTGGTTGATTCTGTGGCTGCGCTTGTGCCGCGCGCTGAGATTGAGGGTGATATGGGTGATTCACATATGGGTCTTCAGGCACGGCTGATGTCACAGGCTTTAAGAAAACTTACCTCTGCCATAAGCAGGTCAAAAACCTCTGTTATATTTATTAACCAGATCCGTATGAAGATCGGGGTTATGTTTGGGAATCCTGAGACAACCACAGGTGGAAACGCTCTTAAGTTTTATTCCACTGTCAGGATGGATATAAGGAAAATCGGTCAGATTAAGGATGGAGACAGGGTTCTTGGCAACAGAACAAGAGTCAAGGTGGTTAAAAACAAGATGGCTCCGCCATTTCAGACAGGTTGAGTTTGATATCATGTTTGGACAAGGGATCTCTAAAGAGGGAGACATGATTGACCTCGGTGTTGAAGAAGGGATCATTGAAAAAAGCGGTTCATGGTTTTCTTATAAAAAGGATCGCCTTGGACAGGGACGCGAAAACGTAAAAAATTTCCTTAAAGAAAACCCGGAACTACTTCAAGAGATTGAGACAGTAATCCTTGAAAAGTCAGGTTTAAATAAAACTGATAATACGGCTGAAAAAGAGAACTAAGCCGGATGGAAAAAGATGAGTCTTTTAAAAAGGCCTTAAGCTCGGCATACGCATTTGTTGCCCGCCGTCCCCACGGAACTAAAGAGCTTGAGAAAAAACTTTTGGACAAGGGTTTTGAGACAAATCTTGTAAATAATATTATTGAGGAGCTTTTAAGAAAAGGGTTTCTTAATGATTATGATGTTGCTTACAGGTGGGCAGAATCAAGGATAAAAAACAGGTTGTGGGGCAGAGCAAAGCTGTATAATTTTTTAAGAGAAAAGAATATTGAGAAAGATGTAATAGACAGGGTTCAGCAGGAAGTCTGGGAGGAGTTTAGTGAAGAGGATATCGCTCGAAAAGCGGTAGATAAACGTTTTACTTCCGTTATTCAACCTGCCCAGTCAAAAATTCTCTCGTTTTTAAAATCACGCGGTTTTTCATCAGGAGTTATATATAGAATTGTCAAGGATGTCAGTCCTGATGACCAGGACTAAAGACCCCTTTTTTTTGTGCAGGATAAATCTAAGTTATAATTTTTCTATGGTAGGGATATGAAAACAGCAGCTGAAATAAGAAATGGATTTCTGAACTATTTTGAGTCAAAAGGGCACACTATTGTAGAGAGTGCATCGCTTATCCCTCAGAATGACCCCACGCTTCTTTTTACAAATGCCGGAATGGTACAGTTTAAGGGTGTTTTTCTTGGGGAGGAAAAGAGATTGTTCAGTCGTGCGGCTTCCTCTCAGAAATGTGTCCGTGCCGGTGGAAAACATAATGATCTTGAAAATGTGGGCCGCACAGCCCGTCACCATACCTTCTTTGAGATGCTTGGCAATTTTTCTTTTGGAGACTATTTTAAGCAGGATGCCATAAAGATGGGATGGGAGTTTCTTACGGGTGTTCTTAAGATAGATCCTTCAAGGCTGTGGGTTACTGTGTTTTTAGATGATGACGAGGCCTATGATATCTGGAAAGATCAGCTGAAAGTTTCTCCCGACCGGATCGTAAGACTGGGTGAGAAAGATAATTTCTGGTCAATGGGAGATACCGGTCCCTGTGGTCCGTGTTCTGAAATTCTGATCGATCAGGGCGAAGAGTTTAAGTGCAGCAGTCCTGACTGTAAAGTTGGCTGTGACTGTGATAGATACCTTGAGTTGTGGAATCTCGTCTTTATGCAGTATGACCGGGATATTAACGGCAACAAGACTGCTCTTCCAAAACCGAGTATAGACACTGGTATGGGCCTGGAAAGAGTTGCTGCTGTGGTGCAGAATAAAAAAAGCAATTATGATTCAGACTTGTTTGAACCTCTTATCCGTTTTGTAGAAAAAATATCAGGGGTCAAATACGGTTCCGATTCGGAACACGATACTTCCATAAGGATTATTGCTGATCACTGCAGGGCCACCTCTTTTCTGATTGCCGACGGAGTGATGCCGTCCAATGAAGGAAGGGGATATGTTTTAAGAAGAATAATGAGAAGGGCTGCCAGAAGAGGGAAACTTCTTGGACTTGAAAAGCCTTTTCTTCATGATACGGTCGACGTGCTTGCCGAGCAGATGAAAGAAATATATCCTGAACTTAACCGATCTCTTGATTACATAAAGAAGGTTGTATTTAATGAGGAGAAAGCCTTTTCCTTAACGCTTAAAGCCGGTCTTGAGATTCTTGAACAGGAAGTTGGAAAAATCAAAAAGAAAAAGAAGACAGTTATAACTGGGGATATTGTTTTTAAACTTTATGACACGTACGGTTTTCCGGTTGACCTGACAAATGATATTGTGAGGGAGCATGATCTTGAGGTGGATATCGCTGGTTTTGAGAAGGCAATGGAACAGCAGAAAAAACGGGCGCGTCAGGCCTGGAAAGGTTCTGGAGATGATAAGGTTGCAGGCATATATAATGACATTGTTCAGGAAGGCGTCAGTGTTAAATTTACCGGTTATGATGAGATAAAAAGCAGTTCAAAAATCTTAAAGATAATTGTTGATGATTCTGTAGTTGATGAAGCCTCAGCAGGAGCTGAGGTGGAGGTAATAACACAGACAACTCCTTTTTACGGAGAATCGGGCGGACAGGTCGGTGATAGTGGTGTTATAACCGGCGGCGAATATAAAATTATGATTTCTGACACCTTAAAACCTGTTCCCGGACTTATGGTGCATCGGGGTAAAATCCAAGAAGGGAAGGTCAGAAAGGGAGATACTGCTGTTCTTAATGTCAATGCTTCAAGGCGCAGTGCAATATCGAATAATCATACCGCAACCCATATCCTTCAATCAGCACTAAGAAAAATACTGGGTAATCACGTTAAACAGTCAGGTTCGCTGGTAACGCCTGACCGCCTGCGTTTTGACTTTTCCCATTTTGAAGCAATCAAAAAGAATGACCTGAGAAAGGTTGAAGCTCTTGTTAATGAACATATCCGGGAAAACATATTGCTTGAGGTGAAGGTTCTTCCGGCTAAGGAAGCAATGGAACTGGGAGCAACCGCACTTTTTGGGGAAAAATACGGAGACAAAGTAAGGGTGGTTGATATTCCGGACTACAGTATGGAACTTTGGCGCGGGGCAACCATGTTTCTTCTACAGGAGAAATTGGTCTGTTTAAAATCGTGAGTGAAGGTGCTGTGGCAGCAGGAGTGAGGCGTATTGAAGCAGTTACTGGAGATGCGGCATGTGAATTCGTCAGGGAAGAGGAGGATATCATTTCACGCCTGTCAGATATTCTTAAGACAGAGCCTCGTATGCTGGTTGAAAGAGTCGAACGAATTATGTCAGACAGCAGGAATATGGAGAAAGAGATCGAAAAGTTTAAGGGGCAGCTTATTTCAAAACAGGCTGATTCTGTTCTTGATAATATCAGGGAGATAGGAGATTATTCCGTAATCTCTACCCGTATTGATCCGATAAATCCTAAAGCGATGCGTGAATATGGTGATAAGCTGCGTGACCGGATTGACATGAATAGTGTTATTTTGCTGGGGACAGAATTTGAAGGTAAGGCGCACCTTTTGGCCATGGTGAAAAAAGATAAGAAGGATAAGGTGTCTGCCGGCACTATTATCAAGGAGATTGCGCCTGTTGTGGGCGGTCGGGGCGGCGGAAGACCTGATATGGCACAGGCAGGTGGAAACGAGCCTGGAAAAGTCGAAGAAGCTATTGATAAAGCCTGTGAGCTAATTGAGAAGCTCAGCAGGGAAGAAGGTTAAAAGAAAAGCCACTTGTTCTTTTTTTTGCTTTTTTTTTCCAGCATTTCTATTTCAGTGGCTCTTTGTCCGGCCAGCATTTTTGCCAGGGGGGTATAGGTGCTTTCAGGATATTTGTTTTCAAGCAGTGATACTATTTTGTCTCCGCGCTCAATGTTGCCTGATTTAAAATCTGCCTGTGCAATGTGATAGTATATTTTATCCTTGTTAATGGATTCCGGATAGTGTTTTAAAAGTTTGATAAAACGGTTGGTGGCGCCTTGATAGATCTTGTTTTTAAGATAGAAAAGACCAATCATTGTCTCATGTTCTACGATCTGTTTTTTTGCTTCTGAAATTTTACACAGTGCTTTGCCTGAGTATGGGCTTTCAGGATAAAGATCAACAAGGAACTGGAAGTACTCAACTGCTTCAAGTGCTGCTGTCTGATCTCTGTCAACAGCAAGTAGCTGTTCAAAGTAGCACTTGCCGGTCATGTATATGCTGTAGGGTACGTTTGGATTGTTCGGATGGAGGCGCTTAAAATTCTCATAGTAATGAATTGCCAGTTCCAGTTCATCTTGAAGAAAATGACAGTCACCCAGGCGGAGTTCAGCAAGGGTTGCATAAGGGCTTATCGGATACTTTTCCTTTAATTCCTCAAAGGAGGGTATGGCTTCAAAGAAATTTCTTTTGCTAAAAGACTGTAATGCTTTATTGTAGTGTGCCTCAGCATTTCCCAAGGGTTTTGTCTTTGGAGAGGTGGAGCATGAGGCCAGGCATGCCAGAAGTATAATCAGGGATATGATAAATAGTTTTTTCATGCAATGTCCATAATTGATATTAAACCGTTAATCAGTTATAGTTGTGTTTATATTTATTATATAGTTCCATGAAAGAGTATGTTTTGTCAAGAACATGTGATGGCTGCATGAATCACAGTCCGGCATAATCTTGACTGATTAACGCTTTTACGGTTTCATCATTGCTGAATGTAAAGAAAGGCGGATTATGAATAAAATAACAGCAGTTATCCTTGCTGCGGGCATGGGTACCCGGATGAAATCAGAACTGGTTAAAGTTCTTCATCCAGTGGCAGGTGTCCCAATGCTCCTGTATCCATTAAAAGCGGCACAAGAGATCGGCTGCAGCAGAATTGTTATAGTTGTGGGCCATCAGAAGGAAAAGGTTGAGGACCTGGTTAAAAATGAAAAGGTGTTTTTTGCGTATCAGGAAGAACCCCTTGGCTCCGGCCATGCTGTTATGGCTGCTGAAAATTGTTTTGAAGACTTTGAAGGAGACGTGCTTATTCTTTGCGGAGATGTTCCTCTTATTAATCCCCGTACTCTTGAAAGTTTTATAAGGTTACATGAGAAAAACAGTTGTGCTGCAAGCGTTCTTTCAATTGTGCTTGATAACTCCTTCGGTTATGGCCGAATTGTCAGGGACAGCAAGGGGTGTTTTACCGGAATCGTCGAAGAAAAGGATGCAACAGATGAACAGAGAAAGCTATCCGAGATAAATACGGGTATTTACTGCTGCAAAGCGTCTTTTCTTTTTGAAGCGCTTAAGAAACTGTAAAAACAGACAATAAACAGGGTGAATATTATCTTCCTGATATTATTTCGATCGCAGTTGGGTCGGGACAGAAGGTACAGGCAATAGAAACAGATGATCCTCTGGAGGTTAGAGGGGTAAATGACCGTGCCGATCTTTCAGAAGTTGAAAGAGAGATGAGGCAAAGGATAAATTTATCTCATATGAAAGATGGCGTGACTATTATTGATCCTTTATCAATAAGGATCGATGCAGAAGTAAAAATCGGCAGAGATACTGTGATCTACCCGAATAATTCTATTAAAGGAAAATCTTCAGTTGGTTCGGGAAGCATTATTGAACCGAACTCAGTTATTACTGATTCTGTTATTGGAAACAGTGTGCATATCAAACCGTCGTGCGTAATTCAGGAAGCTTCTGTTGGTGATAATGCCGCTGTCGGTCCTTTTGCTCACTTAAGGCCCCAGGCAAAAGTGGGTGAGGATGCGAAAGTGGGAAATTATGTTGAAATTAAAAAATCAACAATTGGAAAGGGTTCAAAAGTAAGTCATCTGACTTATATTGGTGACGCAATGGTGGGTGAGGGTGTGAATGTGGGCGCAGGTACGATTACCTGTAACTATGATGGAAAAAATAAGCATCAGACAATTATTGAAGACGGTGTTTTTATCGGCAGCAACACAGCTCTGGTTGCACCTGTAAGGATCGGGGAAAATGCTCTGATCGGCGCGGGTTCCACCATTACAAAGGATGTGCCTGAAAAAGCTCTGGGCTGTTACCCGGGTCAGACAGGTGAATTATAATAATTACTTCAAGCCCGGTTTGAAAAAAGATTCTGAAAGAATAATAAGAAACAATTATTGGAGATTTTCTTATGTGCGGTATTGTCGGCTATACAGGTGCAAAAAACCCCATAAATATACTGGTGGAAGGCCTTAAACGTTTGGAATACAGGGGTTATGATTCTGCCGGTGTTGCAATTTTTGATAATGAAAAAATAAAGGTCTGCAGGTGTGAGGGTAAAATTGCTGAGTTGGAAAAGGTTATTTGCAAAGAATCTTTTGACGGAAAAACCGGAATAGGTCATACCCGTTGGGCAACTCATGGCCAGCCGTCGGAAACAAATGCCCACCCTCACCTCTATGAAGGAATCGCAGTTGTTCACAATGGTATTATTGAAAATTATGTTGAATTAAAAAAGATGATGAAGGCAGAGGGAAGTGTTTTCAGTTCGGAAACGGACAGTGAGGTGCTCTCACATCTTTTTGCGCGTTTTTTAAAGATGGGGTTCTTCATTTGAAAACGCGGTAAGAGAGGGTCTTGGGATGGTGCGGGGGTCTTATGCTGTTGCTGTTATTCTTGAATCCCAACCGTCAAGAATTATCGCGGCAAGAAATGAGAGTCCGCTTATTCTGGGGCTTGGAAAGGGTGAGAATTTTGTAGCTTCTGATATTCCTGCTGTTCTTTCCCATACCCGGGATATGATTTTTCTAAACGATGGAGAAGATAGCAATTCTTGATGCTGATCATGTTGAGATAAAGACACTTGCAGGAGAAATTGTTGAAAGAGCTCCCTCTATATTACCTGGGACCCCTTAATGGCGGAAAAAGATGGTTATAGACACTTCATGCTGAAAGAAATATTTGAACAGCCCCGCGCAATTATTGATACACTGAGGGGCCGTATTTTAGAAGATACGGGAGATGTGTTCCTTGATGGTGTAAGCCTTAGTCCTGAGGAGATGGAAAATATCAACAAAGTTTGCTTTATTGCCTGCGGAACATCCTATTATGCAGGGCTGGTGGGGAAATTCATGATTGAGGATATTAGCCGGATACCCGCTGAAGTTGATCTCGCTTCAGAGTTCAGGTACCGAGATCCCATTGTTGATGATAAAACGCTTATTGTGCTTATCTCCCAGTCCGGTGAAACTGCTGATACGCTTGCTGCCATGAGAGAGGGAAAGAAAAAGGGGGCAAAGCTTCTCTGCATATGTAATGTTGTGGAGAGTTCCCTTGCCAGGGACTGTGATCATGTGCTTTATACCCATGCCGGTCCTGAGATAGGGGTTGCATCCACCAAAGCTTTTACCAGCCAGATTATAGCGATTTTTCTTTTATCATTTTATTTTGGAAGAAAAAAGAATCAGTTAAGCGATGAAAGAGCCACTGATCTGCTTTTGACCCTAGTCAAGCTTCCTCACCTTATTGAAAAAGTCCTGGAGCTTGAACCGGAAATCAAAGCAGTTGCAGAAAAATTTGTTGATGCCAGAGATTTTCTTTATCTGGGGAGAGGCATAAATTATCCCATCGCGCTTGAAGGTGCCCTGAAATTAAAAGAGATTTCCTATATTCATGCCGAAGGGATATCCTGCCGGGGAGATGAAACATGGACCCATAGCGCTTATTGATGAAGATATGCCGGTTGTTACACTCGTTCCGGGAGACAGCGTTATGATAAAATAGTCAGTAATATCGAACAGGTAAAAGCACGCAAGGGAGTGTGATTGCAGTTGCGATTGAGGGGGATATGGAAATTGCAAAAAAGGCAGACCATGTAATTTATATACCGGATACGGATCCGGTTCTGATGCCGATTGTTATGGTTGTTCCTCTGCAGCTTTTTGCCTACCACGTGGCTGTTTTTAAAGGTACGGATGTAGACCAGCCCAGGAATCTGGCCAAAAGCGTAACCGTTGAATGACCTCAGGGGTTACCGGAGGGGGGAAAGCTGTTTTTCTCATCTAATTTCGCGTTTAAATGGAGAGTGATACTGATAAAATAAAATGAAAACATATTTAAGACTCATCAAATATTCAAGACCCTATATATATTATTTTTTGGGTTCTGTGTTATGCACGATTATACTCTCCGGGGCAACCGGTGCGATTGCCTATCTTGTGGAACCGGCAATTGACGATATTTTTAAGGAAAAAAATGTTTCATTGCTTTATGTTGTTCCGGTTTTACTGGCAGCGATGTATTTTATTAAAGGCGCTGCTGATTTTGGACAGCACTACCTTATTGGTTATGTCGGCGGGCAGTGTTGTTACTGACTTAAGGGATGCTGTTTACCGGCATATTCTGACTCTTTCGCTCTCATTTTTCACTAAAACTTCAACCGGTATAATAATTTCAAGGATAAATAATGATGTTGAAGTGCTTTTTCTAACGGTGTCCTCTTCAGTTATGAAAGTCATAAAAAACTTCTTTGTGATCATAGCTCTTGCAGGGGTGGCTTTTTATCAGGACTGGAAGGTGATGCTTGTCTGCCTTATTTTTTTTCCGCCGCTGGTCCTTCTGACTACCCGGCTTGGGAAAAAAGCCAGAAAGTACAGCCGCCGCGGGCAGGAAAAAGTAGGACGTGTCAGTACTCTTCTTGATGAAACAATATCAGGCAGTCAGACGGTTAAATCCTTTTGTATGGAGGGTTATGAGGTTGAACGTTTTAAAAAGGAGTCTTTCAGTCTTCTCAAAAATGGTTTAAAGAGTCTTCAGGTGGCTATCATTACATCTCCTGTAATGGAGATCTTTGGAGGCTTTCTTATTTCGGCTATTATCTATTATGGTGGAACCAAGGTTTTAAATGGACAAATGACAGCAGGTAAGTTCTTTTCTTTTGTAGCCGCGCTTGCAATGCTGTATAAACCTATAAAAATTTTTGCCAAAGAAAACATAGCCATACAAGCCGGTATTGCTGCGGCTATCCGGATTTTTGAAGTTCTTGATCTGGTGCCTGAAATTGCTGATAAAGATGATTCGGTTTTGCTTCCCAGGCTTAAGGATTCCATAGAATTTAGAGACGTCTCTTTTCAGTATGAAGATACGCCTGTTCTGAAAAAAATAAGTTTTGAGGTTAAAAAAGGAGAGATCCTTGCTGTTGTGGGGCACAGTGGTGTGGGTAAAAGTACTCTGGCAAACCTTCTATTACGGTTTTATGATGTTAATGAAGGCGGCATATATTTTGATGGTTTAAATATTAAAGATGTACAGATAAAGTCACTTAGGGATCAGATAGCTTTTGTTACTCAGGAGACACTTCTTTTTAATGATACCATTCGAAATAATATTGCTTATGGAGGAAAAGATATATCTGAGGAAAAGATCATTAATGCCGCAAAAGCAGCAAATATCCATGATTTTATAATTTCTCTTCCTGAAGGGTATGATACTTTAACCGGCGAGAAGGGATCAATGCTTTCAGGGGGGCAGTGTCAGCGCATATCAATTGCCCGTGCAATTGTCAAGGATGCACCCATACTGCTGCTTGACGAGGCAACTTCTTCTCTTGATTCCCGTTCTGAAAATGAAGTGCAAAAAGCGCTTGAAAATCTCATGGAAAACCGCACTTCCTTTGTCATTGCCCACCGTCTCTCAACCATTAGAAATGCAGATAAGATTATTGTGATGTCAGATGGGGAGATCATTGAAGAAGGCAGCCATAATGACCTTATTGAGCATAAGGGTGTTTACAACACGTTGATAAATATTCAAAACGGGTATTCCCAGAAAGCAGAAAAATCTCTACAGAGACAAGTCCAGAGGATGACTGTTAACTTTTCCAAACTCCAAAATAATGTGTTCCTGTTTGAACCTTTCACAAAATAATACAACAAATAATTCAGCAAATTACTGGCAACAGAGCTAACACTGTATTGTCAGCAAAGTGGGTACAATATTGTGTTATAGAAGATATTACCGTACAGATTTATAGAACCTCTTGCGGCGGCAATGTATTGATAGATAACGCAACAACAAATACCGCTGGCTACTATTCATTTGGCAACCTGCCAAATGATTTTTATAATGTTTCCACGGATAATACTTATTATCTATTCAGCCCTGAATTTTACAATGTTCAGATTCCTCAAGCAGCAATTCAGTCTTATGATTTTTCAGCAACAGACCCGTCTCATCCAATCATTGGAACTTGGAATGCTACAAGGAATACCAGTTTATTCGAAATCACTTTTAAAGGTGATGGTTGGTTTGATCGCCATGGCTGGATAAATGTGGGAACCTATACAATATCCGGTAATCAAATAACACTCCTTGATAGTAATTGTTGAACACAAGAGGGAGTTTATAGGTGCTCTATAAATGAAAACACATTAAATTTTGTCTTGATATCTGACAGTTGTTCTGGAAGACCCACAATAATACCGGGAGATTGGGAGAGGGTTTTGATTGCTAACTTAACTCCGTTCAATACGGACACCGTCTCTGATGAATTGTTGAAAGCAAATTGTCTCTGGCTGTGTGTAGAAGATTAAACTGAGATTATATTTTTATTGAAAATCAAAGGCAGTGCTCTTTAGAGACGGAGCTCTGCCTTTTTTATTTAAATTGAATATTAAAAACTTTTAAAATTTGTTAATTTTCAATTCGTCACTTACCATTGAGGTTACAGACAAAAATAACAAAGTAAAAGTCAGCACAAAAAACATTTTTTTCATATAACCTTCTAATTAAAATATAGTTAACACACGCTAAGTATTTTACGATGATTGAGTAAATGTTGTTAAAAGTATTGAGCTATCTTATGAAATCGATAATTAGATATATATTCGTATAATTATTTCAAACCATTTATTAATTTTATACAGATGCATACCCCCAAAACATGTAGGTGTATACCCCTAGAAAAAATGAGTGTTTTACCCTATATACATTGTTGATGATCTGTTGTAGAAT